>Ga0172372_10005989_pt1 | contig 16745 bp, 14 predicted proteins | sample LakKiv5m_2_FD_114544 | JGI IMG/M metagenome (GOLD analysis project Ga0172372, IMG submission 114544) | Freshwater microbial communities from Kabuno Bay, South-Kivu, Congo - kab_092012_9.5m | ecosystem: Environmental > Aquatic > Freshwater > Lake | place: Democratic Republic of the Congo...
CCTTCATCTGGCGCGTGGTTACGTTGGCTACGTTGCCGGAGCTGGAAAATAGTGAACCGATAGATAACGACATGTCTGACCCCAATCCTAAGAAAGTCTCTCGGATGGGAGAACGGCAAACATTCCAAGAAGGTTTAGGAAAAATTCAGGACAACACTCGATTGGCCCGTTGGCGGCCGAAAATCCAGAACTTTATGTAAGTGATTTGTTACTTACATATTTATGGCATTGATTTTGCTTAGGGGTGTCATCCCCTATAGGAATGCGAAGCATGAGCAAAATCTTTAATTTGTCGGTCAATGAGCTCTTCATGACGGTCGATAGCCTGGTGAAGGCCGGAAAAACGCCCGCCGAGGTCGGAACGCTCTATAACGATTGGCTCACCCAGAATGGGAATGGACCTGACTCCGCTCCGGCCTGGTTTAATTTTGGGGTAATTCTTGCCGGCGAAAACCTGAAAAGCCAGGCCCAGGCCTGCTATGTGAAGGCACTGAGCCTGAAGCGTGACTTCTGGCAGGCGGCAGCAAATCTAGCGAATCTATTAGAGGCTGAAGGAAAAGAAGAGGAGGCAACCGATATATATCGGCAATTTATGCCACTTGATATCGACACCGAGGGGAAGCTTCACATCCGTAACCAGTTAGGCAGACTTCTTGAGAACCGCCGAGATTTTCCTGAGGCCACCCAACTCTATTACGAGAGCCTATCGATTGACCCCACCCAGGATGGCCCCTTTCAGCACTGGTTCAATGTCAGGCAGAAACAATGCGAGTGGCCACTCGAGACCTTTGTTAAGCCAATCACGACGGGGGACCTTGCCGAGAAAATTGGCCCGATCGCCTCAATGGCCTATTTTGATGACCCTGCCCTACTGAATCAGGCCTGCACTTCCTGGATCGAGAGGTACAAAAAAGGCAAAAATTACCGTCACCTTGCCGATAAGAAATACAACCACCAGAAACTCCGAATTGGTTACCTATCGTGCGACTTTAGAGCCCACGCGGTCTGCTTCTTAAACTGCCAGATGTTTTCTCTGCATAACCGAGACCAGTTTGAAATCTTTGGCTTTGACTTCTCTAAAGAGGAAGACACCCCCTGGAGAAAAATGGTCATTCAGGGGATGGACCACCACATTCCCATCCACTCGCTGGATGATGAGACCGCCGCCACACTGATAAGAAAATTCGAGATCGACATCCTGGTGGACCTAGTGGGCCTCACCTCAGGGGCCCGCCCCGGAATTCTTCTCTATAAGCCCGCCCCCATTCAGGTAAGTTACCTGGGCTTTCTGGGCCCCGTTGGCATGCCAGAGATCGACTACATCGTCTGCGATGACTATGTAATTCCTCCAGAGCAGGCTCACCACTACGGGGCAAAGCCCTTATATGTCCCCTTTTATCAGGTTAATAACCAGTTACGTGCATCGGCGCCTATACCCACCCGAGACTCCCTGGGGCTGCCTGAAGAGGCATTCGTGTACTGCGCAATCAATAACTCCTACAAAATGACCCCAGCGGTGTTTCGCCGTTGGGTGACGATCCTCGATCGCACCCAGAATACCGTTCTCTGGATGTTGGCTGAAAACCCCCAGGTCGAAACGAACATCAGAAAAGAAATCAAAAAATATGGAATCTCTGAAGACCGAGTCGTCTTCGCCCGCCACGCCCAGCCATCGGACTATCTCGCCCGATTTGCCTGCGCGGATCTCTTTTTGGATTCATCACCCTACAACGCCGGCATTACCGGGTCTGACGCCGTCTGGATGGGACTACCCGTACTCACCTGCCCGGGGAACACCTATGTCTCCCGGATGGCTGCGGACTTAATGCTAAAGCTCAACATGCCGGAATTCGTCTGCTCCACCTGGGCGCAATACATTGATAAGGCCGTGGACTTTAGTAAAACGAAAACTGCCAAGACCATCATGGCAAGCAAGATGGATCGCAATAGCTTCGTTTTCAATAGCAAATTCTTTATCGAAGCGCTTGAACGTAAGTTCATCGAGATCGCCCGGTAGAGACCGAGCGACCCATTTGAAGACTGCGCCGCGAGAATTCTGGCTGTTCAATGAAACCCTTAACGCTCATCACCCACCACTACAACGGGCACGACCGGGTGACCACCCTGCTAGACCATATCGCGTCATTTGCCGAGGATATTAGATCAAAGCTCGCGATAATTGTGGTGGACGACTACTCAGACGAGAGCCAAGCACTCCCACAATACGACCTCGATGTAACCCAATACCGGGTTCTCACCGATATTCCATGGAACCAGTGTGGTGCGAGGAATCTTGGGATATTCATGAGCCAAACACCCTGGGCTCTGCTATTTGACGTTGACCAACACCCCCGTGAACGCGGCATTAAGTACATACTACATCATTACGAACAACTGCAACCCGACACAATGTATTCGTTTCGGGTGAGCAACTATTTCGATGCCAATGATCACCAGGCCTTGGAGGTTCACCCAAATACGTTGCTCGTACCCGTTACCAACTTCAAAGAGTTCGGGATGTACGACGAGGACTTTGCGGGGAACTACGGCTACGAAGACCTCTACCTGCCCGTGATGTGGGAGATGCGCGGAGGGAAACGTATTGTTCTAGGGAAAGAAATCTATTTTGATGATGTTGGTTACAAGACCTCTTCACTAACCCGAGATATCGAGGTGAATAAGCCGATTGCGCACACCAAGATTCTCAACGGAAGCCCAAAACCAAAGAACTTTCTACGGTTTGACTGGGCAAGAGTAAACCATCGTGAGTAACTGGAACCGAGATTATCTCGCGAGCTTTGACGGGGTTCAGTCCAACACGATTTTCTGTATGTGGGCGGGTACAAACCCAATGTCTTCCCAACGAATCCAGGCACTGTGGAGCATCTATAACAACACGCGATGCCCAATCGTTTATATCAACCATCAATCGCTGAGAGACTGGGAAAAGCCAGAGTATCCCTATCACTCCGCTTTTGAATACTTGTCTGATACGCATAAATCCGACTACATGAGGTGCTACCTGATGCATCACTACGGGGGCGGATGGGCTGATATCAAACATACGAGTGCCGACTGGCGACCTCATTTCGCAGAACTCAGGCGCTCGAATGCCCTCGCACTGGGCTATCAAGAAATCCCAGATGGAATTCCGCATATTAAGGGTCCACTTGGAGATGAGCTGCGAGCAAATTACAGGCAAAACATTGGGCTTTGCGCATTTATCCTTAAACGTAACAGCATAATCACGCAGAACTGGCTTTCGCAAGTCCATCAAAGGTTAGATGAGCTCCTACCCAGGTTGAAGCGACACCCAGCTCAACACCCTCAGGACCATCTTGGGGCGACCCTATCAGAAGGAACGGCATCGCACTATCCCATTATGTGGGCAGGCATTCTTGGCGAGATATTCCATCCGCTACTCTATCAACACAGAACATCAGTCATACAACGAGATTTGCAGCCGATATTTCATGGATATCGATAGACATGTCCAGACTCGCAATTTACACAGTACTTACAGGAGGAAAAGAACCGGTAGGCAATCCCGTTTCACGACTTCAATCATGGGATACTGACCTCGACATCGACTTTATCTGCTTTACAGATAACCCAAATGTAACTTCCGATCATTGGGAATGCAGAATTTTTGATACGAACTCGCTACCACCAGAAAAATCTTCTCGCCGTCCTAAAATTTTGCCTCACAAATACTTGCCTGAATATTCGTTTAGTCTATATTTAGATAATATTTGCGAACTAAAAAGATTACCCTCTAGCACAGATCTTAGAGATGGATTAGTAGACGGCTACTGCTATAAACTCTTCAAACACAGCACAAGAACCTCAATCATTGAAGAGGCGCTCGCGATAGCAGAACTCGGATACGATAAAGCAGAAACTCTTGAACACCAATTGAATGCATATAGTCAAGAACCGGCGCTAGCGTCACCAATAACGCTCTCAACATGCACGGTACTACTGAGACAACATAATCACGCTGAAATAATAAAACACTCAGAACTATGGTGGGACCACGTACTCTGCTTTTCAAAGCGCGACCAGATGTCGTTTGACTTTTGCAGAATTAAAACAAATCTAACTGTTAGCTATTTTTGCGGAGACAAATTTACAAATGATCTAATTCACCCCCACTCTAACGTCAGCAAAGACCGAAAGTTAGCAAATTTTGATCAATTAAAATATTCTTGGCTTCATGATTTTTATCAATTGACCGATCCAAATCCGGAGTCCGTTGAAGCAAGAGCGCTTGCCGGAGCTACGAACAATTCAGAGCTGTTAGATCTACTGTTTTACCTGTTTAGGTCGCCCGCGGGAAGCTTTCACATGCCTCGAAGGGGAAATAGCCAGCAAATTCAGCAGATGCTCGCAGGCTTTCGGGGAAGGCCAACTCGCTCTGTGGCCATGTGCCGCGCAGATTGTGACTTGATGTACTGGAATCTATCGCGACAAGACGTCAACAACACCCTCGAGGCAATCAGGATCTATTTGCAGATTGAAGACATACCAGTGCTCACCTACAAATCAGACATCAAACAATTCTTAGGCAAAGCCAATCAAACCGCTGAATATGACCTAATTTTTGTCTTTAATGCGACAATAAGTGATATCGAGTTCATAAAAAGCAGTCAAATCTATCCGTCTTACGTTGCAAATGGCCAAAAATTTATTGTGCTCTCAGCAGACAATCGCCAGACTACTGTTTTTGGTTTTTAGGAGGAAGGCCTTTATGTGCCTTTGCTGCAGACAAACAACTGTACACCAAGCAATAGACGTTGTCGTTAAGTATACTACTCCCAGCCTAAGCATTGATTTAACGACACAAGAAGCGTTGTATTCTGCCAAGCTAAGCACGAAAAGGCCAACAAGATCAAGCTATTTCAGAGTGTTGAATTAAAGATAATGGGCCACTTATTATGATTGAATTTATAGAGATAGATAACAAAACAGTTGCAATCATTTTGCGATCGGAGTTTAAAAAAGAAGGTATTGAGTTTTTTACTCCGCCAGACTTTTCGCAACAACTTGGCTACATGTTGCGCCCAAAAGGCTATGTTATAAGCCCGCACTATCACAACATAGTTCAGAGAGATGTGTTTATCACAAATGAGGTTCTCTTCATCAAATCGGGCAAAGTCAAAGTTGACTTCTACGATACATCACAGAATTTTATTGAATCCCGGAAACTCTCTAAGGGCGACGTAATATTACTGGCACATGGTGGGCACGGCTTTGAGATATTAGAAGAAGCGGAAATTATCGAAGTCAAACAAGGTCCTTGGGTAGGCGATCGAGATAAGACGAGATTTTAAACCCACGGTAAGAGGGAAGGGATCGAATGGACAAGAATACTTTCGGGAAATATTCTGATTATTACGATTTATTGTATTCGGACAAAGACTACCCGAGTGAGGTTTCATATATTAAGACAAAACTTTCTCTGCATAGTCCGGAGGCGATAAACCTGCTTGAACTTGGTTGCGGAACGGGAAAGCACGCAACACTTTTGGCTCATAGTGGGTACAAAGTACACGGTATCGACGCAAGTACAGAGATGATTTCACTGGCCAACCATGAGCCTGGATTCACTTGCGAGAGCGCCGATATTCGCTTTGCTCGTATGGGAAGGAAGTACGACGCTGTGTTAGCACTCTTTCATGTCTTAAATTACTTACCAGATGATCAGTCAGTGATGGCGGTGTTCGAGACAGCGAAGTTCCACCTCGAAGTCGGCGGGGTTCTCTATTTCGATTCCTGGAACTCCGAGTGCGTAAACCATCTTCGTCCAGAAACGCGTATCAAAGTAGTATCAAATGAAAAAATTCAGGTCACTAGGATAGCTGAACCAGTCGTTATATCAGATGAAAATATCGTAAAAGTTAAGTACACATTTTTTATTCTGGCAAAAGAAACAGGTGAGATCTCAACTTTCTCGGAGACTCACACCATCAGACATTTCTCTACTCCCGAACTCAGGTTTTTCGGCCGTCTAAACGGGTTTCATCTTGTAAGCGGCGAAGAGTTTTTAACTGCCAGGCCACTTAGTTTGAGGACTTGGAGCGCCTTTTACGTGTTTAGGAGAGTTGCGTGAAGGTGATACCGGTAAATCAACCATTATTCATTGGAAATGAAGCTCGCTATTTGCAGCAGTGTATAGAGTCTGGCTGGATTTCATCAGAAGGTCCTTTTGTTCGGCGCTTTGAAGAGCAGTTTTCCCAACGAATTGGAAGAAAATTTGGCGTAGCCGTAAGCAACGGCACCGCTGCGATAGATATCGCGATAGAAACGCTAGGAATCGGGCCGGGGGACGAGGTCATACTTCCCTCATTCACGATTATATCGTGTGTGCTTCAAATAGTTCGCTGCGGCGCAATACCGATTCTTATAGATAGCGACCTCTCCACATGGAATATGGATGTAAGTGAAGTAGAGTCAAAGATTACGAGACGGACTAAAGCGATTATGGTGGTGCACATTTACGGCTTGCCCACGGAGATGGATGAGATACTCAGCTTGTGTGCAAAGTACAATCTGAAACTTATAGAGGATGCGGCCGAAGTTATTGGGCAGACTTATCGGGGTCGTGAGTGTGGTAGTTTCGGTGATATCAGCACCGTAAGCTTCTACCCAAACAAGCACGTCACCACCGGTGAAGGTGGGATGGTTCTCACAAACGACGAATGTCTTAGAGACACCGCAGAAGAGTTACGCAATCTGTGCTTTAAAGCGAATAAGCGCTTTATACATGACAGACTCGGTTGGAACTACCGCATGACAAGCCTACAGGCCGCAGTGGGAATGGCCCAGCTCGAGCGACTTGAACACACGATTACGAAGAAAAGGCAAATTGGTAACTGGTATAGGGAGCGACTTGAGGGAATCGCGCAGTTGCAATTACCTTTAGCTGAAACTAGCTATTCGAGAAATATTTACTGGGTATACGGAATTCTGATCCGACCAGATGTAAGTACAACCGCAGAACAGTTAATGTTAGCTCTAGGTTCCAAGGGAGTAATGTGCAGACCGTTTTTCTACCCATTGCATTTGCAACCTGTCCTGCGTGAAAAAGGCTTTTTTCTCAACGAACAACATCCAAGATCCGAATATATGTACAGGAAGGGACTTTATCTTCCAAGCGGAGTGGCCTTGACGGAAGATGACGTAACATTCGTCGTACAGTCATTACGCGAGATACTGAACAAATAAATTTTTAAATGTTGTCCCGACAGGTCATGAAAAACGCGTTGCCGTAGCCGGTGTTTGGATCCCACTCCAGTGCCAAGACCCTGTATCCGAAAGCTAAGAGAAAGTTCAAAATCGATTCAAAAGCTAACTCTCCATCATAGCCATCTCCTCTACCAATTTCACAGAATACATATTTACCGTACTGCAGCTGAAGTGAGGCACCCTTGAGCACCTCCATTTCGGCTCCTTGAACGTCCATAAACAAGAGATCGTGATGGGCTGGAAGGAAGTCATGTTGCGACATAGCGAGTGCCGACAAGGAGTCCACGCTGTGGCCTTTAACTTTAACCGGGCCATCAAAGCTAACAGTGGGATAGGTAACTAAGTGTCTGTCCGGCTTGTAAATGCTACTACTCTGACCGGAATTACTAGCAATGTAAAAATTCACTTCCTTATTATCAGAGGATAGAGCAACAGCTTGAAGCGGTATGTAGTTTTTGCCAATACATTTTTTACAAAGAGCCAAAAAGGGCAAATCAAGGGGCTCTAAAAAAACGCCGACCTTTATTCCTTGAGCGAAGAATACATCGATTTCTTGTCCGCTACTCGCCCCAGCCTGAAATACAGATGAAGGACGAGGTAGCCCATAAGAGTCTAAGATCTCAAATATGGTTTTTCCAAGAATGTGCATTAAATCAACTATATTATTTGGGAAGTTGTTGGAGACGACTCGAGACCCAACCAGAGCTTCTGAGTACGTTTGCCAATCCCAAAAAAGTGGAGCTCGACGTACTTATAGGCGTGGAATTTGCGAGTAACAACAAATCAACTACGGCCTCCTCAACACTACGGCCAGATCTCGAAATGTTCGATGAGTATGGCAGCCCATCCGAGTCGCTGACCATGGCGCGCCAAGGTCCTTCTTGCATTTTAGCGACATACTCTGATTTCTCATGAATGAAAACGTTAGACTCCCGTTTAAAAACCTCTTCGATAGACCGGTCATCCGAACAAACAAAAAACCTCCTATCCCGATTGGCTCTTACTAACTCCAGCATCTTCTCAATCGGCGGTTGAGACGGAAAGTCTGTTCCGCGTAGATGCACTCCGAAATATTGCAAGTCCATCCCGCCTAATGACGCGTTGATTAATTCCCTGGCCTTAACAACTAAGGAGCTTTTAAAACACAAGGCTCTTGCTACCGTCACGACAGACTCAACTGGAAGCCAGGGCAATAGAGAGTTTTCGCTAAATAGAACAGAGCGATTCTCAGTGCCCGACAATAATAACTGCGCTTGTATCAGCGTAAGATCACGTAACGCATAAATGTCACCCGGAAATTTGAGATCATTTTCGTGGAGCCACAAACTCAACTCAGAAACTATAGGTGTAAAACTTTGAAGCGGCAGGTTGATCGATAAAATATTCGACTCAAAAATCTCGTCATAATTTGCCCCACATCTATTATTTTTTGGCCATACGATGGTAGCACGATACTTTACCAACTCGGCGAGCACGAGACCATTAATCAGCGAATTAATTCTATTAGAAAGACCGCCGTCACAAAAAATAAATAGTACTTTTTGACCGCTTTCAAGAATCGTTCTGCTCAACTGATTGACTTTGATTTTTCTTCCAATCTATGGGTTAGTTGACTAGCTGACGCTTCCAGGATTTCTTTCAATGGGCGTTATAATATTAGTGAATTCTCTTATGAACTCACTCTGATGGCTCGCGTTTGATTGACATATCAAGCGCCTTATTCCAAACTGAAACGTGTCTCTGGGCAAATGAAGTCCAATCCGTCAACCTTGTAACACGCGTTCGTTGAATGTCATACTCTCGCTTAAGCTCTCTGGCTACGTCTACAAGTTCAGCTCGAGTTTGAAAAAGATGAATCTTACCGCCTTGCTCTAAGTGATATCCCTGCGCCGTGCATATTGGCACCACTCCATATAAGAGCGCATCAAGTGTTGAGAGCGCCCCTTCATCATGACCTGTATATAACAAATAGTCGCTATCTCTCAACCAATTGACATAAAGATCTTTGTCAAAGTTTGAACAATACTCTATTGCGTAGCCTTGCCCAATCCAATTTGATACATACGGCTGCCACCCCGCTCCCATGATTCTCACTACAACGTCATCACAATTAAAAATAGAGAAAAAATCGATCGTCCAATCTTCATTCTTTCTCCCATCCGGATATAGACGACTTGAAATTAGAAATTTTCGTCGATAATTACCAGGCGGGGTTATCATCGCCGGCGGTGCAAAGTTAAAGAATGATCTAGTGCCAGTCAGAGAATTCATTCGGCGCGCAGTGTCCGCGCTCATGCAGTAGCCAATCACACCGGCGTTTGCCTGCTGATTCACGAGTGAAAATTTTTCTGGCGTATCAATATGCGTCACTAACGTACAGTGGACCCCTGACGCTTGAATTTCACGAAGACCTGCATAATTTATATGAAATGTTACATCGTATCCATGCCGCTGTTCGTGGTTAATATTCACCAAATCGACGTAGGTTTCTAACTCATTGGCGATGCGTAGAGCGTAGTCATAAAGTATCCATCCGCTACTAGGTTCGTAGCTTACAATATTTACTTTCATAGAATTATTAGTTGTATCATTGATTAACTTGCTTCTCTCCAGCACCAACTGTGCGGTATGGACAAATCGGGTCGAGCCTGGATATTTGGCTCATCCAGGGCGTGCGGGAAATCAGTCCGAAGCCCCATGGGAATGAGCCTGTCCTTTCTCAGGAACGTCATCTCAAATACTCGCGGCAATTCGACTCCGTTAATGTTGACCAGTCCACAACAGTTATTCGGATGTAGATGAATCGGAGAAAATATGGATAGAATTTTGTTGAAAACAGCGGAAATTATTGCAAAATAATCGGGGTGTGCATAAGATTCAATTTTGTGGAATTCAATAACTAGGATTCGAAATCTCTTTAGAGTGTTGTCTGTGCATGCAAGCAGTGCTTCATATTCGGCGCCCTCGATATCCATTTGGAGCATGAGGTCGAACGAATCTGAACTGTCTTCGTACATATTTACCCATTTGTCGAGCGTTATGGTTCGTTGTGAGTTCACTGCGCTTATATATTTTTTTTCAAATGATTTGGCTTTGAAGTAAGCTGGCGGGCCTTCAACCGAATAATCTGCGAGATGTGACGGAATAAGGTACGTCTTGCTTAAATCGTTCTCGAAGTGAGCCACATCCGACACGCCGGGTGAAAAGCAAGCCGAGATTCCCGCAAGATCATCTGGCAGGATGTAACCACCGTCGGCTCTTCCCCCAATTCTTATTAGCTTTAGTTGTGTTGTGATCGGTCGGAGTCGACTGATGAGATTTTCAAGGTCGACTCGTTGCGTGGATTGCTCCAGCAATACGCCCGAACGCATAAGACCATACCTATCCACGGCTTCTTGATTCATTGTTGCTAGCGTTCCTATGTCATGTTTTGAATTTCGCGAAACATATTATGCGGACTGGGCAACCAAATTCCGTTTCTCGAAATCTAGCCTTTCTTCTAACCACTCTCTCGAAAAGCCACAACGGCTCATGTGCTCAAACCACGGCCCTCCACGCGTATAGTGAACAGCACGCAGCTTTTCGTATTGGGGTGCGTACCACCCCTCTAGATAGTTCCAACCTTTATCAAGACTCCCGATTTCTTCATCCCCAAGCCACAAGAATCGGTGGAGAAAACTGGGGTGTGCGCTATTAACTAAATCTCTGCCAAGCGCCCGAACCGACGGGTGCTCTAGGTTGAACACCATAAATGAGGACCAATTCTTCCTCGGGTATTGGTGCTGAGCGCACCCATCCATCTTCACAGTCTCGGGTGGGTTGTAATCGTGTTTAACCACGGAGACTGCTTTGGTGGGATCGACCTCTTTCAATACATCCCGAATATCGGCCAAGAATAAGAAATCGCAATCCACAAAAATGGCATACCCGCGCCTGCCTGCAAGCACGGGGGTTAAGAATCGAGTTAGGCTAAATTCAGTAGACGCCTTGGTGTCGACGGGTCGTGTGTAAAGCCCCTGCTCCCGAAGTTCGGACTGAACTAGCCGGGTAACCGTGACCTCGCTCGGGTCCGTGCGGCTCAAAATAGAATGGCTACACACCTCCCAGGCGATGTCTTCACGCGGGTCCCAACCCACGAATACTTGCAGTGTCATAATTTCAACCCACCCTCTGGGCCATAGCCTCTTTCCCAATAATGCAAAGGTTGAAGCAATAGTTATGCCAGATTAAATAAACTGCCTGGGCAGCTTGGGTAGTCCGGGCTCATGGCCTTGGGCATGAGGGCCGCTTGTCAGGCTTATGGGCGAGACCGCTCCATTTAGCCCGAGCTTGCAAACATTACCGAGTGGGTGGCAGAAATTGCCGCGACAGTGTTTGAAACGAATGCCTTAAAGACTCTTACTCAGCGTCGCCCTTATCAACCCGCAAGAGCTCTTGCCGAATCGCCCGAAGCGGCCCAGACCAACTACCGGCCCGTTTCTGGCGAAAGATCTTGAGGCTCGCGTACCAGGGGGAGTCCACCCGATCGGCAAACCACCGAAAGTCAGCTGCCGCGGGCAGAAGCAGCCAGGTGGGTCGGCCAAGGGCGGCGCTTAGGTGTGCAACGCTGGTATCCACGCTAATTACTAAATCTAAGAGTTCACAAAGTGCTGCCGTGTCTGAGAAGTCTTGAATTTCATTCTCGAAACGAAGGATGTTCTTCTGGGCCTGCAGCACAAACCGATCGGAGTCTCGGACATCCTTTTGCAGGCTAATGTATTGAAACTTGTGCGGCAACAACGGTACGAGCTCCGCAAGTGGCACGCTGCGGTTGTGATCGTTGATGTGCGAGAGCGATCCACTCCAAACCAAGCCTACTCTCGGAAGCGTTGCCGGACCAAGCCGTTGCGACCAACGCTCCACATGCACGGCCGGTGCACTTAAATAACGCTCGGTTTGCGGAATGGATTCGAGCGTTGTGCCAAATGCTAAGGGCAGACTCATTAACGGCGTTTGATAGTCAAACTTCGGGAGCGCGTCGCCACGGGACACCATTGTTCCAACGCCTTCTAAACTCTCAAACACACCAGCGAGTGATCGGGGCACCTCCATCACAACATTTGCGCCACGGCCCGCGACAAGCTTTGCGTAACGGCTAAACTGAATTGCATCCCCCATGCCCTGCTCAGAGTGCAATAGCACGGTGGTGTCTTCCAATGACTCCACACCAAGCCACAGTGGCTCAGCAAAATGCCGCTGCTCACGCTTAAGCGCGCCGCACTGCCATCGCCACTCGTAGAGCCTCCAGCCCTGATCAAAGTCTCCCTTTGCCAGAAGGGCTAGTGATTTATTAAAGAGTGCTGTGGCATGCCGTGGGTTGATTGCAATGGCCAGGTCATAGCTCTCAATCGCTTGATCTAGCTGATTAAGTGCTGCAAGCGCAATACCCCGGTTGGAGTAAGCCTCGGCATACCGTTCATTAATTCGGATTGCGTGGTTATAACTCTTCACCGCATCCGCAGAGCGGTTAAGCAGGTGCAGGGTGATTCCCCGGTTCGACCATGCCTCAGCGTAACGGGTATTAATTTTTAGAGCGGTGTCGTAGCTTTCAAGCGCCAAATCGAGCTGCCGCAGCGTTTGGAGCACAAGCCCCCGGTTAGACCAGGCCTCTGCGTTTTGGGCATCTAACTCAATCGCATGATCAAAACTCTTTAAGGCCTCTGGGTAGCGCTGCAGATCCATCAACACCACACCACGATTTGACCAGGCCTGTGAATAGCGAGGCTTTAAGCCAATCGCTTTTTCATAGCTGGCAAGCGCTTCTTCTAATAGATTTAAGCCGCTCAGCGTTTTACCGCGGGCCGAGTGGGCAAGCGCTAAGCGCGATCGCACCGCAGAAATCTTTGCGTTCTCGGGCTCGCTTGCCTGCATCTCACGTAAGCGCTGCAGGGCATTGCCTCGATTGGAATAGGCCTCGGCGTAGTGTGGATCCATTTCAATGGCCTTGTCATAAGCATCGACTGCGTCATCAATTCGGTTGAGTTCTTTAAATGCAATCCCTCGGTTGGAGTAAAACGTTGGGTCGGGTTTTAGTTCAATCGCTTTTCCAATGAGTTCAATCGATCGTACATAGTCATGGGTCTGGGCCGATAGCACGCCTAACAGGTGCAAGGCATCCGCATGCCCCGGCTGGGCGCGTAACACCTGCTCATAGAGCCGCTGGGCCTGCTGCATCTGTCCGGACTGATGCAGGCTCATGGCGCGACCGAGCATGGCGTCTGCCGAGATGGCGCCGCGAGTCCTTGCCCTAAGAGATGCCGATTGCCGTGCCATCAATAACGTCGCCCGATTGGTTTTTCCACCCAAGGGACTACGGCACAAACTCCGCCCACCTTTAGCGGGCCATGTTTCGCGGGCACGAGCTAAGCCTTATCGTGCCTTACGGTAAGGCTGCCCAGAAAGTTTAGTGATTTCGGCCGAATGCCCAGATTGATTAATCAAGAATTCGTCAATTTCGTGGTTCCCCCGCGACATGCGGGCGCAAGGGCCCTAAACTTCGCGAACCGATACCCGTAAAAGCATCCGCTAGGGCGGAATTTGGCCAAAATTTATGCCTATTCTTAGTCTTAACGCCTCAACGCTTCGACCCACCCTTCCGACGAGTGCCGACACTCAAATGCTCGCCCGCGCCGTGGAGCGGCTAAGCACCGGCACGCGGATTAACCGAGCAAGCGACGACCCAACCACCCTGGGGGTGTCCCAGGGGTTACAACGTCAGGCACGGTCCCAGACGTCTGCGGCAAGAAATGCCAACGATGCGATCTCAATGATTCAGACCGCCGAGGCTGCGCTCAACAACATCTCGGCCATGCTTGACGAGATTTATGGCCTATCCACCCGCAGCGTAAACGAATCATTTACGGCCGACCAACGCAAGCTCATTGTGAGCCGAATTGCCGACCTTCGCGACGAGATTAACGCGACGGTCGATCGCACCACATTTAATAACGCCAAGCTCCTTCAGGGAGATTTCTCAACACCAGTCAGCGGGCAGTTCAATCGCCACCTGGGCGAGCTCACCTCAAGCGGGCTCGCCGTGCGCGCGAACTCCACGTTTAAACCAGGGTTTAGCTCATCAATTGATGTCTCCGGGGCAACGACCATTCGCGTGAGCGACATGGATACAACCGGCGCTTTAGAGGGGAGTTATAAGTTCTCAAACGACGGCGCCGCTGTCACACTGACACGAACCATTAACCGCACGACAACCTCGCAGTCGCTCACCTTGGTCGACAGCGCCCCGCGCAACGCAACCGAGGTGCAGATTCCCAGAACCTGGGGCGACACCTTCACGCTTAATTTCGATCAGCTAGGCGTCTCGTCTACCTTTATCGTCGATGAGATCGGGTCGCGCAATAGCGCAATTGACTTTGCCACCCTAATCGGAAGTGTGGGCACGGTTCCCTCCGCCACCGGATGGCAGACGGTCAGCGGCGCAGCCACGGCGTCGGGCGACGCAACCGATCAGGTTGTGGCTACGGTGGTTTCAACCGGAGGAAATTTAAAGCTCGGCACGACCGCGGGACTCACCGCAATTAGTGGTTACGGGGCGGCCGCCACCTGGACAGATGGCTCAACAGCCGAGCTCGGATTTACGGGAACCGTCGCGCAAGTTAATGCGGCGCTTCAGAGTCTTCAGGTCAATGCCGCAAATGGTCTGGGCTCGATCGATGTTGCGATAACGGCGCAATTTGAAAATAGTGTCTTTCTAGACTCAAGAGTTGAGAGCACGATCGGCACCAAAGTCACCATTCCCGGGTGGGAGATTTATAAGGAGCGCCTCACGCTAGGTACGACCACCGTTGGCGGATGGACATCAAGCAACGCAGACAACACGATGCCCGGCAATTCACCCGCCTATGCGACCACAACCCAGACGGGTACCACGTTCAATTACCAGTTCACTGCAGACCTCCCTGCTGGTGTCACCGGCCAATCGCTTCGACTGTTTTCATCCAATATGACCACAGACCCGTTTGGGGTGGTCCACGGCCCCTACCTCGTATCGAGAGATCCGATCCAGATTAAATCAGGCGACACGATTACGTTTGACTGGAAATCCGCCGCAGGATCGGATGCCTACGATTCCTACGCCTATCTGTTAAATGTTGATAACGGCAGCCAGATTGAGTTGTTAGACGTGCACGGCCTGGCAACCGATGCGACTACCCCGTGGACATCGGCGAGCCTAGTGGTTCCAACCACCGGTAATTACAAGTTTGTATTTACAGCGGGAACATATGACTTCAGCGGAGGCCAGGCGGCAGGCGGCAGTCTTTATGTGACGAACATCCAAATCACGCCTGCAGTGCCCGAGCCCAACGCCCTGCGCGCGATCAATATCGGTACCGGAGGCGAGTTCTCCATCAATCAGGCCACTGAGATCAATGGCGTGTGGACAACAGGCGTCTCTTCAACTGCCGCGGAAGATGGGACCTACCGATTGGTTGCCGATGCCTCCGCCGGAACCCTAACCCTTAACCAGTATTACGACAACACCCCAACACTCACGCGCTCTGAGACCATTCACCAGGGCCGTGCCACAAACGCCGATGAGAGCCGGACGTTTTATTTTGAGGCACTCGGCGTTGCGGTGAGTCTCGGTAACCGTGCCAAGGACGCCCTCTGGTTTGGAAATGAGCAAAGCGGATTAACGGCGGAGATCAAGATTGCCGAGAATCAACGCATCAGCATTGATGGAAATGCGCCCTCTTTTAAGATCAGCGACGGATCGAAATTCGATATCCGCTTAGATGAACTTCGAGATGTTCGCTTGGGCGAGAACGATGACAATGAAAACGCTGACATTTTCAACGCGCTCAACGCTGCCGTAACGGTGCTGGCCGCCCATAAAAATCCCTCACTGGAATCGTTAAGCGAGCTATCCGGTCTCACGAAGGCCGCCATTGACCGCATCAGCGAACTGCGCACCTCGCTCGGTGCAACCTCTAATCGTCTTTTTGCGGCCGTCAACAGCATCGACTCCCAGCTGTTTTCAATCTCAAGTAACCGCAACCGTATCGAGAGCACCGACTATGCGCAGGAGACATCCCGATTGGTTCGACTGCAAGCCAATCAGAGCGCTTATCTGGCCACCTTGGCCCACATGAATACGCAGCCACAGATGGTGCTCTGGCTGCTGCAATAACGCGCTTAGGCCATACCCCGCAGGGTGGAGAGTACTTTCTGAAGCTTTTGTTTGTCGTTACAGTTACTCAGACTATCGAGGACCAGGCGACGAATCGACTGTATGTTCTGCCGCTCTTCGGCCTCGCGCTCTTTTCTGGCTTTGACCTGATCTAGCGGAATCGTGATGGTCTCGGCGCTCAGTTCTTTTTCTAGGCTCGCGAGTTTGCGGGCTGCATCGGGGTGACCCGCTCTCGCCGCGCGCTGATAGAAGGTTTTCGCCTGGGCAACATCGCGCTCAACCGCGCGGCCCAGTTCATAGAAGTGGCCCA
>Ga0172372_10005990_pt1 | contig 16744 bp, 17 predicted proteins | sample LakKiv5m_2_FD_114544 | JGI IMG/M metagenome (GOLD analysis project Ga0172372, IMG submission 114544) | Freshwater microbial communities from Kabuno Bay, South-Kivu, Congo - kab_092012_9.5m | ecosystem: Environmental > Aquatic > Freshwater > Lake | place: Democratic Republic of the Congo...
CGTGCTGGGGGCGCTCCGCAATGCACTACCCGAATTTCTCGCAAGTTGTGGCCCAGCGCCAATCCTGCGAAAATTCCTCCGTGACCGAATAGATCTCAGCAGAGCCGAGGGGTTACGCTTGGCCGGCTAGCGCGCAAAGGCGGTTTCCGATAACGATAACTTCCTTTTTTCTTCCTGTAGCGCCGCGGAGCAACTCCACCCTCACTCCGGACCCCAGCACCTCTTTTAAAAACCTCAACACTTCATCATTGGCCGCCCCCTCCACAGGAGGAGCTGCCACTCGAAGCTTCAACGCCCGTCCGTCCGGATGGTCGTGAACCCCGACGACTTCCGTTCTTGAAGCACGAGGCTGAATCCAAAGAATCAAGATCCAGGTGCCGGGGGCCGAATTGTCCGGACGATACCAGTTCGCCATGTCTTCTTCTTATCTCAATCAATCTCTTTTGTTCAGGCTTCCCTCAACTCGCCCACTCATACCGCCGATCCATCCATGAGGAGCCGAGTAAAAGTGTCGCAGACGTTCGACGAAGAAATTTTTCAGCTCTCCCTCGAAGAAGGACGTCAATCCCTTGATGACCTGGAGACGCGCTTGCTCGCTCTTGAGGCGGGCACCCTCACAGGGCCTGCTCACCTTGAGAACCTCGATGCGATGTTTCGAAGCGCCCATAACTTCAAGGGTGCCTCCGCGTCCGTCGGCCTTGAGCAGCCCACCCAGGTTGCACACGCCATCGAGGACCTGCTCACTGTCATCAAGCATGGCCATATCACCATTGACAGAGCGCGGTGCTCCATCATGCTCAAAGCCATCGATGTGCTCCGGAAGATTCTCACCGAGATCAGCACAAATCCAAGCTTCCGAATGGATGTGCTTCCCGTCACCGAGCACTTGCGCTCAGCTATTCTCGAGCAGTCCGGGCCTACCCAGCCGGGTCAGCCCAAGACCACATCGCAAAACTCAGTGAGCCGACCTAAAGTTGACCGAGGCCGCCGTTTCCAAAGATGTGCGAAGGAAGGCGGCATGAGCAAAGTCGCACGAGTATCGCCTCATGGCGCCGAACTCAAAAAACTCGTGCTGATCATCGAGGATGATGAATTCGTGCGCGCGGCCCTCGGTCGCGAGATGGAACGACTGGGATTTGAATGCCGTCAGGCATCCGATCTGAGCTCGGCCCGAATTCTGCTCCAGTCCGTGAATCCTTATGACCTCGTGCTTTCCGATATCCACTTGCCGGACGGTAATGCCCTGGATTTTTTGAAGAGCATGAAAGCGAATGCAGTACACGAGAAGCCCGGCTCGCCCTGGATCTTCATCACAGGCGATCCCAACCCGGATCTCGTGAAGAAAAGCACGGAGGCCGGCGGAATCGATCTGCTTCGCAAACCCTTTTCGAGATCGGACCTCCGGACACTCCTGGAACGACTGTCTTCGAGAAATCAGAATCCATGGACCGATATAAACAAGCTGATCGAAGAACTGAGTGGCATCCGCCTGGGAGAACAAAAACGCATGCTCGTCGAGGGGCGCGTCCACCAGAGGGCGCGGGAGCCGAAGCTAAACGGCGTCGAGGCTTACCTGAGCTATTTCAAAATCCATCGATCGGAGGAAGCGCAAGCCCTGCTCTCCCTGGTTTCCACGCACACCACCGAATTTTTTCGGGAGCCTGACCATTTCAAGTTCCTTTGCGATCATGCGCTGCCCGAGCTTTTCGCTTCCGGAAGACCGATCCGGATCTGGTCGGCGGCCTGCTCCAGCGGCGATGAGGTATATAGTATAGCTATGGCCATCCATGCACGACGTCTGTCAGGTCCGCCTCATTCCCACCCGTCCCTGAATTCCGGACTCCCCATGCAGATCGACATTATCGGAACGGACTTGGATCCGCGGTCCGTGAAGAAGGCCAGCAACGGCGTCTACCCTTGCCTCAAGCCTCTCTAAAATACCCGAAGATCCCAGGAAAAAGTATATAGACATCGGAAAGGCAGACCTTGCCGGCTGGTTTCGCATCAGGAATTCGATTCATGACTTGTGCCGGTTCCAGTGCTCGAACCTGCTTGCCGCCGAGTGGCCTGTCAGGTCAGCAGATGTGATTTTCCTGCGTAATACACTGATGTATTTTCCGGTGGACCTCGCACTCAAGGTCGTGGAACGCGTCTCAAGCCTGATGCCCCCGGATGGATATCTCTTTCTCGGTCACGCCGAATCAGGACTCGGCCTGAAGGCGGGACTCGAACTCGTCGCGCCTGCGGTCTATCGGAAACGCAAGGCGTGAAAAACCAGAGACTCCGATTCCCCGGTTGAGTTTCAAGTGGAGCCGCCTCATCATCATTCGAAATGATGAACACACGTGCGTCCCATTTGTTGATACCGATCGTCGCTCAGACATCCCTTTCCGCAGCCCACGGAGCCGACAAGTCCTCCTTTAATCTCTTCAATCCGGTACCCAAGGAACAGATGCGCGAACTCGCAACGGATCGTCCAGACAGGACCGAGAGCCCCTACTCGGTCGATCCCGGTCACTTCCAATTTGAAGTCGACCTCGTCAACTCGACCCTCGATGGCGGAACGACCTCAACCAACTTTGCCTCGTTCAACGCAAAGGCCGGACTCACGGAGTCCATGGACTTTCAGATTCTGTTCTCCCCGGCTTCCACTTTCGCAGGGGCTGGCCAGTCCAAGTTCGTAGTGGGCGACCTCACCCTGCGGCTCAAGAAAAATATCTTTGGCAATGACGAAGGCGATATGGCCTTCGGTGTGATGCCTTACATCACACTTCCCACCCAAAGCGAGTCGCTGGGCTCGAGCAGCACCATCCTGGGTGCATCCATACCCTTTGCTTACCCTCTCCCTGCCGGGTTCTCCGGTGGCCTGATGCTCGAACCGACCTACGACCTCTCAAGCACCGGGGAGTTCAACGACAAGTTCGCTTTTGCGTCCATGATCACTTTTGGTCACGATATCTGGGGAGATGTCGGCGGATATATCGAATTCTACAACGAACTGAGTGCATCCCCTTGGGTCTCGACCCTGGACCTTGGGCTTACCTGGGGAATGACACCCGACCTGCAGTGGGACGTGGGGGCTAATATCGGAATGACGGATGCCACCGAGGACCTCAACTGGTTTGCCGGGGTTTCATTCCGGCTCTGAGTCGGCTAAACCTGTCGGCAGGATGAACAAGCGAAATACTGACCCATTGATTTCAAGACTGCTCCGTTTCACTACCGCGTGGCTTTTCATGTCGGTTTACTGGCCGGTGGTCCTGGGAGCACATCTAATTTGCCTGAAGAAAACTCCCCCACTCCTCATGATGCGTGCCATCCGGTTTTGGGGGAGTACGACCTTCCGGATTCTCGACGTGCCGATCCATATCATCAACAAATCCACGATCGAGGCCCGGCAGGCACGCGTGGTTGTCTGCAATCACCAGAGTGCGCTTGATCTCGCCTGGGGCGGCGTGATCTGTCCGCCCCTTCCCGTGACCATCGGAAAAAAGGAAGTCATCTGGATACCAATCCTGAACCTGCTTTTCTGGGCTCTGGACTTCATCCGCATCGATCGCTCCAATACGGTCAAAGCGCTTGCGAGTCTGCAGGGTGTTGCGGAAAAAATCCGTTTGGGAGCACGTTCCCTGGTCATCGCTCCGGAGGGAACCCGCTCCCCGGACGGAGAGATTCTCCCTTTCAAAAAAGGGGCATTCCATATCGCGATCGAGGGGCAGCTGCCCATCCATCCCGTTGTCGTGCACGGCGCTTACGAGATTCTCCCCAAGCAGAGGATCCTGCCATCGAGAGGGCCACTCTACATTGAGTTTTTGGAGCCGATCACCACGGTTGGCATGAAGCGCGAGCAGGTTTCCGAGCTCACCCAATTGGTCGAGACCCGTGTCAGAAGCGCCTTGTCCCAACTCCGGAAGAATTATCCATTGTAATATCAAGGACCGCCGCGGCCGTGACACCAGGAGAGCCATGTTTTATACTCCAAGTATGAAGCGCTCCGTTTTGACCGGTTTCACAATGGTACTCGCAAGCCATGCATGGACAGCCTTTCCGGCACATGCAAAGTCAGTCTGGATCAAAGGTACGGCCAAGGTGGAGCTGAAAGTGTCGGCAAGCAATACCGCCGCGACAAGCGCCCTCCTTCCAAGTGGTGAAGAGGTCACTCTGATATCGGAAGGACCGGGAATCTGGAGCAACATTTCCACTCGATCGGGAAAAACCGGATTTGTGATCCGATTCGCCACATCGCCATCACCCAGTCAGAACCTCTCGGCAGAAAGAGTTTCAAAGTCGGACCTCGAATCGGACTCACTCAAGCAATTGCGCTCCCGCAGGTCGGGAGCGGCAACCATGGGAGTCCGCGGTCTCCAAGCCAGAACCGACACGGGAGAAGCCGAGATTCAGGACTTTGCGGCCCTCGAGAAACTCGAAGTGGTCTGCAAGCAGGACAACGAAGACCCTCAGTCCAGAAAGTTGATCTCCGTACTCGAAAAGGAGCTCACACCTCGCATCAAGTGAGGCGTCAGCCCCCGGATTCTCAAAGCTGATACGACCCCGAAATATACAAAGTAAGGGAACCCACCGCCACTTCCTGCACGGCGGTCGAACCGGATATAATCTGACCTTTACCCATCCCGAATTGGTAACTCCCACTGATCGAGATGGAACTGCCCGGACTCACCAGACTCAATCCCCCCGAGACTCCCATCTGGTCCACGTGTTCTTTTTGATCCGAGGCGGATGAAGATACGGCAGTCGTGTTGCTGGAGTTCGTGAAAAAACCGAAGCGGAACGGCAATTGCGGCACTCCCGCCCACTCTCCTCCCACCGCAAAGTTGAGCGTGGGCTTGACGAGGTACTGAAAATCACTTTGGTCCGTTTGGTAATCGACCTGGGAGGACAAGGTCCATGAGTCCGAAGGAAACCAAGCCACGGCTCCGGAAAACTCCCAAGGCGAAAGCACGCGCGAGCGGACATTGCTGTAGGTCAGAGCATTGAAGTCATCGTCAAAATCTCCGGAAGGAGCTGGAATCGCTCCATCCTCGATCCTGGTTCCCACGAGCTTGGCCTTCCCTTTTCCGGCCAAATGAACGGTCTTTGCGGCCGTAAGCCCGACACTCAGACGTGGATGCGGAACATAAAGCACGCCGAACTTGGGCATCACGCCCCACGCCTCCCGTGAAAGGTAAGTCATATTCAATTGGTAGAGAGTTTTGGTCGCATCATTTGCATCGATATAGAGAGCGCGCTGCTGATCGATGAAGCGCTCGTTTTGATAGACTGCGAATGCGGACAATCCCACCATCAGGCGCGGTCCCAGCTGATAGGACACTCCCGGACCCACCACATAGGAGTCACGACTTCGGACCAACTGCCGGGTGATGCTGGTCAGCGAAATCCCGTTGACCTCGAGTCCGGTCAATTCATCATCCTGTTCCTGAGACAGGCTGTCCCTCACCATGAGCACAAATCCCGCCTTGGCTCGAGGGCTCAGCTCCTGAGTGAAACCAAAAAAGGACGGGACCAATCCTTGGGACTTGTAAGAGTAATCCTCCCCCGGGAAAAGGTCTTGATATTCAATTGCGCTGGTCTGGAACGCATTCACAGAACCGCTCAAGTAACTTTCACGTCCCATGACCAGACCGGCTGGGTTATACCACACGCCGCTCGGATCGTCGGCGATGGCGGCAAATGCGCCTCCCAGCCCTGAAGCTCGCTCACCCACGAGGAGATTCTTATAATACCAAGCATCCGATGCACGGGCTGCCCTGCCGAGGACCAGCAGAGAAAGAAAAACGAGCGCTTTACCGAGCTTTCCGTGGGCGATCACTGGAGTGAGTCCTTTCACTTGGTTGTCGTAAAACCGATGAAACGGGCCTTACGCTCGCGTGGCACTTGTTCTCCAAGTCTACCTTTCGAGTCGCGATAGATCTGCACAAGTTTCTGCTCCGAAATAGTACGATTCACCCAATTCCTGCGCACATCCAAAGGAGGATGGGTAGCCGGAAGCTTGAGTTCGCCCGCCTTCTGCTTTGCCTTTTCGTTTGCCGCCCCCAAGAACCGCATGAGCGATTCCGGATCATAGCCAAGCACAGCCGCCATGGCGACCGCCTGCTCGTCAGCTTGCCGCTCCAACTCCTGCCCGAGTCCCGTTTCAAAAAGAACTTTCAAACCCTGGGTCACTGAGCGCGAAACTGCAACCCCAAGATCTCCACGCCCGCCAGACAACAGTCGAGACAGCACGAACGCAAATCCAGTCGCCTTGGGGGGAGCGATCTTTTGATATACATGCTTCTCGGTCACATGAACGATTTCATGCAAGAGAATGACTGCAAGCTCGTCCTCGCTGGTCAACCGTTCAAATAGTCCCCGGGTCAAGAAGATATATCCACCTGGAGCTGCAAATGCATTCACCTCCGAGGAGTCCACCCAGGCAAAATGGTGTTTGATTCCCGGCCGTCCAAAGCGGCCGGCGAGTACAGCCCCCAACGAACGCAGATAGAGGGACCTCTGCTGCCACTCCCCTTCACTCAGGATTCTGGAGCGCCCAAGAATTGCAGCAGCCAGCGCGCGACCCACTTGCAGCTCATGAGCGAGGTCCCGCTTCTCCTCTTCGAGCGCAGCTTCGACCTCCTCGCGAGATGCCGAGGGTACACCCTCCTTCTTGCCGGTGCTTGAGCATCCCCCCGTGAGCACGAAGAAGACCAAAGCGATGGGCACTCCGATCTTCACAAGATTCAAAGCAAGCCCTCGCGTTTGAGAAGCGCATCCGGGTCGGGCTCCCGTCCGCGGAAGCGCACGTAAAGATCCATCGGATGCTCGGTCCCGCCACGCTCGAGGATCTCCCGTCGAAACCTCATGGAGACTTCCCGATTGAAGATCCCCTTTTCCCTGAAGAACTCAAATGCATCCGCATCGAGCACTTCCGCCCATTTGTAACTGTAATAGCCCGCTGAATACCCGCCCGAAAAGATATGCGAGAACTGCGCAGACACCGAGGTTCCCGCTATGACCGGGAACAACCGAGTGGGCTCAGTCGCCCGCGACTCGAAACCTTGCACGTCACTGACACCTGAGACATCCGTGCCGTGCCACTCCAGATCAAGCCAAGCAAAGTTGAGCTGTCGGAGAGAGAACCATCCTGCCTGAAACTTGGACGACGCTTGAACTTTCTCGACCAACTCATGGGGAATCAGCTCACCCGTCGAATAGTGGCGAGCAAAGAGCGCAAGCGACTCCCGCTCGCGGACCCAGTTTTCCATGATCTGGGAGGGTAGCTCCACGAAATCCCAATAGACATTGGTCCCTGCAAGCGAGCGGTAACGGCACCTGGAAAGCAGCCCATGCAGAGCGTGACCAAACTCGTGGAAGACTGTCCTGACCTCATCCAAGCTCAGCAGCGAAGGTGTACCTCCCGAGGGCTTGGTGAGATTGCAGACGATAGCGATATGGGGTCGCTTGACTTCGGAGCCCCAGAGTCCCTGCTCACGGTAGGAGGTCATCCAGGCTCCCGCACGCTTGGATGCTCGTGGATAAAAATCAGCATAGAGCAGACCGACGAAAGAGCCATCAGAAATATCAGTCACCTCGTAGGCGACCACATCGGGATGATAGACGGGAATGTCCTGACGCCTCTTGAATTCCAGACCGTACAGCCGTCGGGCGTGCTCAAACACTCCCTCGATGACTCGCTCCAGCGGGAAGTAGGCGCGGAGTTTGTCCTCATCGAGATCAAAGAGCTTGCGCCGGAGGCGCTCCGACCAAAATGCGACATCCCAAGGTTGGATATCATGACCCGCTTCGCGCTTCAGATCGCCGAGGTCCCGTTCGGCAGCGGGGCGAGAAACTTGGATCAGCTTCCCGAGAAACTCGCGCACGTTGGCCGGACTCGAAGCCATGCGCTCTTCAAGGACAAAATCCGCGTGGGTGGAAAAACCCAAAACGCGTGCACGCTCCTGCCTGAGCTTGACGATCTCGAGGACCAGCGGACGGTTATCGTTCTTCTCCGAAAGCCCGCGTGCGTTGGCGGCCCGCCAAAGCTTTTCCCGCAACTCCCGTCGCTCACTGTACTGGAGAAACGGAAACAAACTCGGTTGGTGCAAAGTAAAAATCCAACCTTCGGACTTCCCACGCTCACGTGCAGACTGAGCGGCCGCATCACGTACACGTGCCGGGAGTCCCAGAAGGTCAGACTCCTGAGTGATATGCATCTCAAAGGTATTGGTCTCAGCCAGTACATGATCAGAGTACTGCTGCTGAACCAAGGCGAGCCTTTGGTCAATCGCCCTGAGACGCTCTTTCTCCGGCTCTCCGAGAAGTGCTCCGTTTCGTACAAATGCGCGGTAGGTTTTTTCAAGCAGCTTGGATGTTTCCGCATCTGCATTCAAGGATTGACGCGTATCCCAAAGCGCCCTCACTCTGCCAAAGAGCACGGCATCCAAGTGGATATCGTTCGAAAAAGCCGCCAGCTCCGGCATCACTTTCTGAGCGAGCTTTTGGAGAGAATCGTTGGTGTTTGCACTCAACTGATTGGAGAACAAAGACCCCAAATGATCCACCCACTCGGTGCTCTGCTCCAGCGGGATGAGCACCGTTGACACCGTTGGGTTCTCCGAAGCCTCCCGAATCCTCGCTATCTTCTTACGTGCATCCTCGAGCGCCAACTCAAAGGCGGGCGCGAAATGATCATCCTGAATGCGATCAAAGGGGATCGCTTGAAAGGGGTTTGGGGAATCCAGAACCAGACAGGGATTGAGTCCTGCAGAATTGTTCGCCGTTGCTTGGGTCGTCATTTTACAGCCCTCTCCTCGTCAGCGTTTTTCTTCAAAACGCAGGTTCGGCAAACCGAACTTGCGCAGTCTTTTTTGGATCGACGTCCAGAAATCGACGCCCTCAAACTTCTTTTCGTAGAGGTTGAGGCGCGCCGTGAAAGGAACCCAGCCACCCAGCACAGTCGCCTCAAGCTCGGTGGCACCGGTCGCAAGGTCGGCTTGGAGGGAGACCGGAGTCAGGCTGAGAGGAAATCCATTCCACTCGACAGAGAAAGTGAGAGCCTCTCCGACGACCGGCAGGAAGCGCGCACGAACAATACCTTCCTGTACACGCATGCCCACCCGGAGGGTGCGCGGGATGTACACGCTTTTGAGGGATCCGTCGGGTAGGGCAAAACCCGATTCATCCAGAGATATCACAAAGGCGCGTTTGAGGTGAAGTGCGGTACGAAGACCAGATTCCCCCTTCTGCAAGCGCAGCCCAAGGAGCCCGTTCAACACAGCATCCGTCTTGGAACCCAGCCAATCCCGAATCGGACTCATGAAATAACGAAGGCCATCCCCATCGATCCAGGACAGCTCTCCCGATGGATCCTCTTCATCAATACGCCCCGGGAGATCCGGCACAGGATTAGGGAAGGTCGAACGCAAGAGGTCCCACGCCGGACCAGAAGCGCGCTCAATGAACTCGGAAACTCCCCCCAGGGAGGGATTGAGCACCACGCCGGGCACCATGACTGCGCCCGAAAGCTGCACTCCTTCGCGCTCTTCCGCGCTCGCCCGAGACTGGCCCGAGAGTGGCCCGAGGCCAACGCTATGAAGAGGCGCCAGAGCTCCTCGGACGTCCAACGGGAAATTTCTGGTCTCGGAGCTTCCGCGCACGACGTCCGCGCCCAGTCTGATGATTTCAAGACGCGTCGAAACAGGACGCCCGGAAATCCAGGGTCCCACTTGTGATATCATTTGCACGGACGCCCGGGAAGCATATCCAATGGCCGAGGACAACCACTCACCTTCGCTCCAGCGGACAAACAGCCCGGCAAGAAACGATCGCAAAGCGGCATCAGGCGCAGAGGACGGGAAAGCAGTCACGGCCTTGGCGCCCGCCGCATTGAACTTTTGAGCAAGACTCGCTCCGTCCACCACGGGATGCGCGCCCAAATGAACCCACCTGAGCTTGGCTGCATGGAGCGTCCGAATCTGCTCGCCAAGCTCGCGATCAAACTCGCGCTCGCCAGCCCCCTTGGAAGACTCGGTCCGTAGATCAACGAAATCAGTCCTGTATCGGCTGCCAAACTTCTGAAGCTTTGCACGCACGTCAATGGCGCTCTGCCGGGAAGAGCAGGAAAGGAACTCAATATGGTCATAGCGGCCCTGAAGATTCTGCGAAAAAACCAACGCATTGGCTCTCGCTGTCAAGTCGGCTGCCGCACCCATTCCAGGAGCAGGCCCACCGCAGCTCAACAGCACTTCACCCGCAACAGAGGCCGTCGAGCTCGAAAACAAGGCAAAACCGGAAACTGCAAAAGCCAAAAGCAACTTCTTGAACATCTTATGTCCCCTTCTCCAATCACGCTGAAAATCAGCCAAACCGGATTCCATCCAGCGGCTCGACTTGAGCCGCGCGGCGGCTCGGATAGAAACACGCGGCAAGAACGATGACCACTGCCGCAATACCGATCAAAACAACACTGAGCGGATCCACCGACACGGGAAGCGTCCGATCATAATAGATATCAGGTAGCTGAATAAACTCCCAGCGTCTGAGGAGGAAGCAAAGGAAAAGCCCCAGGCCCAAACCGCCTCCCACCCCGATGACGCCGATGAAAATACCCTCGGCCAGAAAAATCGAGGCCACTTCACCCATGCGAGCCCCCATGGCCCGCAGGATCGAGATCTCCCTCTTTTTCTCGAGCACCATGAGCGTGAGCGTCGTCACGATATTAAAGGAGGCGACGATCACGATGAAAGCAAGAATCACGAACATCGCGGTCCGCTCGAGTTTGAGCGAACCGAATAGCCTCGCATTCATCTGCATCCAGTCCTGAATCCGGTAGCCCGGAAAGACCTTCCTCAGTTGATCGGCAATCTGAGCCGCCTGCTCAAAATCCTGAACACTGATTTCGTAAGAGGACAAAACATTGGCCCGCTTGAGGAACGAACGAACTGCAGGTGCCTTGGTGTACACCACCTGCAGCTCCTGCTCAGGGATGCCCGACTGATAAATGCCTTCGATCACGAATCGCTTCATGCGGGGCACGGTTGACATGGGGCCATCAGTGTCGGTCGGCGATATCACCGTGGCCTGATCCCCGGGCATCAGGCGCATCTCAGTGGCCAGTTCCCGACCCACGATCAAACCCGGCAGCCGAGTCCGTTCACCCGGCGCACCGCCCTCCAGAGGCACAGAGAGTAGCTCCTCGGGAGCAGTCTCGATCACCTGGGGCTTGAGCTGCGTGAGTCGATCCTCGCCCACGCCCTTCACCACGACACCGCTCACCTTGCGTCCCGACTTCAGGATCGCTTCCGCCGAAACAATGGGCGCGACCGACACAACCTCGCGTCCAAGAGCCTTGCGCGCGCCATCCCAGCGTCTCCGAAGTTCTTCGTCATCCACGATGTAGCCCTGATCAAATCCATCGACCTGATCGGTGGGCGTCACCAGAACATGGAGATCCGATACCATGAGCCGGCTTCGCAGCTCCGACTCGAATCCCGCCATCACCGAAAGCACAACCACCATGGCGGTCACACCCAGTGCAACCCCCAGAATCGATATCACGGTGATGAGACTCAGGAACCGCGACTGCTTTTTTCCGCGCAGGTACCGAAAACCAATTCGAGTGGTCCAAGGACTCCTCCACAGAAAACTCAAAGCATTTCCGCGACGGACCAGGGACCTCGAACTACTCTTGTCGGATTTCCTGACTGCTTCACTCACGGACAAATGCCCTCCAACTTCCAATCAGCTGTAAAACTTGCGGTTCTGCTCGGCCATCTTGATGAGAATGGCAGCCGGTGCAAAACGTAAACCCACTTTCTTTTCCAGAGCACGCAGGCGATCCACGATCCTCTGCGCACCAAGAGAGTCTGCATAACGGAGCAGCCCTCCGCGGAAGGGAGGGAACCCGGTGCCCATGATCATGCCGAGATCCACTTCGGCCGCCGATTGAACCACACCTTCATCGAGGCACCGGGCTGCCTCATTGATCATCGGGAGCACACAACGCTCGACGATTTCTTCGTCCGCGATCTTTCCAACCTTGGGCTCGACCCCGATGATCTTATAGATTTCAGGATCCAAGCGTTTTCCACGGCCATCGGTGCTCTCATAGACATAAAGCCCCTTGGCGTTCTTCTTGCCCAGACGTCCGGCTGCAACCACTTTTCCCTGCCCCGGAGCCGGAGCCATGCGCTCGCCAAAAGCGTCGTGGAGGATGTGAGCCACTTTCTCGCCCACGTCCACACCCACTTCGTCGATCAATTCCATCGGCCCCATCGGCATGCCAAAAGTTTCCATCGCCCGGTCGAGTTCTTCGATCGGCGCACCCTCTGCCAGCATATAAGTGGCCTCATTGAGGTAAGGCATCAGCAAGCGATTGACCAGGAATCCCGGACTGTCTTTGACCACAATCGGCGTCTTTCCGATGCGCTTGCTGAACTGATATACCGTACTGACGGCGCGATCGTCGGACTTCTCGCCGCGGATCACTTCAATCAGGGGCATTTTTGCAACGGGGTTGAAAAAGTGCATTCCGGCAAACCGCTCGGGCCGCTTGAACGCCTTTTGCATTTCCGTGATCGAGAGCGATGAAGTGTTGGAAGCGACAACACAGTCATCAGCAATTTTGGTCTCAAGCTCTTGGAATACGGCTTTTTTAACATCCATTTTTTCAATGATCGCTTCGATCACGAAATCCAGGCTCCCGAAGCCGGAGTACTCCAGGACCGGTGCGATGTGATTCATCTTCTGGAGTTTTTGTCTCTGATTGATCCGCTTGCGCTTGAGTTGCTTGTCAAAAATCCTGATCGCCGCAGTCATCCCGGCGGCCAGCGCCTGAGGGGTCAGATCCTTCATGCGGACTGATATATCTTTCTCAGCCAGAAGCTGAGCGATCCCGCCACCCATAACGCCCGCGCCGAGCACTCCTGCAGCAGAAACCTCCGCAGCCACTTCTCCGACATCGGATGCGATACCCCGGGACTTCTTCACCGACTCGGTCAGGAAGAAAAGACCGACCAGATTCCGAGACACCTCCGTCACGGCAAGGCACCCAAAGGCTCGCGCCTCGCGCTGCATCGCTTGATCCCGATCGCCACCACGCAGGCGCTCACCGTAGGCGCCTCCGGTATCCCGCAAGACCTCGACCGCCTCAAGCGGTGCCGGATAATGGCCCTTGGTTTTGGATATCACTCCCTCGCGCGCCTTTTTGAGCATGAACGCACGGCCAAACGGAGTTTTTTCGAGGACAGCCCCGGCAGGGCCACCCACACCTCCAAGTTTGGGCTCCTTGGCGAGGCGCTTTCCCGCTTGGAGGGATTTCATATTTGCCGACACCCAGCGCAGGGCGTTTTCCTCAAAGTTTTCCTTGGGAAGACAAGCCTCGACCAAACCCGCCTTGGCTGCGCGCTCACCATTGAGCTGCTTTCCTGTCAGGATCATTTCCATCGCGGTCGCAAGCCCCACCTTACGAGGCAAACGCACGCAACCTCCCATGCCCGGGACAAAACCCAGCATCACTTCCGGAAGTCCGATCTTGGTCGCCGGATCATTGGAGGCGACCGTAGCCGAACACGCCAACGTCATCTCACAGCCTCCCCCCAGTGCGGTCCCATGAACAGCAGCGATCGTGGGCACCTTGAGGTCTTCCCATCGGTCCAGCAGGCGCTGACCCAAGCGGGAAAGACCCTCGGCTTCTTCGGCCGTTCTGGCCGACTGAATCAACTCGATATCAGCTCCGGCGACAAAATTTCCAGGCTTACCGGAGAACAGCACGACGGCTTGGATATCACCGGAGGCCACTTTGGATTCCACTTCCGGGATCAGGCGTTCAAACTCCTCCATGACACGACGGCTGAGCTTGTTGACCTTCTCGCCAGGCAGATCAAAGACCACTTTCCAGATTCTGGCTCCCTGCCCCTCCTCCCAACGCGAGAGAGTGAAAACCTGATTGGCCTTGCCTGATGCTCCTTGCATGTCGCCCCCTGCCGTCTTCATCTGGAAATACCCTCTGAATCGATGTTGAGTCCAAACTGCATTCGTACCTGAACTACGAATGTCGAACAGACCAGCGGATCATAAGGCCTGAAAAGCCAATAAAACAACCCAGGGTTCACGGGTTTTTCCAGTGAGCCTCTCGCCCATTCCGAAAGTTCCGCAATCAATACTGAATGATGATGGCATCCCGATCTTGGACAGGCAGCGTCAGAACGCGCCTCACCCAATCCGGCTTGAGTTCTCCGAAGATATCACGCCAAGCTACCCATCCTCCTCCGAGGATTTCAAGCTTGCGGGATTCAGCCCAGACTTCCGGATCCGCACCCAGCACTTCCTTGAGAGTGAGAGTCTTCAAAAGGGCTCCATTCTCATGGACCTTAACGATGATCGAGTCCGGCCGAAGCGCAATCATCTCTCCAAACGGCTCGCTTCCAAATAGAACAAGCGTCCTGCCGTCAGGCGAAAGCAGCCACTGCCATCGCCCCATGAATCCAGGCATTTTCCAGAGCCCGGTTCCATTCTCGGACTTCACTTCGGTCGTGGCTTTGAAAATGAGCCACTCTTTTTTGGAGGTCAGACGGAAGCGACCATGGATGGAACTCACGTCCAATTCCGGAGCAGGCGCGGGCTTCATGGCGCTTCCCTTCCCAGGAGTAAAAAACAGCAAGACCAGCGAAAAGCCCCAGAGCACGCGCCTCATGCTGCACATTTCAAATCGACCTCAAGCGCGCTTCGAAATCGGGGCTCTTTTGAACCGCCCCCAGGCGACCAGGATTGCCAATCCAGCAAAGACCACGTTCACCCCGATCAAAGGCATTTCGTCATGGGTCGCATGATACTGAGCTGCAAACCCCATCAGAAGCGCGAGCCCTCCTGCAGCGATCGGCGTCAGAATGGGCAGGATCCTGAGTGCTGAAGGGAGGATCAGACCCATCCCACCCGCCACTTCAGCCGCTCCGATAAAACGAACCATAAATTCGGAGTAGTGGTTTACCCACGACATTTGAGTCGCAAGATCCGGGATCGGAGTCATGACTTTGGATGCCCCCGCCATCAAGAAAAGCGCAGCCAGGAGAGACTGCAAAATCCAGAGACCCACGTTCCACTTTTTGTTGGTGTTCATCCCGAAAAACTACGGGAGCATGGGCTCCGGGTCCACCTCAATCAGTCCCGTTCAAAGGACAAAATGAATCCCGCGAAGAGACCAAAAATGGCGAACCAAGGGGCAGACTCTTCAATACCCTGGAGAGCGGTCGGCCCCCCCTGGAAAATCGAAGCCACCGCACCAAAGAAAACGCCAAAGAGTGCTCCAGCAATCGTCCAGCGAGCAGTCTCAGTTGCGAGCTTTTTGAAACTTGGAAAAGTTTTCGTCGACATAAAACATCCCTCCCCAAAAAAGTGCGGGCGAACTCACAGGCCGAGGCTGGAGTTCACCCGCACGCAGCTCAATCAGGGATCAAGCTTTTGCATGATCCGGAAGCGAGCCATCCGCTTCCGACTTGGCGCGAGCAATGGCGTAAATCATCACGCCGTAACCGGCCTTGGCCAGAATATCAGCCACAGCATATCCCACTTGGACGCCAACCAGAGCGGACTCAGGCTGAATGCCAAACATCGGGAGCATGTAGGTGATCGGGTAGAAGCCCCAGGTTGCAAGGAGCAGAAGGCGGATGTTTTTCACAAGCACCTGAACCTGATCGGTCTCCTTGCCAATCGCGTCTCCGAGTTTTCCCCAGAGAACGTAAAGGATGTAGGCGAATGGCACGGAACTGAGAGCTCCCCAGACCGCACGCATCGTCATATTGTCCTTGATGATCTCACCTGGATAACCCAGAGCGATCATCAAGAATGCCGCGATGGCAAGCTTTCCTAAGGTGCCTTCCGACTCTTTACCTTTGAGTTGCATGACTGCAATCAGCTCGACGAGGAGCAGCGGAACCGTAAGAAGCCAGTCCACATAACGGTAGGCATCATTGAATGGCTTACCAGTCGGAGCATAACTACCCCCGGCTGCGAGAGCATAGGCATCTTCAAAGCTCATGAAGATCCGGAAGTAATGGTAGCAGGCAATCGCCACCACCAGTGCCGATACCAGCAGGGCTGGGCGGTACTTGGGGCCGACTTGACTCCTTCCCACGATGAAGAAAATGAAGGCCGCCCCCATCGAGGCGATCGTCAATGAGAGCATATTGTAGACGAGTGAGTACTGACTTCCACTTAACTCCGACATAACTCCCCCTTTCAACGGGTTTACTGTTTAGTAAACAGTGAACCCAACCACAGCCAAAGTCCCTCTATTTTTTAACCTCTTGAATTTAATCACCAAACCCCGCACCCGCCCCCCCTTCCGAGGATCAACTTTTGAGCCCATTCCTCCGATCCATTTCTCGGGGGGAGCCTTTCTGAGTAGCAGATAAAACAACCTATGAACGCCTCTCTGCCCCTTCAAAAGTCGCTAAAAGTTGGAACTCTGGCCTTCAATTCAGGTCATTATTGGGATGCCCACGAAGCCTGGGAGTCCGCGTGGCGGACCCTGAATGGACCCGACAAGGCGCTGCTTCAAGCGTATATCATGGCTGCCGGCGCATTGGTGTTGCTCGAAAAACGCCGCCCCGAACCCGCGCGCCGACTGGCTAGCCGTTTTTTCGAAAGAATGAAGGACGGCGCAGGCGCTGCGTTAGAATCGGCCCTCCGCTGCGAGGCACTCTACGAAACCATGCAGCGGGTGGGCGATCTTTCATTCAACGCGCTCCCACTC
>Ga0172372_10005993_pt1 | contig 16740 bp, 18 predicted proteins | sample LakKiv5m_2_FD_114544 | JGI IMG/M metagenome (GOLD analysis project Ga0172372, IMG submission 114544) | Freshwater microbial communities from Kabuno Bay, South-Kivu, Congo - kab_092012_9.5m | ecosystem: Environmental > Aquatic > Freshwater > Lake | place: Democratic Republic of the Congo...
GGCGGCCGTCCGGTTGCCGCCGGCGCGGTCGACGGCCTCCGCTGCGAGCGTCTTCTCGACGAGGTTGACGAGCCGGTCGTGCAGGTCGCCGGCGTCGGCCGACACGCTCCAGGTCGCCTCGACCCACTGCCGGACGGCGGAGGCCACGCTCGCATTGGCGTCGGACGGCGGCGGCGCGCTGAGCGGCGTTGCCACGGCAGGGGGAAGATGCTCGGCTTCGAGGCTGCCGCCGCGGGCCATGGCAGCAGCCGCCTCGACGGCATGCCTGAGCTCACGGACGTTCCCCGGCCATGATCGATCGCGCACCGCGGCAAGAAACGCGGTAGTCGCCTGCCGCCCGCCATGGCCCGCGGCGGCGAGGAAGTGCTCTACCAAAGCCGGCAGGTCTTCGGGCCGCGCAGCGAGCGGCGGCATCTCGATCTGGAAGACCCGCAACCGATGGTAGAGATCGACGCGAAACCCCCCCGCTTCAAGAGCGGCTGCGAGGTCGCGGTTGGTGGCCGCGATCACCCGCACGTCGACGGGCCGTACGGCCGATGAGCCGACAGGCGCGATCGCGCGATCCTCGAGCACGCGCAGCAGCTTCGCCTGGACATCGAGCGGCGCCTCGCCGATTTCGTCGAGCAGGAGCGTGCCGCCGTCGGCCAGTTCGAAGAGTCCGCGGCGGTCGGCCGCGGCGCCGGTGAAGGCGCCGCGCACATGGCCGAAGAGCTCGCTTTCGATCACGCTCGGCGCCAGCGCCGCCACGCTCGTGGCGACGAGCGGCCGATTTCGGCGGCCGCTATTGGCATGGATCGCGCGGGCGGCGAGCTCCTTGCCGGTGCCCGTCTGGCCCGTGATCAACACGGGCAGGTCGGTGGCGGCCGCCACCGCGATCTGTTTGAACACCCGCTGCATCGCCGGCGAACTGCCGACGAGCCGTGCCGGCGAGGCGTCGGCTGCCGGAGACTGGGGCGTCCCGCCGCGATCGGCGAGCGCCCGCGAAACCACCCGCGACACGCTGGCCAGGTCGAACGGCTTCACGAGGTAGTCGAAGGCGCCGGCCGCGACCGCCCGCACGGCCGTGTCGAGATCGCCGAATGCCGTCATCACGACGATCGCCGCCCCGGGCGCGGCCGCCCGCAAGTCTGGCAACGCCGCGAGTCCATCGCGGCCCGGCAGCCTGACGTCGAGCAGCATCGCCTCGGGGGCGAAGCGGCCGCAGGTTTCGAGCGCCGCCTCCGCGCTCGAGTCCACCTTCACGGCGTGGCCGTCGTCGGTGAGCAGCTCGCGCAGGCTCCAGCCGATGGCGGGCTCGTCGTCGATGATGAGGATGCGGTTCATGATGCGGCCGGCTCCGCCGGGGCCGTGGCGGAGACCTGCATTCTCTGCGCGGGGAGCGACATCGCAAAGCGCGTGTGGTCGTGCGGCCGGCTCCACTCGAGCGTGCCGCCATGCTCCTCGGCGACCGCGCGGGCCACGGTCAGCCCCAGGCCGATCCCCTCCGGCTTCGATGTCGTGAACGGTTCGCCGAGCGAACCGCGGATCGCTGCCGACGGCCCGGGCCCCGTGTCTTCGACCGCGAGTTCGATGCGATCCTCCACGAGGCTGCCGCAGAGCCGCACCGAGCCGCCCCGGCCGGCCACCTCGATCCCGTTCAAGGCGAGGTTCACGAGCGCCGCGCGGAGCGAATCGTGGCGGCCCACGATCGTGAGCCCGGTGGGGATCCCGCATTCAAGCCGCACCCCTGCATGCTCGCACCGCGGCGCCGTCAGATCGCGCACGTCCGCGAGCAGGCGGTCCACGCAGACGGGCTTGCTGGCGGCCTCGGCGGGCCGGCCGAGCGCGAGCAGCCCGCGCACCTCCTCCTCGAGGATCGCCAACTGCCGGCCTGCCACGGCGAGGCTCGCATCGGCCGTGGGCTCGCCGCGCTCGAGTGGGCAGCGCCGCCGATGCAGATCGATCGCCAGCTGGGCGCCGGTGATCGCGTTGCGGAGCTCGTGCGCGAAGCCGGCGGCGAGCTGGCCGAGCAGGCGCTGCCGTTCACCGGCGACGAGCGACTCGCGAAGCTCGCCGAGCGTCGCGCTCATCCTGTTGACGCCGACGACGAGCCGGCCCACCTCGTCGGCGGGCGCCGGCCCGCGGCCGGCGCGATCGACGAGCTGATGCCCAAATTCCCCTTCGGCGATCCGCCCCACCTGTCGCTCGACGGCCGCGATCCGCGCGGCAAGCGCGCCGGTCGTGCGCAGACCGAGGGGCACGAGCAACGCGAGCGTGGCCGCGGCGACGGCCAGCACTGGCCAGACCGCCTCGAGGGCGGCAGAGAGCAGGCCGCGCTGCGGTGACAGTACGAGCACGGTTTCGGGCCGCACCCCTGCCGACTTGGCGACGCCCACGTGGTAGGTGTTCCCCACGATGGCGAGCGATCCATGCTGCATGCCCGACGAGATCGCGTCGTCGCTGACGGCGGCGAGTGAGTCGGGGGCGAGCGTCGAGAGTCCGCGAGCGCGGGCGACATCGTTCCAGATGAGAAAGTGGCTGCCGGTGAGACGGTGGAGCGCATCGAGCACCGGCATCGAGAGTCCCACCCGCGACGACGACAGCGCCGCGGCCACTTGCGCCTGCTGGCGGCGGGCCGCGTCGGCCGCGCGCCGGGTGGCAAGCCACGCCGCGAATGCCACGTTGGCCAGCACGGCCGCGAGCAACAGCCCGACGACCGGGAGCACGAGCTGGCGGGTGAGCGACGTCGGCTTGGGGAGGATGGCCATGGGGAAAGTGTCGCCGCGGGAACGCGGCGGGTCCATCGTGGCGGTATCATCCCCACATGACGATCCGAATCTGCAGACTGCTGATCGCCGCGATGAGTTTCATTCCCGTAGCAGCCGTGCGCGCCGCGCCACCGGTTTTTCCGGAAGAGCTCGTCGCCTTCGGTCCGCCCTCGGCCGCGCCAATTTTTGCGGGGGGCGGGAGCGATGCCTGGGACCGCGATCTCCGCGAGCGCGGCTGGATCATGCGCGAGGGGGGCTGCTGGCGGCTCTGGTACACCGGCTCGAACGCCGACCGCGATCCGCTGCGCCGCCTCGGCCTCGCCACCAGCCGCGACGGCCTCAACTGGGTCCGCAGCGAGTCGAATCCGCTCGTGAACGACACGTGGGTCGAGGACATGTGCGTGGTGCGGTGCCGCGGTGGCTACCTGATGTTCGCGGAGGGAAAGGAAGACATCGCCCACTGGCTCTCGTCACCGCAGGGCGTTCGCTGGCAAGAGCGCGGGCCGCTCGACATCCGCCTCGCCGCCGGTGGACCGATTCCCGAAGGGCCCCGGGGCACGCCCGCCGTCTGGCTCGAGTGCGGCGTGTGGCACCTCTATTACGAACGCATGGACCACGGCGTCTGGCTGGCCACGTCGCGCGATCTCTGCTCATTCACCAACGTGCAGGACGAGCCGGTGCTCGCCTGCGGACCCCAGCCGTATGACGCCCACGGCATCGCCATCGACCAGATCGTCCGCCATGCCGGCCGCTACTACGCCTACTACCACGCGAGCCCGGTCGCCGATCGCAGCCAATGGCAGACCTGCATCGCCACGAGCACCGATCTCGTGCGGTGGGAGAAGTATGCGGGCAATCCGCTTGTGCCCGTGGACCCGGTTCATCCGAAGCGTTCAAGCGCGATGCTCGTCCACGATGGACGCCGCAACCGTCTCTACACGACGCACCCTGACGTGCGGGCGCGGTTTGCGATCGTGGAGTCAGCTGCCGCCGAGACCTCCGGCGCGGGCCGTTAGGCGAGGCGGGCAAGTTGGGGGACCGGGGCATTTGCGAACTCGGATGCGGCCCGTTACGTACCAATGTCCATAACGGTTTCGACAACCACTCGAGGAGACATTGGTCATGGACGCCCACTTCAACGAATACCTGGCCGCGGTCGCCGGCATGCACGAGATCTACGGCGAAACAGTCGATGCCGAGGACGGTCGCCCGGTCGATTTCCACGACGATACGGTGGCGGCGACGGCGGCCGTCAGCGAAGCCGCGCTGCCCGTGGGATCGACCTGGGACGCGTAGCAGACTGTGCTGATGGTAGAATTCGTCGCATGGGCACTCCTTCGTGCGACGAACTCTTTGCAGCGATCCGTGAGGCGGCCATCGCCAACTATGGCCCGCGGCTCGTCGCGCTGGCGATTTTCGGATCGTGGGCTCGTGGTGCTGCCACGTCTTCTTCCGATCTCGACCTGCTGGTCGTCGCCGACCCGCTGCCGCCGAGCCGCATGAAGCGTGTCCGCGAGTTTGGTCCTGTCTGTGATGCCACGCGGGCAGTGCGATCTCGCGTCTGGTCGGACGAAGGGCCGGAGATCGAACTATCGCCCGTCTTCAAGACTCCCGAGGAACTCGCCGCCGGCAGTCCGCTCTACCTCGACATGACCTTGTGGCGAGCGATTCTCGTTGACCGCGGCGGACTGCTCGAGACGTTTCTGGAAGGCTTGCGCGGGCGAATGCAGGCCCTCGGGTCGCGGCGGGTGCCATTCAAGGGAGGCGCTTTCTGGGACTACAAGCCGAACTTCCGCCCCGGCGAGGTGGTCGAACTATGACGACCAACGAACTCGCGGCCGGCTACCATCGCAAGTGCGTCGATCGCCTCGCAGCACTCGAAGTGCTCCATGCCCGAGCCGCGTTTTCGGATGTCGTGCGGGAGAGCCAGGAGGTGGTCGAACTTGCGCTCAAAGGCATGCTGCGCTGGGCGGGGATCGATCCTCCGAAGATCCACGACGTGGGCGATCTCCTGCTGCAATTCGCGGAGCGTTTCGCGGGCGTGAGCGGCCAGGAACTGCAGGCGTTGGCCGCAGCCTCGAAAGAGCTTCGCAAGGAGCGGGAGTTCAGCTTCTACGGCGATATCGACTTCATCCCGACCGATGAATACGACGCCGATGACGCCGACACCGCCCTCGGCCAGGCACGGCTCGCCGCAGCCTGCCTCGGTCGGCTGCTCGCTGGAAACGGATCTCGTCCTTAGGAAGGGCTGCGGCATGCATGTCGAACGACTGAAATACGTGATCTGGGCTGCCGACTTCGACCGCTGCATTCGGTTTTGGCGCGACACGTTTGACGGCAAACTGCTCAAGCACAACCCGGTCATCGCCGAGGTCGAGATCGCCGGCGGCGTGATCGGGATTCATTCCGGCGGCGAGGGGAGGCGCACCTGGACGGGCATCAGCCTGCAGGTTGCCGACGTGATCGCCGCAGCGCGTGTCGTGCAGGCCGCCGGGGGCACGCTCGCCAAGGAGCCCGAGCCGGAAAATGGCGAGCCACCGCACCTCGCCATGTGCATCGACACCGAGGGGAACGAGTTCATGCTCACCCGCCGCCGCGGGTGAGGGGCCGCATCCGGGTGGATCGCCGAGTAGTGGTGAGGAATGTCGGCGATTTCACTTGTTCAAGGAGTCGAGCCGCCTGCTCGTTGGCTTCCGGATTTTTGCCCTTGCTGATTTTCTTTCGACATCAAGCCGCTTTACCTTGAACTCCTGATGAAGCGGCGTGGCGATTTCGGCGGCCATTTCGGCCCACCGACAATCCGCGCTCGAAAACCGAAAGCGAGCCCCTGACCGCCGTTTTCCCAGCCTGTATCCTGATGCCACCCCTTTGATGGGCCCCCCAGTGGATGGCAGGCATGGCAGTGCGTGGAACGGGCACCGACACAGAGATTCAAGGACTGATCGACCGGGCCAACGCGGGCGACGCAGCCTCGAAGGAGATGCTGCTGGACCACGCCTGCGACCGACTGCTCCGGCTCACCAGAAAGATGTTTCATGGGTCTGGCAACCTGCGGCGGTGGGAGCAGACCGACGACATCTTCCAAAGCAGCATGCTCCGGTTTCATAAGGCTTTGGAGCAAACGAAGGTCGAATCCGTCCGGCACTTCTTCAACCTGGCGGCTCTGCAGATCCGCCGCGAGCTCATCGACACAGCCCGTAGGCACTTCGGGCCGGAGGGCATCGGCACCAATCATCACACCGACAGGCAGGCCCCTGATGAGGCGGGGGGCTCCCTTCACGCCGCCGCCGACGAACCGGAAGATCTGGCCCAATGGACGCAGTTCCACACGCTCGTGGACAGTCTTCCCGCCGATGAACGCGAGGTCGTCAACCTGCTCTTTTACGAAGCGCTGCCCCAGCAAGAAGCCGCTCAGGTGTTGGGCGTGAATGTCCGCACCGTGAAGCGGCGATGGCAAGCGGCCCGATTGAAGCTCCACGGACATGACCATGATCAATCCACACGATAAGGAGTTGCTGGCAGAACTGCTCGTCGAGTGGGAGGAGTTTTGCGAACGTGGGCAGGAGGTGCCGGCCGTCGAGCTCTGCAAAGAGCACCCCCATCTGGCCGAAGAGCTGGCCCGCCGAATCGCCGTCATGAAGGCGACCGAGTGGCTCAATAACCCCGACCCGCCGGAAGGCGATCCCCCTGCCGTCGCCACCCAACCATTCCAAGGCCGAATGCTGGCCGGTCGCTATCGTCTCGATGACCTGATCGCCGAAGGGGGCTTTGCGCAGGTCTGGCGAGCCTATGACACCGAGCTGCAGCGGATCGTGGCCGTGAAGGTGCCCAAGCCTGGCCGGCTGGAGACATCCGACAGTTTCATGGCCGAAGCCCGCCGGGTCGCCCGGCTGAAGCACCCCGGGATCGTGCCGGTCCACGACGTTGGCATCGAAGGCGACCAGTGCTTCATCGTTTCGGAGTTTGCGGAGGGCGGCAGCCTTGCAGGGCAGGTGAGCCGCGGCAGGCCATCGCCAGCGCAGGTCGTCAACTGGATGTGCGAGGTTGCCGACGCCCTCGAACACGCCCACCTTCACGGCGTCATCCACCGCGACATCAAGCCGGCCAATATTCTGATCGACCACCACGGCCGGGCCTTGCTTGCCGATTTTGGGATCGCCCAATCGGCTCAGAAGGCCGGCGGCTTCGCCCCGAGTCTCGGCACGCTCCGCTACATGAGCCCGGAGCAGTTGGAGGGCAGGTCTTCGACGCCGGAATCCGACATCTACAGCCTCGGCGTCGTGCTCCACGAGTGCCTGACAGGGAAGTTGCCGTACACCGCGACCGACCCGACGGGGCTGCGCCGGGAAATCATCGCTGGGTCACCGCCTGGATCCGGCAGTCGGCTGCCACCGCACCTCGCCGGCGTGTGTCGCACGGCGTTGAGCAGAAGCCCCGACAAGCGACAGACATCGGCAGCCCATTTTGCGGCTGCGCTGCGAAGGGCCGAAGAAAACCGTCGCAGGCACGGAGCCCGCCGAGTTGCACTTCTGCTCGCGACGCTCAGCGCTCTTCTCGGTGTCGGATGGTATGGCCTCCGCTTCATCCCAGCGGAAACGCAGCCCGTGGAGATCGAATGGGTGCCGGTCGGGCATCCCGGAAACCCGGCCGATGCCAATGGCTTTGGCAGCGTCGCCTACGAATACCTGATCGGGCGGCATGAGATCACGATCGAACAGTACTGTGCATTTCTCAATCAGGTCGCCGCACGTGATCCGTATGGACTCTACAGCGATTCAATGCTCACGGATGCAAGCGTTCTGGCGATCGTGCGTCTGGGAACGGACGGGAAGTACACCTACAAGGTTCTGGACGAGGCGCCCGCCGGACACATCAACGCCGGCGTGAAACTCAAGCCGCACAGGCCGATCGTATGTGTGAGTTGGGCATCGGCGGCGAGATTCTGCAATTGGCTTCATAACGGCCAAGGCAATGGAAGCACGGAGACGGGCGCATACGCCCTCAATGGTGTTCGTGATCGGCGTGTGCCACGAGAAAAGGACGCCCGCTTTTTTCTGCCCACCGAAGACGAGTGGTACAAGGCGGCGTATTACGACGTGGCCGGTGCCGGCATCGGGGCTGCGTATTGGCAATTCGGGACGCGATCGAACGAAAGTCCTGAGGTGTGGAAGTTGCCGGGGTATGCGAGGTGGGATGCGGAATCCTTGGAGCTCCCGAACATTGCCAATTGGGGCGTTGGCGGTGGCGCCTGTGATACCCTCGCGCCGGTACATCTCTTTCCGAATGCGGTCAGTGGATATGGGTGCCATTGCATGAGCGGCAACGTGGCTGAATGGGTCGAGCCGAAAGGGGACGTCGATGCGAGAGAAGGCATCGTGCGCGGAGGGTTTTGGTGGGAGGGAGCGCCGCCGCCGAATTCCGCCTACCGGGTTCAGCAGGCGATCCAGACAGCCAATTGTGACATCGGTTTCCGAGTCGCGGCGAAAAGGGTATCCGCCAAATAGGCGGAATGCGGAGCGTGAGATCGTGGTCAGGCGATGCCCCTTCTCTTCTGACGTCCTCCCGTTTCTCGATCCATCCGGGATGTTGGGTTTTTTACCTTTGACATCACCAGAAGGGGTGGGTTTTTCGGATGAGAAAGAAGCATTTTCGGAAGAGCGGATTGTATTCGCGTTGCGGCAGGCTGAATCGGGCACTTCGGTGGCCGAGGTCATCCGCAAGCTCAAGCAGCTCGTGGCGGATCTGAGCCTCGACAAGAAGATGCTGCAGGACGTGCTCTCAAAAAATACTTTGAGGCCTGCCGTGAAGCGTGTTTTGGTGCGGGATGTGCGGGTCGCGTATCGGGGTTGGAAGAAGAGCGTCCAGGTTCGCAAGGCCGGTAGCTGGGCATGCCCAGCTACCGGCCCTGCATGGCTAACACTTCGGCTGGTACCAAGATGGGGACGGCGTCAGCCACCCGGAATTGTCGCTCCCGAAGTGGCCTCGTTTAAGTGGGGCAGGTCACATCACGTTCGTTGCCCCTCATCAACCGCTCGAGTTTCGCAAGATTGATCGCGCCTCCGCCGCGCAGATGAAATCGCGTGATTTGATCTCGCAGCGTTTTGTAGAGCGCTGGATCGGTCATTGCCAGTTCGGCAGGGACGTCGTGCCGGGCATATCTCACGAGTGCCGCAACATCGGCCCAGCGCTTTTCCTTCAACCGAATCCCGAGCAACTCGGGCCGTTCGAGCATCTCGCGTGCGGTCAATTCCTGCTCACGGGGCGTCATGCGCATGTCTCCTGGGCAATCGCCTAGCCAACGTCTTCATTGCTATCAGCAAGATCAAGGTACACGAGGTTTTCCAGGGCCTGGCGCCTGCCTGGATTGTGGAATGTTTCCGCAATAGAGCGAACTGCCGCGAGCGAGGGACGGAATTTGTTGGCGAGAAAGATCACGTCCTCAACATCCCTCGCGTCGCCGCGAACGAGTTTCGAAGCGATGAGATTCTCGACAGGCGGACGATAGAGCATCAGTCTGCCGATCCGCTCAACGAGCACCGGTTCGAACACGCCTACCTGAGTTGGGCCTGGCTCGACCAGTTGGACATAAGGCTTGTCGGGGTCCAAAGTCGTTTTTGGATCGAAAGCCAGTCCCGCCGCTTCGACAGCCGATTGGAACTCGAGGAGATCGTAGTCACTCGCCGGCTTCCAGACGTCGATATCCCGGGAAGTGCGTGATGCCATTCCACCGAAGACGCACGCCACCGAGCCGATCAAGCACAAGCGTATGGGCGGCCCTGACCGGTCGAGGTGGCGAGAGATCTGCGCGAGTGCCGCGAGCCATTGCTCGCGATCAAGACCGGGTTTCATAAAACAGCCAACGACGAAATCAACTCACTTCAGGAAGAGTGTACGCGCGTGCATATTTCCGTCAAGCCGTCTCACGTCTCAGCCAGGTTTGACGCAACAGCACCGAGCTCGAATCCGTCACATGGTCGGTAAGTGGTTCCTCCGCCTTCGCACGGACTCGAATCAGTGGCTTTCGTCCAGCCAGGCGACGAGGTCGACCAGTTCTTGCACGTGACGCCGTCCCCATCTTGGTACCAACCGAAGTGTTAGCCATGCAGGGCCGGTAGCTGGGCATGCCCAGCTACCGGCCGCGGGAAGTCCGCAGGATGGAGCATGAACCCGCAGGATTGCCGGTGTATGGTCCGGCGGTGTGCCGCGTGGGGCCGGTGTATGATCTAAGGCGAGAACGTGAAGGGAAGGATGGAGCGAGCATGCGATCGTATACAGCCATCATTGAGCGGTGTCCCGATACGGGGCTCTACGTGGGGTATGTTCCTGGGTTGCCAGGGGCACATTCGCAGGGAGAGACGATCGACGAACTCAATGCGAATCTCGCCGAAGTCATCGAAATGCTGCTCCAAGATGGGGAGCCCGCCATGGAATCAGAGTTCATCGGAACGCAGACGGTTCAGGTGGGCTGAGCGGTGGCCAATCGCAAACTCCCTATTCTCAAGCCGGCAGAAGTCGTGACGAAACTCGTTGCGCTCGGCTTTGGGGAGGTTCGGAAGAAGGGGTCGCACAAGCAGTTTCGGCACGCAGACGGCCGCTGCACCACGGTCCCCTTTCACAAGGGGCGAGACATCTCCCCGATCTTGCTCCGGCAGATTGCTCGAGATATTCGAGTGACTGCCGAAGAAATCGTGGATGCGTGACTCAGTGCTTCATCCATGACCACCTCGAACTCATCAAACAAAAATGGGCCGAGCACCTTGGCTGACCGTGCCCTCAGGGCATGGCATGAGCGAGGAATGATCTTCATCAGATTCGCTAGCGGACATGAGGTGAGTTTTCCTGCCAGGGGCAACCCGCGGCTGGAATCCGCTGCCGAGGAAGATGTCGGCCGTATCGAAATCTCTCCGGTCGGGCTGCACTGGCCGACGCTCGACGAAGACCTTTCGTTTGCGGGAATCCTGGAGGGGCGTTACGGTCAACAGTGACTGCACGCCCTCACTCGATCGGGGATAGCGATGCCGTAGGCGGCTCGAGGCGAGCCGGTGCGGCTCCTTGCGTACAAAGCTCCCCGAGTAGGAACAGTTTGAATTGCTGTTTCCTCGGAGAATACGGCAAAGCTGGCTCGGAAGTGACGTAAAAAGCGACGTACGCCCGAAGTGCGCAGGGACGAGCACCACCCGGCAGGGAGCACCCAGGGGCTCGAGACCGCTTCCGTCACGGGCGCGCGTTCAGCGCTGGCTTGCCAAGAGAAACCCCTTCTCAGCCAGCCTAGGACGATGCGTTTTCGGGAATCGCCAGCTCGGGGCGTCCCACGATCTGCTGATGAACGCCATCTGGAGCCTCTGAACGCTCCAAGACATGAGGTTCGTGGGTCGCTTATCCACCGGGCAATGGTTGCGGAGGTACCATGAATCTGACTAGTCTTTTGCAGCCGATCACGACGTTCACATTTGAGACGTGCCACTCGTGGACAGCCTCGAAAGCCTGATCGGGCCCTTCCGGGCGGAATCTCGGCCGGCTGCCGAGCGGGGCTTTGCAGCCGCCTGCTGGGGGTGGCTGGTCGATGACTGGAACTGGCCGGCGGCGAAGCCCTCTCGCGGCCGGCCACGTTCTGGATCAACTCGCTCGGCGTGTGGGGAATCGATCTCGTGGCGATTGGGCTCGCGGCGGGTCTCGATCTCGCCTGGGGTTTTCTCGCAGTCTACCTCACGCTCATCAATGCCGTCGTGCACCTGCTCGCCGGCATCGTCCGCCGCGAGAGCAACGCCGGCCTGGTCACGGCGGTGGCGCTGTTTCTGCCGGTGGGCGGGGTGGCCTGGTGGACGCTCGAGCGGGCGACGGGGCTGGGCGTGCCCGGGCACCTGCTCTTCGCCGGGCTGATCGTGCTCGAGCATGCCCTGATCGTGGCCTGGGTGGTCACCTGGCGCGGTCGGGCATCGGCTGGCGGAGCGTGGCAAATGGCCGGGACCGACTCCCCTTCGAATACGCCACTCCTTCCCCTGCCTACTTCTTCGGAAGCAGATCGAATCGACCAGTCTACGACACTCGACTAGAATTTGGCCCGGCGTTACGACGGAAAGATTTCATGACACCAACCGTCTTTCGGGAAGGACCCTACCGATTCTTTTTCTTCTCCCGTGAAGAAACGAGGATGCACGTTCATGTGGCTCATCCAGACGGCGAGGCCAAGTTTTGGCTGGACCCTGAAGTAGAACTGGCCACCCAGACCGGCTTGGCGAAGCACGTCATCGGCGAGGCACAGCAACTGGTCGAAGACCATCGACAGGAGATCATTGATGCCTGGAACAAGCACTTTCCCGGTTGAGGTCACGAACGTGTCCCGGCACGGCCTGTGGCTGTTGGTTGGTGACGAGGAGTTGTTCTTGCCGTTCGAGCACTTCCCATGGTTTCGTGACGCCAGTATCGAGAAGATCTCGGTCGTTGAACGTGAGACCGCCGACCACCTGTACTGGCCGCTGCTGGACATCGACTTGACTGTTGAATCGATTCGCACCCCCGACGCCTTTCCCCTCGTTGCCAGGGGTCGGCAATGAGCGAACACACGTACAAGATGATCGAGTTGGTCGGCTCGTCTCACACGGGCATCGAGGCGGCGGTTCAGAACGCCATCGCCAAGGCGGAAATCAACGAGAGCAAGATGCGGTGGTTCGAGGTGTTGGAAACCCGAGGCCATATCGAGAACGGCAAGATCGCCCACTGGCAGGTCCGGGTGAAGATCGGCGTGACGATGGACGAGTGACGCCGTCCTCACCCCAGCCTGCCTCTTCGTGCGGCTTTTTGTAGAGAAAACTCCCCGAGTAGGATTCGTCACAACCGTCATCTTGTGCGGGAAACCCGCGGCTTGTGCGAACAGGTGACTCAAAAAGCGACTCACTTTCCAGTCCGCCGGAGGACGCATGAGTTCGCACCGGGGCCCTGAGCGGTGTTCGGCAAAGGGCCGCGGCAGTGAAGCCGCACTCCGGCATCTACCCAGCGATCATGCCGCGGCGGAGCCGGGCTCCGGGATCGCAGTCGGTTACACCAGGAAGCCGCACGCTGGTGAAAGTGGTTCGGCGCATGCGCTCGTGGGCAGGGCACGTGGACTTTGCAGACTGCCTTCAATGCGTGTACGCTTGTATGTATGGTTACGCTCGCTGATATCGAGGCTGCTGCCGTTTCGCTCTCGCCGGCTGAGAAGCAAGAGTTGATGCTCTTCCTGGCGTCACGGCTTCGGGCTGAGGGTGCGGCGCTGCCGGAACCCCGCGTGTTTTCGGCGGACGAGATGGCCCGCTGGATTGCGGAAGATGAGGCGGACATGCGCCGCTTGCGAGAGCAGCCGTGAGGCTGTTTCTGGATTCGAGCGTCATGATCGCCGGAGCAGCGTCGGCCGAAGGCGCGTCCCGGTCGGTGTTCCGCCTTGCAGGAACGCATGAGTGGCGATTGGTGACGACACCCTATGCCGTCGAAGAGACCGTTCGGAATCTCGCGGCCTTCTCACCATCAGTCACCGCATCGTGGCTGAGACTCCGGAGCCAGCTCGTCGTCGTCGACGATGTCGTGACAATCGACAAGCCCGCCGTATTTCCCGTGGAGAAGGCCGACCCATTCTCTTCAGTGCCTTGGCATCGGCCGATGTTCTTCTGGCGCTCGATCGCGCTGATTTCAGCCGCCTTCTTGGCGACCTGTTCTATGGTCTCGCAGTCATGACCCCCGGCATGTGGCTCTCGCGCGAGCGAGAGGCAGGACGCTTGGGGCGAGTGTGACGCGGTATTGCCAGAGCGTCCCAGCGAACGTCCTGCGACGCAATGCGAGCCGGTGCGGCACGCTGCGAAGAAAGCTCCCCGAGTAGGAACAGTTTGAATTGCTGTTTCCTCGGAGAATACGGCAAAGCTGGCTCGGAAGTGACGTAAAAAGCCGCGTAGGCCCGAAGCGCGCAGGGAACGGCACCACCCGGCAGGGAGCACCTTGGGGCTCGGTAACGCCTACGTCACGGGAACCTGGTCACCGCGCGTACTCATCCAGAAGAACCCCTATCCGATGGGTCGAGGACGATGCGTTTTCGGGAATCGCGGGCCCGCGGGCCGGGAACGACCGCGTCATCCCTGGGTACTCCCCGGCTATCATGAACGACATGCCACCCCTGGAATACTTTCCCGTCGTCGACGTCGGCCCGCTCATGAAGGGGCTCGTGATCGGCGGCCTGGGCATCTTCCACGTCTTTCTCGCCCAGTTCGCCATCGGCGGGGGCATGCTGCTCTGCTACCTGCAGTGGCTCCACATGCGGGGTGCTTGCCGGCTGGCCCGCCGATTCGCCGACGACTACTTCAAGGTGCTCGTGCTCGTGAGCTTCGTGCTCGGCGCCGTTACGGGCGTGGCGATGTGGTTTACGAGCATTCAGGTCAGCCCCCGCACGATCGCCACGATGGTGCGGGAGTTCCACTGGGTGTGGGCCACCGAATGGACGTTCTTCTGTCTGGAGGTCGTGGCCGGGTATCTCTTCTACCGCTACGGGCCGCGGCTCACCGACCCGGCGCGGCTGCAGCTGCTCCTGCTCTACTCGGGCGCCTCGTGGATGAGCCTCTTCTGGATCAACGGGATCCTGTCCTGGCAGCTGACCCCCGGCGGCTGGCTGGAGTCGCACGACGTGTGGGCCGGGTTTTTCAATCCCGGTTTCCTGCCCTCGCTCATCTTTCGCACGATCTCCGCGGCGGCGATCGCGGCGCTGGCGGCCTGCGTGCTCGTCAACGCGGTGGGCGGGTTCTCCCGTGAGGAGCGGCACGAGCTGGTGGCCGTGTGTGCCCGGCCGCTGGTCGCCATGCTGGCGATGCCCTTGGTGGGGGCCTGGTATCTGGCGACCATGCCCGCCGACAGCCGCGGCTGGACGACGGGCGGCAGCGTGCCGATGACGCTGTTTCTCACGATGGCCGTCGGCAGTTCGACGCTCGTCGGCCTGTACGCGGTCGTCGCCATCCTGCGCCAGCGGTTGTACGTCAACGGTGCGACCGCCACGCTGTTGCTGGCCCTGGCGTTCGCCGCCACGGCCGGGGGCGAGTTCGTGCGCGAAGGCGTGCGGAAGCCGTTCACGATTCGTGAGTATCTCTACTCCAACTCGATCGCCCGCGACGGGATCGGGCAGCTCCGGCAGAGGGGCTGTGCCACCGACGACCCCTATCCGCTGCGGGATGCGGCGGCGTATCCCAACGCCCAGCTCGCCCTCGGCGCGAAGGTGTTTCGGGTCCAGTGTTCCGTGTGCCATACGCTCGAGGGCATGAACGCCGTGTGCGAGCTGGCGGCGACCTGGTCGATCGACCAGCGGCGGCTCAACATCGCGCAGCTCCAGCGGACGAAGCCCTTCATGCCGCCGTTCGCGGGCACGCCCGCGGAGGTCGAGGCGGTCGTGCAACTGATCGGCTGGATCCGGGCCGGCAGGCCTCCGGACTGGGAGGAGGCGCACGATGCCGCGGTGCTGGCGCAGATCGGTCGCTGGCTCGACGAGGCGGGCACGGGCCCTGGTGATGCACGACTGGCCGCGACGGGGCCACTCCGATGAACGCGGCCCTCCCGTTCGGCCTGCCCGGCGCCACCGCCTTCTATCTCGTGCTCTACCTGGCGACCTTCGTGGTGCACATGATGTTCATGCACTACGTGCTGGCCGGAGCGACGTATCTTGCCTGCGGCCGGCTGCTGGGAAAGGCCCGCTGTGCGGCCTGTGAGTGGCAGGGGATCCTGCTCGACTGGCTGCCATTCGCCACGGGGCTGGCCATCACGGCCGGAGTGGCGCCGCTGTTGTTCGTCCAGATGCTCTACGGCCGGGAGTTCGCCACGGCCAATCTGCTGCTTTCGCATCGCTGGATGGCGATTCTGCCGGTGCTGATCGTCTGCTTCTACCTGCTCTACCTGCAGAAATCGGCCTGGATCAGCAGGCGCCAGTGGGTCTGGCGGCCGCTCGTCGCCGTCGCCGTCTGCGCGGGGTTCCTGTTCATCGCCCTGAGTTGGACGGAAAATCACCTGCTCATGCTCGACCACGCGGCGTGGCCGCGGCTGTATGAATCCGGCAGCCTGCGGTACGAATCCCCCGGCCTCCTGCCGCGGCTGGCCGCCTGGTTTTTCCTGGCGTTTCCGAGCCTGGCGATCGAGTTGGCATGGCAGGGCAGGCTCACCGGTGTCGGAATCCACGCCGTCCCGCAGCCCACCGCGGCGGTGGTGGGGCTGTCGCCGGTCAGACGGCTGGCCCTCACGGCCGGCGCCGGGTTGGTCGGTTGCGTGACCGCAGCGTTGCTCTACTGGTCGACCCTTTCGGTCTCCGTCCGAGACGCCGTGGCGGGGCCACTGGCAGGTCCTTGGCTGGCCATCCTCTGTGGGGCGGTGGCCGTGCAGGCAGCCGTCTGGTTCATTGCGGCAATCCGTGGCCGTCTCTCGTTGCCCCTGCTGTTCGCGGCGACCGGTGGCTGGATCGTCGGCCTCGTCGCCGTCGCGGTCGTTCGCGAAGCGATCCGCCTGAGTGCCGTCGATCTGGCCGCGTCGGCCGCATCGCATGCCGCGGCGCTCCGGATCGGAGGATTGCCGGTATTCCTGGTGTTTGCGGTGCTCAACGCCGCAGCCATCGCCTGGTGCATCTATGTCGTTCGCATGACGACGCACCCGCCAATGAAGGACAAGGTGATCGATCGAGGCGGGTAGTCGGGACGCCAGACTTGGCTTCTTCGAGCGTCGAGGTTTTCATGGCAGCGTCTCCAATCGCGATTCTACCAACCACACGCCTCCTTCCGGCCCCGCCAGGTAGTAGAAAGCTCCCCGAGTAGGATTCGTCACAACCGTCATCTTGTGCGGGAAACTCGCGGTTTGTGCGAACAGGTGACTCAAAAAGAGACTCACTCGGCAGGGCCTCGAAGCCAGCAGCAGGTCGCAAGGGGCCCCCGAGCGGTGTTCTGCAAAGGGCCGCGGCAGATGAGCCCCCGCCCAGCGATCATGCCACGGCGGAGACGGGCTCAGA
>Ga0172372_10005994_pt1 | contig 16737 bp, 10 predicted proteins | sample LakKiv5m_2_FD_114544 | JGI IMG/M metagenome (GOLD analysis project Ga0172372, IMG submission 114544) | Freshwater microbial communities from Kabuno Bay, South-Kivu, Congo - kab_092012_9.5m | ecosystem: Environmental > Aquatic > Freshwater > Lake | place: Democratic Republic of the Congo...
CGCCAAGCACTCACACCTGAAGCCATCGTTGAACTAGCTAAGGCCGCTCAGCAACGTTATGGATTTAAAAATTTTAAACTCAAAGGTGGTGTTCTGGAGGCGGCGCTTGAAGCTACATGTATAGAAGCACTACACGAAGCCTTCCCAGATGCAAACCTTACTATTGATCCCAATGGCGCTTGGAGCCTCAAACAGGCTGTTGCAACGCTCACTCCGATAAAATCTCTATTGAGTTACGCTGAGGATCCATGCGGACAAGAAGGCTCATGGTCGGGCAGAGAGACTATGGCTGAATTCAAAAGACAAACGGGTTTAAGGACAGCTACCAACATGATCGCAACTGATTTTCAACAGCTCCACAAGGCTATACGTCTAGATGCTGTCGACATACCTCTATCCGATTGTCACTTTTGGACCATGCAAGGAGCCGTCACCGTTGGCGAACTCTGTCACGAATGGGGCATGACATGGGGTTCCCATAGCAACAATCACTTTGACATTTCCTTAGCTATGATGACTCATGTAGCCGCCGCTTGCCCAGGAGACATCACCGCCATTGACACGCACTGGATCTGGCAAGATGGACAGCGAATCACACAGGAACCCTTGCACATTAAATCTGGAAAAATAACCGTCCCAAATACATCCGGTTTGGGCATTCAATTGGACCCTCAAAAATTGCACGAGGCTCATCAACTTTATAAATCTCTTAAGTCTGGGGGCAGAGACGATTCGGTGGGCATGCAATATCTCATTAGTAACTGGACCTTTGACCCCAAAAAACCTGCCTTAGTACGATGACATTTAGCCTTGAGAAAGTGACTCGCCCCCAGAGTTTATCGAGTGAAGTTGCGGAAAAACTTCAGAATTTCTTGAAATCAGACAAAATTAGGATTGGAGAAAAGCTGCCCTCCGAGCATAAACTCTGTGCTCTTTTTGGCGTCAGCCGAACTGTCATTCGAGAAGCCGTCTCTCAATTAAAATCAATCGGGTTGGTCGAAACAAAACGCGGCATTGGAGCGATTGTTATAGAAAAAGAAACTAAACCCACAGAGTTTGCCTATGACATCTTGCCCAATGATCTGAACTCAATCTTGCACATACTCGAATTGCGCATGAGTGTTGAAAGCATGGCCGCTGAGCTTGCAGCTCTACGTCATAATAAAAACGATCTTGTACAACTTAAGCAATGTTTAGATAATTTCAAGAAAGCTTCCACCTCAGGAGCATCAACACATCTGGAAGATTTTGCCTTCCATTTGGCTATAGCGACGGCAACAAAAAACCCTTTTTATAAGAAACTATACCACCAGCTCAACCAAGATGCCATTCCAAGAATGAAAGCACTAAGTCCAAACAAAGATGATAAAACCACACGGACTTACCTCAATCGCATTCATGAAGAGCATGTCTCCATATACTCCGCAATCAAAGCAAAAGATTCCAAAGCGGCTAGAGATGCTATGAATCAGCACTTACAAAAAGCCTACGATCTGTACTCATCTGTCACTTAACACTCTATTATTTTTAGGCACTCACATGAACCTACACGGAAAAAACTTCATTGGCTTTAATTTATCCAACAAGGGTGCACAAACCTATCGTGCCGAAAACCCTCGAAATGGCGACCTCCTTGCCGGTGAATTTTCTGTGGCCACAGAAAATGAAATTCAACTTTGTTGTGAACTAGCTGAACAAGCTTTTTTGAATTACAAATTGATTTCAGGTCGTGATAAAGCAAAATTCTTAAGAGCCATCGCTGAGAATATCGTAGCTTTAGGCTCAAATCTTATTGAACGATGCATTGCAGAAACAGGTTTGCCCGAGGCTCGAATCATTGGGGAGCGTGGACGAACGTGTGGACAACTAAACTTATTTGCCGATCTATTGGAAAAAGGATCGTGGGTGAATGCTAGGATTGATCTAGCACAACCAGCAAGAACTCCCCTACCAAAATCAGATATTCGCAGTATGGAACGAGCCATAGGCCCTGTCGCTGTATTTGGAGCGTCCAACTTTCCGCTTGCTTTCTCAACTGCAGGTGGAGACACTGTTTCTGCACTGGCCGCAGGCTGCCCCGTCGTTTACAAAGCACACCCAGGGCACCCCGGTGTCACCGAATTAGTCACTGAAGCTATTCTTCAGGCAATAAAAAAATGTGGCTTACCCGAAGGTGTTTTCTCAATGATTCATAGCCCAACCGCTGAAGGTGGACAAATGCTCATTCAAAACCCATTGATCAAAGCTGTCGGTTTCACAGGTTCTTTAAACGCTGGCCGCGCCATTTACAATGCTGCTGCATCCCGTTTAGAGCCTATTCCCGTCTATGCAGAGATGGGTTCTTCTAATCCTGTCCTCATTCTACCTATGGCCCTTCAAAATCAGTGTGAAAGCATTGCCGCAGGATTGACGACTTCTGTGTGTTTAGGTGCTGGTCAATTCTGCACCAATCCTGGCATGACCATTGTCATTGAAGACGAGACCACCGATAAGTTTATCGCCACATTGAGTCAACAACTTCAAAATAGCCCTGCCGGCACTGTCGTTCATAAATCTATTAAACAAAGTTACGAGAGATCCTTACATGCCAAATTAAACGCCCACGGTGTTGAACTTCTAGGTCAGTCCGACTCCATAAATGACTATGAAGCAACATCTGTTCAACCTACACTCTTCAAAGCGAATGCTAATGCCGTTATAGCCAATCCAAACTTGCAAGCTGAAGTCTTTGGTCCCTGCACTTTTTTAGTGACTTGCCGCGATCAAAATCAAGTTCGTGAATTGATCCAACACTTAGATGGCCAATTGACGGCTAGTATCTTTGGAGAAACTTCTGATTTTGAAAATTTTAAGCATGAAATCCAACTCTTAGAAAATAAAGTGGGGCGACTGATCATCAATCAATTCCCCACTGGCGTAGAAGTTTGTGCCGCTATGTTTCATGGTGGACCCTACCCAGCCGCCACCGACTCAAGAGCCACCTCTGTGGGAACACTAGCTATCCACCGCTTCACTCGTCCTGTTTGCTATCAAAACTTCCCTCAAAATTTATTGCCAGACGAACTTAAAGACAGCAACCCACTGAACATCGAGCAAATGCGAAATTAAGCCCAGAATATCTTCATGAGCTTACGTCCAAACCCTCTAAACGTAGATAGATAGGCCTAGCTTCAATAAGTCACGACGACGGAAGTGGAGAAATAATAGCTAAGGCTCACTTGTTTCTCTCAAAAAAAAATAAGTCCGATTATACAACTTTTGATCGTTTGATTGAAAAAGTGGAGGTAACTTGACTGGTTATTTTAACCCAAGCTGAGCGATTCTGCCCGATATTAATGAACAATTTTCATTGACACGTTCCGCTGCTCTTGTCACTTTGAAAGCTTATAGTTTCCTTCCTATTCGCTTGACGTCATCTAGGACCATGTACAAGCTTGGCACAACGATCAAGGCAATGGCTGTCGCAAATAGAATACCGAAACCCAATGAGATGGCCATTGGAATTAAGAAACGGGCTTGACGAGACGTTTCAAAAATCATTGGCGCCAATCCGCCAAAGGTGGTGAGTGAAGTCAAAATGATCGGTTTAAAACGTCGCACTCCGGCAAAGTGTATTGAAGCATAGGGAGACAAACCCTCTTGCAATTTTTGATTGGCCATATCAATCAATACCAAAGAATCGTTCACCACAACTCCTGATAATGCCACCACCCCAAACATGCTTATCACACTTAAATCAAACCCCATAAAGAGATGACCTAATAATGCTCCGACAATGCCAAAAGGGATGCTGACCATAATGATCAATGGTTGAAAATAGTCGTTGAATGGAATGGCCAACAAGGCATAGATGACAAACATGGCCAAGAGAAAGCCCATCCCCAAAACTTGCATGCTTTCCATTTGCTCCTTGCTGCGGCCCTCAAACGAGTAACTCATACCCGGATAATCTTTAAGAATCGCAGGCATGATCGTATCAACCAACTCTGTTTTAATCAAACCAGCTTGAGCCCTTGGCTTCACATCGGCCTGAACCGTAATTGTGCGGGCGCCATTCCTTCGTTTGATCTCAGTGTATGCTCGACCTCGCTCAAATACAACGGCATCTTTCAAAGGCATTTCAATGCCACTTGTGCTACGCAAGATCATTTCCTCTAAATCGTATTCCGACTCTCGCTGCTCCCTGCTCAACCTGACTTTAACCTTAAACTCATTGCGCCCTCTTAGTTGCCTAAGCGATTCAACACCAAAGTAAGCAGCACGTATTTGGCGTGCAATTTCACTTGTTGTAAAACCCAGACTCTCCGCTTCATGAGTTAAGCTAAAATTGAGCTGAGGTTTACCCGGCGAAAAGCCATCCTCAATATCCTTGACCATAGGATAAGCCTCTAAACTTGCGATAATGCGATAGTTGGCTTCCTTTAATACTTCAACATCCGGATGTCGCAATTCAATATTAAGTGCCGCACCGGAACTGGGGCCGCCACTGTCCGCCTTGTAAATCACACTCAAGGCTCCCAGTATTTTTGGAGTTGCCTCACGCCAAAGATCGATAAATTTTTGCATGCTCAAGTTTCGCTCTTCTTCAGATACAAATAATACTTCGATAGAGCCAACACTCTCATCGCCACCTTCGCCAACTTGCGTCACAATGCCGCGCTTAACTGAAATTTTATCTAATTCTCCCAATACTTGATTAGCAGACTCTCGCAATTGATTCAAGGCCGTTTGGGTAACCATAGCTGGAGTGCCAAATGGAAATTTAATTTCAACCACGGCCTTATCAGACTCTACGGTTGGAAATAGCCCAAAACCCATGTGCCCACTTTTAATCAAAGCAATCGTCATGATTAAAACTGCAACAGCAAGACTCAACGTGATATAACGGTACCTTAAAACCAATTTTAAAAATGGACCATAAATAGTCTCGATAAATCGAGTCAGACCTTCGCGAATAGGACTTAACCATGAGCGACCATCTCTTTCTTTGGTTGTATCACCATGACTCAAGTGAGCCGGTAAAATAAAGAGCGCTTCCACCCAAGACACTAAAAACACTAGTATCACCACAATAGGGACCATAAAGAATATCTTACCCATCACCCCAGGCACAAACGCCAGTGGCAAAAAAGCAACTATATTAGTTAGTATAGAATAGGTGACGGGCACTGAAACTTCTTTAATGCCTCTTACAGCGGCCTCAAAAGCATTCAATCCTTTTTGGCGCCATTCAAAAATATTCTCCCCCACCACAATCGCATCATCTACCACAATACCTAGGGCAATAATGAAGGCAAATAAGGTAACCATATTGATGCTCACATCAAATGATGGCAGCAATAGCAATCCACCCAAAAACGAGGTGGGAATGCCCATGATCACCCAGAAAGCTAATTTAACTTGAAGGAAACAAGACAATAGCACAAATACCAACACCAAACCAAAACAAGCATTCCTGATCAATAAATCCATACGCTGACGATAAACGTCTGAATTGTCATAAATCATCTCAGCGTCGATCATTTCGGGCAACCCCAACTTAAATTCCGCCACCACCTTTTTAACAGCATCAGAAACTTCTATGGGGCCAAAAGCCCCAGCTAAATTCACCTCGACAAAAATAGCTGGAGCCGACTTCCAAGTGTAACCCGTGTCAATTTCCTCAAAACCATCCTTGATGGTCGCTATTTGACCTAAAGTGAGCGTTTCCCCATTGGATATTTTCAAAACGACATCTTGGTAACCTACGCCATAGTCGGAACGCTCATCCATGCGAATCAATAGATCGCCATCGTTCAGCTTAATTGCACCTCCAGGCAACTCCAATCTTGAATTTGAGATGATTTGTGCCACTTGTGGCAGGGTCAAATCATAGGCTCGGAGTTTTTCTCTATCAATCTCTATCGCTATCTCCAAAGGTTTAGAGCCCGCAATTTTGACCGCACTGATTTTATCATCTTGCGATAGTGCATCCCTCAATTCTTCAGCCATTTGCCTTAGACTCATATGGCTAGCATGTCCGTATAAGGCAATGCTCACACCTCTTCTGCGATTTGTATCCAGCTGCACCGTGGGTCTTTCTGAATCATCTGGAAAAGTGGTGATGCGATCGATAGCACTTTGAATATCGCGATAAACTTTTTCCGCATTTTCACCTTTTAACACCTCAGCTTTCACAAGGCCGACATTCTCTTTTGCCGTTGAAACGATTTCATCCAGCCCATCGACATCACCAAGCGCCTCTTCTATGGGCAAAATAATGCCCTTCTCAATCTCTTCAGGACTCGCGCCAGGATAAGGCACGCTTATAGATACCGTATCTTCAGTGAACACGGGAAACACCTCTTGCTTAATTTGCCGCGTCATGATCAAGCCGCCCACCAAAATGGCGATCATCAATAGATTGGCAGCAACGGGATGCTGCACCATCCATGACAGCGGCCCTTTTAAATATGGATTGATTTCACTCAACGCCGTAACACACTCAATTTCATGCCTTGAACAGGAGCAGATATTCGACTTGTAATCAATTGATCTTGTGGCTTCAAGCCTGACAAAATCAAAAGTCCCTCACGTCCATCAGCTAGGCTTTCAACCTTGCGTATGTCGAGAGTGTTATCCGATGATAACACATACAAATAACCGCCCTCTTTGAGGTGTTCACGAGCAATAGCCACCACTCGCTGCAATTCTTTGCCTTTTATAAGCACTCTAACATAACTATTCAACAACAAAGGTTCCGACACCATGTCTTTTTGCTCTTCCATGTTGATTTCTATTAGAACCTGAGCCATTCGCAATTTTGGATCTAAATCCGGCAAGACTTTCAAAACTTCACCTTTATAGTTCTCTTGCTGAGACAAATGCCCTACATCAGCTATGCTGCCAGATTGTTCACCTGAACGAACCTCCAACCATTTCACCTTATCATAAGGAAGACTGACCCTTACCCAATAAGGAGAATCCGCTACCAACGTGAGCACCGTCTCTTGCGCACTCACCTGCGAGCCCAACTCAACATTTTTATGAATGACGATCGCATCAAAAGGAGCCTTCACTTGCGTCCGTGCTATTTTTTTCCCCGCTAAAGCCACCTCCGCTTTAGCCGCCTCCAATCTCGCCAACGCGGCATTCAATTGTGGTTCACGCAAAGCCAGTTTTTTTTCTTGATCACTAGCCTGATTTTTCAACTCTATCAGTTCCCATTCTCGTTTGGACAAAGACTGTCTTCCCTTTTCTATCTCCAACTCCAAAAGCGCTTGTTGCAATTCAGATTTTTTAAGCGCCAACACACTCTCAAAGTCAAGCTTCTCTATTTGAAACAATAACTCATCTTTTTTGATCTTCCAACCAATCTGCAATTTAGGATTGATCTCGACCACCCTACCTTGAACTTCAGCTTTAAGCGCCAACATTCGCGAGGCTTCCACCACGCCATTAGCAGCCAACTCAATCTTTCGATCTTCAAAAATCAAAGGTTCAACTTTCACATTGATCTCCCTCACTTGAGGAACTTTCCTTTCCGGTTTAGGGCCAGATATGATGATTCCCATCCCCACTAAAATCGCAATGGCGATGATGGCCAAGCAAGTTATCAGTAAAATAAGTTTTCTGCCCGCACTCATCGTGTGAGCCTCAATCGAATTCGATGTATTATTTTGCATCTTGACCTTTCACGTTCACCCACCCCAACCTAAACTCATAAAAAGTTCAATTCTTTGCAACCACCTATCTCTATTTAAATCAATCATGTTTTTTTGAGAGGTATATAAACCATTACGCTGTTTTAACACTTGAATGTAATCAATCTGCCCATTTAAATATTGATGCTGTGCTTCTAGGTAGGCTAGTTGTGATGTTTTTAATTCCTGCTGCAATTCAACTTCAACTTTATTTAAATAATGTACATTATTGTAGGCGTTTTCAACTTCATGAATGGCCAGCAACGCTATTTCCTTTAACTTCAAAATTTGCTCTTCTTGCAAAGCTTCTTTTCGGGTTTGCTCGTTTGCTCGTCTTTGCTGATCGAAAATTGGCGCGACTATATCTGCCGATATGATGCTGAATAAACTCTTGGGAAGATCCGGCAAAGCATCATTCGAGGCACTCAAGCTAAAATCTATACTTACATTTGGCCAACGATCAGCCTTTGCCGCGATATAGAGCTGATCTGACTCAAGTAAACGATGCCATTGAGCTTTGACGTCTGGCCTCTGTTGAAATATCTGAATGGGCTTGATGTGAAATTCTGTCGCGTTATTTATGGCGGGCAATTTTAAATCAGATGCAATCATATCGGTCTGCTGCCGTCCTAATAAAAGCGCGCTCTGACGCGTCCACACCTGATACTGACTCTCAGCTAAAGGCAATTCTCGCTTGCGTGCCATCAAAGCCTCTCTTTGCTGCAATACCTCCAAAGCGGTCGCCCTGCCTTGAGCAAAGCGCGCCTCAATCACGGTTAAAGCTTCTTGTTCGTTTTTAATTTGAGTCTCAATCGATTTCATTTTTTCAACCAAGCTGGCCATTTGGATATACACCCTAGCCAATTGTCCCCGCAAAGAAAGCTTGAGGTTTTGTGCATCTTCACTCAGAGCCGAGAAAGCCTGCCCCTCTGCTTGTCGCTGCGCGTTCAATTCACCCCATAGGTCAAGCTCCCAACTCGCATTCAGTCCAATGCTGTTGATCCATTTTTCCGAATTGGCTGGACTCAAATTGGACTCGCGACTCCCATCACGCCGCAAACCACCAAAACTACCCGATAACATAGGCTGATTGTTCTTTTCGATACCATTTAATTTAGCCTGAGCAGCTTTTAAACGAGCTTGAAATTGTCTTAAGTTTAAATTGCTGACCTCTATTTGCTTCATCCACTCGTTTAAATCCTCAGAGCACAAATCTTTCCACCAAGGGTAAGCCTCCATCTGATCCAGTTTTAACTCAGCAACCGTTATAAGTTCGGCGGGAGCTTCAAAGCTCGTTTCGTAATATCGCACTATTTTTTGCTGACGCTGACAAGCAACACCACCAAAAACTAGCAAGCTTACGGTTAAAACATGATTGAACGCGAATTTGGACAAATAATGGTGCTTTAGGTTTCAACCAATATTTAACTTGGATTTCAGGGTTCACAAGTCAAGTCAGGAGCCCTCGCTTTAGAAATGACAAAAAAGGACGTCTTAAAAAAACTTGTAACATTATAAGACCCCCATCCACAACTTGGGATTTCAAATTGCACAATAGACTACGCCACAACCAAAACCAATTTTAAGGAAACTCTTGAAAGTTCGATTTGACCATGGCATCTTAAATGCCGACGACTACGGTGACGTGCACATCTACGAGTCACATTACCACGGCGAAGTCAAATTGGGCAGCATCGACGAGGACGGCAATTTTGAGCCGGCCTATTGGTTAGAAAGCAGCACTGACTTTCTCGATTCACTTAGAGAAACCATGCGACGACAGTACTTTGGCGAAAGCAAAAACTACGATGACCGCGAGCAGAATGCTTGGCCAGAAAAGTACATTCAGTTCATGAAACTGGATGAATTGCCTGCAATAGGTGAGGAATGGCGCCCCCTATGGGAAGCCAAAAAAGATCCGGTGACCGCCAAATTGCGTTATCACAGAGAAGATGCCTCCCCTTTACACGGAATCTACTTCAATGCCGAGAAACAACTATTGCAAGTGATCCATCAAGGTCGATTATTAAAAGCCTTTGAACTCTTGCTGCCCCTTAGTGAAGAAGACCTCTCTCAAACCGATTGGATCAACCTGCTTTGCGACCCCCAATTGGGCTGGCAAGACACATCTGAACCTTTCAGCTCGCTGACTGAAGGAACTTTCAAGCAATGCTCTGAAGGAAAAATGAATTTTGGAGTCATTTATTGCCACAGCATCAGCACCATGAACGAACTTGCTGAAAAAGCAGAAAAGGCAGGGCTTAAAATCAACGTTTTTAAACATCAACAAGAACAACGACATTTCCGCATGGTGATTTTTAAAGCCGATGCTTTGGAAATCATCCCCCATACTTTGCCTGATTTAACACTTAAAGAACCCCAACACCGCGATAAATTTGAAAATCTAAAAGCTTCCTTCAATGCCGAAACTTTTTCAAAAGATTTAGACACCCTTTCTCCTTTTCAAAACATCGAACAGCCTAAAAGCGAATTGGATCTGTTATTTAAATACCATCTTCTCAGTCTGCCGTTCAATTTCTGTCTTAGTGCAGCCTTAAATGTTGAATCGAACTAAAAGCAACTAACTCAGAATCCCTCTCAAAACTTTTGCCTCTTCCACTCCGGTGAGCCTCATGTCCAAGCCATTATGAGGAAAGGATAATTTTTGGTGATCCAATCCCAATTGCGCAAGTATAGTTGCATTTAGATCCCTCACATGCACGGGGTCTTTGACAATGTTGTAACTGAAATCATCGGTCTCCCCATACACCATCCCCTTTTTAATTCCCGCACCCGCCATCCACATACTAAAACACCTAGGGTGATGGTCTCTGCCATAATTGGAAACCGTTAAGGTTCCCTGACTGTAAATAGTGCGACCAAATTCTCCGCCCCAAATCACCAACGTATCTTCTAACAAACCTCTTTGTTTTAAGTCTGTCAGCAAACCCGCGCAAGCCTGATCGATGTCGCGACATTGGCCGCTAATATTTTCTGGCAACTTACCATGATGGTCCCAGCCACGATGAAAAATCTGCGTAAAACGCACGTTACTTTCAGCCATACGCCTAGCCAATAGGCAATTGTAAGCGAAAGTTCCGGGTTGATCCACATCGGGACCGTAGAGGTTTTTAACATACTGTGGTTCCAAACTCATGTCGGTTAATTCTGGAACAGTTGATTGCATTCGCACTGCCATGTCCAGTTGTTCATTGCTCGTTAAAATTTCAGGATCGCCAACCTCGCTCGCCTCAAGTTTGTTTAAATTCATCGCGAGGTTTAACATACTTTCACGATGTTGACGACTCACTCCCTCTGGATTGCTTAAAAATAGTACCGGAGCGCCACTCGACTGAAACGTCACGCCCTGATGCTTGCCGGGCAAAAAACCAGAGCCCCATAATCTTTGATACAACCCCTGAACATTGACCTTGCCAGACCATTTCGAGCAATTTAAAACAATGTGACTTGGCAAGTTTTTATTTAAACTACCTAACCCGTAATCAACCCACGCACCAAGGCTAGCCATACCCGGCAATGGATTGCCCGTGCACATCATGGTTTTTGCCGGATCGTGATTAATAGGCTCAGTGTGCATCGTTTTGATCAAAGAAATCTCATCCACCATCTTTGCCATATGAGGAAGTAGTTCACTCACCTCCATTCCCGATTGGCCGTAGCGTTTAAAAGAAAACCTAGATGGCGCGATAGGGAATCTTTTCTGACCAGCCGTCATGTTGGTCACGCGCTGGCCCTTTCTGATGGAGTCTGGCAGATCATGATCGAACATTTTCTGCATTCCCGGTTTGTGATCAAATAGATCAATTTGGCTTGGACCTCCGGCCATGAACAAATAGATCACTCGTTTTGCTCTAGCTGGAAAAATAGCACCCACCTTGTGAACCTGTTCACAAGCCTGCACTTGTGATAAAAGTGGAAACGTCGCCATAGTTCCCAAGGCCAACTGTCTCAATACTTCTCGTCGCGATTCAAACATACTACTACCCTTTGCTTTTCACTTTATCTAAATTAAAAATACTATTGGCAATCATAGTCCACGCAAGCATTTCAGACCCATAGGATATTTGCTCTTCATAAGATTTCTTAATATAGAAAATCTCTTCTGCTTTTGGCAAATTGGAAGTTATGCGTTCATACATAAACCTTAATCTTTCCTCAAAAGTCACATCTTGTCGCATCGTCAACTCTGCCATAACTTCAGCAGCCTTAAAAAATTGTTCCTCATTCATGAGCACCAATGCCTGCAAAGGAGTATTGGTTCGCTCTCTTCTAGCGACGCAGATTTCTCGACTTGGAGCATTGAAAATCGTCATAGCGGGCGGTGGATACGACCTCTTCCAAAACGAGTACACACTGCGCCTATAAATATTTTCGCCTTCATCTGCCACAAATTTATTAGTGTTCGACCCCTCTAGCGCTACTGAGGTCCACAATCCTTTGGGTTGCGGAACCTTCACACTAGGACCAAATTTTTTATCCACTAACAATCCCGAAGCAAAAAGAGCTTGGTCTCTCAACATTTCCGCATCCATTCTAAACCTAGGGCCACGCGCCAAGATTTTGTTGTCTGGATCCAGCTTGTAAGCTTCACTCGCAACGGCCGAACTTTGTTGATACGTTTCACTCATAACCATTAAATATAACATTCTTTTGACATCCCAGCCAGAGTCTATAAATTTATAGGCCAAGGCGTCCAATAACTCGGGATGACTCGGCATTTCACCTTGAGAGCCGAAGTCTTCTGAGGTTTTGCACAACCCCATCCCAAACAATTGCTGCCATAGTCGGTTGACGGTCACTCTAGCTAACAAAGGATGATCTTTTGAGGTCACCCACTTGGCCAATCCCCATCTATTTTTAGGCAAGTCTTTCATTGCGGGTAGAAAAGATGGTGTTGAGCGCTCCACTTTTTCTCCGGGCTGATCGTAAGCACCTCGATTCAAAATGTATGCTGGGCGAATTTCCTTTTGTTCTTTCATAATCATCGTGGTCACGATGTCTTGGTTTAATACTTCAAGTTGCTTTCTAATGACCTTTTTATCGCTTTCTATGTTACAAGATTTTAATTGCGCTTCATACCGACTTTTCACTTGAAGCTGTACTGGCGTAGGGAATGTCAAAAATGGCGCGGGATTCTTGACGCCATCATTGTCTGGCGGTCCATCCATATTGTTAAAAAAGGCGAATAACTGATAATACTCCTTTTGAGTGATGGGATCGTATTTATGATCGTGACATGTAGCGCAACCTAATGTCAAACCCATGAACACCGTTCCAAAGGCATTGACTCTATCAGTAACATTATTCACATAGAGCTCTTCCTTTAAAGCCGAACCTGCCGAATTTGAAATATGCAAACGGTTGAAACCCGAAGCGATCCATTGATCTTCAGTCGGATTATCAAGCATGTCTCCGGCAATTTGTTCAATCACAAAATCATCAAAAGGTTCATTTTTATCAAAGGCTTTGATCACCCAGTCTCTATACAGGTACATTTCTCTATAATTATCAGCGTGCAAACCATGGGTGTCGCCGTACCTCACAAGATCCAACCAGTATCTTGCTCTATGTTCACCGTAATGTGGAGATGCCAACAAACGCTCGACCTGTTTTTGATAGGCTTGAGGACTTTGGTCTTCCAAAAAAAGGCGCATCTCTTCAATCGTAGGAGGAAGTCCTATTAAATCCAAAGACAACCTCCTTAGCAAAGTTCGCTTATCTGCTTTTGGACTTGGATTTAAATTCATGGCGCTTAACTTATCTAACACATAAGCGTCGATCCATTCCTCATCATTGACACTTGTTTTCTCATTTTTAAGTGCTTTAAAAGCCCAGTGCTGGTCATAATTTGCCCCAGCATCAATCCAATCTTTCAAAAGAGCGATTTCATGTTTAGTCAAATGCTTATGTGACTTTTCCGGCGGCATGAGTTCATCGGTATCTGTGGTGATCAATCTTTTATAAAATTCACTTGCTTCTGAATTTCCAGGCTGAATGACCGCACCACCTTTTCGATTGGGATCCGTCGCTCCTTCAAATGAATCCAGACGCAAATCGGCCTTGCGATCTTTGCCCAATCCGTGGCACGAAAAACATTTATCCGATAAAATTGGTCGTATTTCCGCATTAAAGTCAATCGTCACTGCAAAACTCAACTTAGCACACAAAAACACCATGATCGCTATCTTTTCAATGCCAAACAACGCTTCTCGTTTTACCATAGCTTTCACCAAAGATTCACCTCTCAACCAACCTTTATGTGCTCAGCATTAATGAATGACACAATGCCAAAGCTCAAAATTTCTATTAAATCGAAATTTTGACTTACTGTTGAAAGAAAATTAAACTCCTAAAACCCTCGCTAAGGCGCATGGGTGTAATAAGGATGTGACGCCTCTAAACGTGCTTGAATGCCCCACTTCCAAGCCAGATACCCCTCAATCTTCTGACGCTCGGCAACGGATTCAGTTGCATCAGTAAAAATGACTTCGCAAATGGGGCCGCCCCAACCTCTATCAGTATACAACTGATTGTAGCCAATACCCCAAGTCTGAGTTCTATTGCCTTCTATTCTCAATAAACTCATCGGCAAGGGCAACAGCGTGGCAGAATTTATAGAAGCGCCGTTGAGATAAGCCGTTGTCGCATAAAGATCGGCGACGTTGTAAAGACTGGCACTTCCCACATTTCCCATGACTCGATATTGACCATTTGCACCGGGACCAGAAACAAGCGAGTTGTAACCGTTAAATGTCGCAACTGTACCTCCAAGATAAGAAGTCACAATATACATTCTCAACACATTCAATGACGGCGTCAAAACACCTTTTTGATCTAAGTTATTGCAAAACACCGAAGGGTTTGATTCGGCATAAAAATCATTAGATACATACTTTGGTTGTTTATTGGGATCCGTTTGAACAGCATGATTGTCATTGCCGCTCTTGTCATTCCACTGATAGACATTGTCGCTCGTGCCACGGCTAATGGTGCTTTCATCTGAAGCATCCAACCACAAAAGCATGGGGATGGTTGTTGGTTCCCAAAAATCATAACTCACCTCGGCATTGCTTTCCAAAATCCACCAATTGTTGCCAGAGCTCATCAAGTTTACATAAGGCAACGAACCATCTTGAGTGGTTTCATTCACAATTAAATTGCTGGCATAAGTTTCAAAAGCGTTCAAGGTCGATTTTAAAATCAACCGATTGGCGGCTGCAACTTTTTTGATTAAAATCTTTCTGCCTTCAACATTGCCTGCATAAGGCAATGTTAAATTGACATTGCCCATCGAGGTGTCCACAAATATCATGCTATGATCTGGTAGTATTGCATCTGAATTCAACGTCTCTGAGGAAAATCTAATCGTGCCATTGACACTCAAAGTCGATTTAAAATTTGCTCCTGCAATCACGACTTGATCCGCATGCAAATTGGCAGAAATAGCTAACCCCTGAGCATTTAACGTCATTTCACTGACCCCATTGGAATCCACATCAAACTCAATCACCCCTTTCGTGCTCAAAACATCCGCAAATGCGAGAGCATTGAGCAAAAAAAGGATCATGACTAATCTCGTGATACTCATGCTTGAAGCCATTTAAGGTGCTGCATTTTTAAAAATATGTGAAGCATCCAAATCGCCCTGTAAACCCCATTTCCAAGCTAAGTAACCTTCCAAAACTTGAATCTCATAATCGGTTTCCGCCCCATCTGTAAAAATAACTTCACAAATAGGCCCATTCCATGCCCGTGCCGAAACTTGTGAGTTAAATCCAATCGACCAAACTTGAGATGCAGAACCCTCAAAACGCTGTAAGCTCAAAGGCATCGACAAGATGGCAGAGGAGATCGTGCGCGATCCATTCACATAAGATTGACTTGCAAACGTACTGGAAGAAAAAAGACTGTTTGTTCCAATGTTGCCCATCACGCGAAGAGCCCCATTTGCACCTGGACCAGAAAACAATGTGCTGTAATCATCAAACGTCGCATCGGCTCCATCTTTATAAGCCACTACACAATAGATTCTACCCACAGAAATCGACGGTGTGACAACTCCTATAAACCCAGAGTTCACATTACCTCCTATCGAGGGTTGATTTCCGGCTCTTGAATCTGTAGCTCGATAAAGCGGTTGCCTAGCACTCACCACTTGAGTCGCATGGTAATTGTGACCCGATTTATCCGACCATTGATAAACATTGTCACTCACACCTTTGCTAATCGTGCTATTATCCGAAGCATCTAGCCACAATTGCAGGCCACTAATAGAGGTGGGGGCCGTGAAGGGCTCTGTCAAAGTTACATTTCTAGAAGCCTGAATCCACCAAACATTGTCTGAGCTGAACAAAGACACAAAAGGCAATTTCTCGCGGTTCGCACTAGCACCAATCGACAAATTCAAATAATCTCTTTCTATATTACCGGCGACAAACACGGCATTCAGGCCACTGGTCTTTTTAATCAAGACCATGCGTCCCTCTACATTTCCGGCGTAAGGAAGGGTTAAATACAAAAAGTTCGCCGAACTATCTGCGAAAACGACACTATTGCCACTCAAGGTTGTATTGCTGTTCACCCACTCAACAGTCATGCCTATCGTTCCTCTTACACTCAGGTTATCGCCTGAAGAACTTGGGCCCAATCCCAATTGATCAAGCGTCAAATTACCCAATAACGATAAACCCGTTTTGCACAACGACATTTCGCTATTGCCATCGTTGTTAGCATCAAAATGAATGACGCCCTCATTGCTTTTTGTTCCTGCAAAGGAAAAAGGCATCCAACAAATACAAGCTATGATCAATTTGAAAAGCATAGTTTCATACTATGCAGGTGTTCATCAAAACAAGATAGAGTCTCATTTTTTAACCATGCCATTGCTAATACTCTACGATTTTACAATTTCTTTTTGTAACTACTCAGGCCGCTTTTTTGGCTGAGACTGAGTCCGAGAGGGGGATAGTGGGCAGCCAAGGCTTCCCACTCAGAGCTGAAGAGATCGCCTCGCAAGGTTCAATTCCATTCTTTC
>Ga0172372_10005995_pt1 | contig 16735 bp, 11 predicted proteins | sample LakKiv5m_2_FD_114544 | JGI IMG/M metagenome (GOLD analysis project Ga0172372, IMG submission 114544) | Freshwater microbial communities from Kabuno Bay, South-Kivu, Congo - kab_092012_9.5m | ecosystem: Environmental > Aquatic > Freshwater > Lake | place: Democratic Republic of the Congo...
CGCGTCTGCGGCATCGGGCCGTCAGCAGCCGATACCACCAGGATCGCACCGTCCATCTGCGCCGCACCCGTGATCATGTTCTTCACATAGTCCGCATGGCCCGGGCAGTCCACGTGCGCGTAGTGACGGTTCTCCGTCTCATACTCCACGTGCGCCGTGTTGATCGTGATGCCGCGCGCTTTCTCTTCCGGCGCCGCGTCAATCTGGTCGTAGGCTTTTGCCTCGCCACCAAACTTCATCGACAGCACCGTCGTGATCGCCGCCGTCAGTGTCGTCTTGCCGTGATCCACGTGACCGATCGTCCCCACGTTCACGTGCGGCTTCGTACGCTCAAATTTGCCTTTGGCCATGATGGTGTCCCTTATTTCTTCTCGTCTTTGCCCGACTGCTTGTTGATGATCTCGTCAGCGATGTTGCGCGGCGCTTCGGAGTAATGCTTGAATTCCATCGTGTAGGTCGCACGACCCTGCGACAGCGAACGCAGCGTGGTCGAATAACCGAACATCTCTTTCAGCGGAACCTCGGCCTTCAGCGACTTGCCGCCGCCACCAGGAATGTCATCCATGCCCTGGATCACACCGCGCCGCGAGCTCAGATCGCCCATGACGTTGCCCGTGAAATCTTCCGGGGTCTCCACTTCGACCGCCATGATCGGCTCGAGCAGCGCCGGATTGGCGCGACGCAGTCCTTCCTTGAAGGCCATCAGACCGGCCATCTTGAACGCGTTTTCGTTCGAGTCAACCTCGTGGTATGAACCGTCAAACAGAGTGACTTTGACATCGACCACCGGGAAGCCGGCGAGTACGCCCGCCGGAAGCGCTTCCAGAATGCCTTTTTGCACTGCCGGAATGTATTCGCGGGGAACCGAGCCACCTTTGATCGCGTCGACAAACTCGTAACCCTTGCCGGTCTCGTTCGGCTCAACCTTGAGCCAGACATGTCCGTATTGACCGCGACCGCCGGATTGCTTGACGAACTTGCCTTCGACCTTGTCGCAGGCTTTGCGGATCGTTTCGCGATAAGCCACCTGTGGCGCACCAACGTTCGCCTCCACGCTGAATTCGCGCTTCATGCGGTCAACGATGATCTCGAGATGCAGCTCGCCCATTCCGGAGATGATGGTCTGGCCGGACTCTTCGTCAGTACGGACGCGGAACGACGGGTCTTCCTGCGCCAGACGGTTCAGGGCGATACCCATCTTTTCCTGATCAGCCTTGGTTTTCGGCTCGACGGCAACGTGAATCACCGGCTCCGGGAAAATCATCCGCTCAAGTGTGATGATCTTCGACGGATCGCACAGCGTGTCGCCCGTGATCACATCCTTCAGGCCCACGGCTGCAGCGATATCACCGGCGTGGATTTCCTTGATCTCTTCGCGCTGGTTGGCATGCATCAGCAGAATGCGGCCGATACGTTCCTTGCGCTGTTTGACCGCGTTGTAAATGGTGTCGCCCGAATTCAGCGTGCCCGAATAAACGCGGATGAACGTCAACTGGCCTACAAACGGGTCGGTCATGATCTTGAATGCGAGCGCCGAGAACGGCTCGCCGTCATCAGCCTTGCGCGAACCTTCCTGCTCGTTTTCAAGGATGCCCTTGACCGGGGGAATGTCCACCGGCGACGGCAGGTAGTCGATCACGGCGTCCAACATCGCCTGCACGCCCTTGTTCTTGAACGCAGAACCGCAAAGCATCGGAACGATCTCGCCCGCAATCGTGCGTCGACGCAGACCGTCCTTCAGTTCCTCTTCCGTCAAATTGCCGGCTTCGAGGTACTGGTTCATCAACTCTTCGTTGGCTTCGGCAGCCACCTCAACCAGCTTCCCGCGCCACTCATCGGCAACATCCTTGAGCGCAGCCGGGATGTCCTGATACTCGAACTTGATGCCCTGTGACGCTTCGTCCCAGACGATGGCCTTCATCTTGACCAGATCGATCACGCCGACGAAGTTTTCTTCTGCACCAATCGGCACCTGGATCGGCACCGGATTGGCTTTCAGGCGCGACTTCATCTGTTCGTAGACGCGGAAAAAATTCGCGCCGGTACGGTCCATTTTGTTGACGAACGCAAGACGCGGCACGCCGTATTTGTTGGCCTGGCGCCACACAGTCTCGGATTGCGGCTGCACGCCGCCCACGGCGCAATACACCATGCAGGCGCCGTCAAGCACGCGCATCGAACGCTCCACTTCAATCGTGAAATCGACGTGTCCGGGGGTATCGATGATGTTGACGCGATGCTCGGCATAGTTCGCGCCCATGCCGCGCCAGTAGCAGGTCGTCGCGGCAGACGTAATGGTGATGCCACGCTCCTGCTCCTGCTCCATCCAGTCCATGGTTGCAGCGCCGTCATGCACCTCGCCAATCTTGTGATTGACGCCGGTGTAGAACAACACCCGTTCCGTAGTCGTGGTTTTGCCCGCGTCAATGTGCGCGGAAATACCGATGTTCCGGTAGCGTTCGATAGGAGTCTTGCGTGACACGTTCTTTACCCTTTAAACCGGTCTTAGAACCGGTAATGCGAGAAGGCTTTGTTGGCTTCCGCCATACGGTGCACTTCTTCACGTTTTTTCATTGCGCCGCCACGACCCTCAGCAGCTTCCGTAAGCTCGCCAGCAAGGCGGGCACCCATGGATTTTTCACCGCGGCCGCGGGCCGCATCACGCAGCCAACGCATCGCGAGCGCCATCCGGCGCACCGACCGCACCTCAACCGGCACCTGGTAGTTAGCGCCGCCGACACGGCGACTCTTCACTTCAACCAGAGGCTTGACGTTATTAACGGCCAGATTGAAGACCTCAAGGGCATCCTTGCCGCTCTTCTTGCTGATCTGCTCCAGAGCGCCATACATAATCCGCTCGGCAACTGATTTTTTACCGCTGTTCATCAGCACATTGATGAATTTCGAGACATCCTCACTGCCGAATTTCGGATCCGGCAGGATCTCGCGCTTAGGAACTTCTCTGCGACGTGGCATTTCAGTAATCCCCTATCAAGCCGCTTTGGCGCGTTTGGCACCGTATTTGGAACGCGATTGTTTGCGATCCTTGACACCGGCGGTATCAAGACTGCCGCGCACAACGTGATAACGAACACCCGGCAAGTCCTTGACACGACCGCCGCGGATCAGAACCACCGAGTGCTCCTGAAGGTTGTGACCTTCACCGCCGATATAGCCAATCACCTCGAAACCGTTGGTCAGCCGGACCTTGGCCACTTTCCGCAGCGCCGAATTCGGCTTTTTCGGAGTCGTGGTGTAAACGCGGGTGCACACACCGCGCTTCTGTGGGCTGCCAGCCAGCGCCGGCACCTTGCTTTTCGTGCGGGGCGCCTGACGGGGCTTGCGCACCAATTGATTTACGGTCGGCATTTTTCCTTGCTTCTCAATAAGTTACGACAAAAATTATCTTAGAATTCGGCCTATCAGCGGGTCTAAAAAGGCCCCGCTGACGGTTCCCAAAAAGTCCCTGGGGCGCTCTTACCGCCCCAGACTTTTCTTACTTACAGGTGAATTGCGGGAAAAAGTAGCCGCATTTCGTCCAAAAAAGACTATCGATTTTATGGGCCTAGTGTAGTTCTGTCAAGCTACCTGCTCTTCCCCTTCTGTCCCAGCCGGCACTGCCGACTCAGCTTCCGCCGCTGCCTGATCGAGTTCTGCCTGGGCAACCTGCTTGCGACGCACACGGTGATACGCCAGACCGGTACCCGCAGGGATCAGGCGGCCAACGATAACGTTCTCCTTCAACCCACGGAGTTCGTCACGCTTGCCCATGATCGCCGCCTCGGTCAGCACCCGCGTGGTTTCCTGGAAGGAAGCCGCGGAGATGAACGAATCAGTCGACAGCGAAGCCTTGGTGATGCCCAGCAACACGTGTTCGTAGTGTGCGGGTTGCTTGCCTTCGGCCTCGATGCGCTCGTTTTCCTCAAGCACTTCTGCGCGCTCCAGTTGTTCGCCGGTGATGAAACGCGTATCGGCAGCATCGACGATATGCACACGACGCAGCATCTGGCGCACGATGACTTCGATGTGCTTGTCGTTGATTTTCACGCCCTGCAGTCGGTAGACGTCCTGCACTTCGTTACAGATGTACCGGGCCAGTGCCTCAACACCAAGCAGGCGCAGGATGTCGTGCGGATCAGCCGGGCCGTCGACGATGCTCTCGCCGCGGTTCACCACCTGGCCGTCATGCGCCATCACGTGTTTGTCTTTGGCGATCAGGAATTCGTGGGCAACCCCTTCAAGATCGGTAATCACCAGACGCTGCTTGCCCTTGGTGTCCTTGCCAAACGATACCGTGCCGGTAACCTCGGCCAGCATGCCCGCATCCTTCGGCGAACGCGCTTCGAACAACTCGGCCACCCGCGGCAGACCGCCGGTGATGTCGCGCGTCTTGGAGGTCTCTTGGGGAATCCGGGCCAGCACTTCACCGACGCCAACATCCTGACCGTCACGCACGGTAATAATGCAACCGATCTGGAAGGTGATGTTCACCGACTGATCGGAACCGGCGATCTTGATTTCCTGGCTGTTGGCATCCAGCAGCTTGACCTGCGGACGCAGACCCTTGGCCTGCGCGCTTCCGCGCCGCTTCGGATCAACCACCACCAGCGTCGACAGCCCAGTGACCTCGTCGATCTGCTTGGCAACGGTGACGCCTTCTTCGACGTTCTCGAATTTGATGCGACCGGCGTACTCGGTAATGATCGGACGGGTATGCGGGTCCCACGTGGCGAGGATGTGCCCCGGCTTCACAGTCTCGCCGTCACGCGCCAGCAGCAGCGCGCCGTACGGAACCTTGTGACGCTCACGCTCACGGTTGGCCTCGTCATGAATCATGACTTCGCCGTTACGCGAAATCGCAACCAGCTCACCGCGCGTATTCGATACATAACGCATACCCGCTGAATAACGCACGATACCGGCCGACTTGCTGTCGACCTGGCTCACCACCGCGGTACGCGACGCAGCACCGCCGATGTGGAACGTGCGCATCGTCAGCTGGGTGCCCGGCTCACCGATCGACTGCGCAGCAATCACGCCGACCGCTTCACCGATATTGACAACAGCACCACGTCCGAGATCGCGACCATAGCATCGGGTGCACAGACCGTAGCGCGTGGCGCAAGTCAACGGGGTACGCACCTTCACTTCATCAATACCGGCCGCTTCGATTCCATCAACAACTTCTTCATCAAGCAGTGTGTTGGCTTCATAAAGCGTGGCGCCGTTCTCGGGATTAACAACATCGGCAGCAGCAACGCGACCGAGAATGCGCTCACGCAGGCTCTCAACCACCTCACCACCTTCCACCAGAGCCTTCATCACCACACCGTTGTCGGTGCCGCAATCGTCTTCCGTCACCACCAGATCCTGCGTTACGTCAACCAGGCGACGTGTCAGGTAACCCGAGTTCGCGGTTTTCAACGCAGTATCGGCAAGACCTTTACGGGCACCATGGGTTGAAATGAAGTACTGCAGAACGTTCAGACCTTCGCGGAAGTTCGCGGTGATCGGCGTCTCGATGATTGATCCATCCGGCTTGGCCATCAGGCCGCGCATGCCGGCCAACTGGCGAATCTGCGCCGCAGAACCACGTGCGCCGGAGTCGGCCATCATATAAATCGAGTTGAAGGACTCCTGCATGACCGGGTTGCCCTTCTTGTCAAGACGCGGCTTCCACTCGCGGGACTTCGGAACCCACTCGACCACCGGCTCGACACCAAGCTGCTCCATCATCGCTTTCGCGACGAGGTCGCCCGCACGGCCCCAGATATCAACCACCTTGTTATAACGCTCGCCCTGGGTCACCAGGCCCGAGGTGTACTGCTTCTCGATTTCCTGAACTTCTTTCTCGGCCTCACCGATGATGACGTCCTTCTGCTTGGGCACCAGCATGTCATCGACCGCAATCGACAGACCGGCACGGGTCGCCATCGAAAAGCCGCCGTACATCAGGCGATCAGCAAAGATCACTGTCTCGCGCAAACCGCAGCGGCGGAAGCTCGCATTGATGATCTTCGAGATTTCCTTTTTCTTCAGCGCCTTGTTGATGAACTCGAACGGCAATCCGACCGGCAGAATCTCCGAAAGCAACGCACGACCCACGGTGGTCTGATAACGCGTCAGCTTCTCGCGCTTGTTGCCGTTCTCGTCGAGCTCGACTTCGCGGATCCGCACGTGGATACGGGCACTGATTTCAACCTGCCCCGTTTCGTAGGCACGCGAAGCCTCGGCAACGTTGATGAACAGCGAGTCCTCTCCTTTGGCACCCTGCTTTTCGCGGGTAATGTAGTACAGACCCAGCACGATGTCCTGCGACGGCACGATGATCGGGTCGCCGTTGGCAGGCGACAACACGTTGTTCGACGACAGCATCAGCGTACGCGCTTCCATCTGCGCTTCCAGCGACAGCGGAACGTGGACAGCCATCTGGTCACCGTCGAAGTCAGCATTGAACGCGGCGCAGACCAGTGGGTGCAACTGGATCGCCTTGCCTTCGATCAGCACCGGCTCGAAGGCCTGAATGCCCAGGCGGTGCAGCGTCGGTGCGCGGTTCAGCATCACCGGATGTTCGCGGATCACTTCCTCAAGAATGTCCCAGACAATCGGCTCTTCGCTCTCCACCATGCGTTTCGCCGCCTTGATGGTGGTGGCGAGACCCATGACTTCCAGCTTGTTGAAAATGAAGGGCTTGAAAAGCTCAAGCGCCATTTTCTTCGGCAGGCCACATTGATGCAGTTTCAACTGCGGACCGACTACAATGACCGAACGGCCAGAATAGTCAACGCGCTTGCCCAGCAGGTTCTGACGGAAACGACCGCCCTTGCCCTTGATCATGTCGGCCAGCGACTTCAGCGGACGCTTGTTGGCACCGGTCATCGCCTTGCCGCGACGGCCGTTGTCGAGCAGCGAATCCACCGCTTCCTGCAGCATGCGCTTTTCGTTGCGCACGATGATTTCCGGCGCCTTCAGTTCAAGCAGGCGCTTCAGGCGATTGTTACGGTTGATCACGCGGCGATACAGATCGTTCAGATCCGACGTCGCGAACCGGCCGCCGTCCAGCGGAACCAGCGGACGCAGTTCCGGCGGCAGCACCGGCAGCACTTCCATGACCATCCAGTCCGGTTTGATGCCCGACTTCTGGAATGCCTCAAGCACCTTCAGGCGCTTGGCAATCTTCTTGATCTTGGTCTCGGAACTGGTGGCCTCGAGATCAGCCCGCAATGTTTCAATTTCACGACTGAGGTCAAGGCTACGCAGCAATGCGCGCACCCCTTCCGCACCCATCGCAGCGCTGAAATCGTCGCCAAACTCTTCGACTTTCGCCAGATAGTCATCTTCGGTCATCAACTGGCAACGCTTCAGCGGGGTCATGCCCGGATCGGTCACAACATAAGCTTCGAAATAAAGCACACGCTCGATGTCTCGCAGCGTCATGTCGAGCACCATGCCCAGACGCGACGGCAGCGACTTCAGGAACCAGATATGGGCAACCGGGCTCGCCAGCTCGATGTGGCCCATGCGCTCACGTCGCACTTTCGACAGCGTCACCTCAACGCCGCACTTTTCGCAGATCACGCCGCGATGCTTCAGCCGCTTGTATTTACCGCACAGGCACTCGTAATCCTTGGTCGGCCCGAAAATCTTGGCGCAGAAGAGGCCGTCACGTTCGGGCTTGAACGTGCGGTAGTTGATCGTCTCAGGCTTTTTTACTTCGCCATAAGACCACGAACGGATCTTCTCGGGCGAGGCCAGCCCGATCTTGATCGCGTCAAATTCTTCTTCCTGCGTAACCTGTTTGAACAAATCAAGCAGTGCTTTCATCGCAAACTCCTAGGTAATCTGTCAGTGCTGTCTGTGCTGCGCTGTTCCGTGAGAGCCGGTCCTGCGGAAACGGGTTTCACCCGCCTCCGCATTCGTGTTCAGTTCAATATCGGTTGTGGTCGAGGTCGATATCGATCGCCAGTGAGCGGATTTCCTTGACCAGCACATTGAACGATTCCGGCATGCCGGCCTCGATGCGATGGTCGCCCTTGACGATGGACTCGTACACCTTGCGCCGGCCTTCCGTGTCGTCCGACTTGACCGTGAGCATTTCCTGCAGCACGTAAGCGGCGCCGTAGGCTTCCAATGCCCAGACTTCCATCTCGCCGAAACGCTGACCGCCAAACTGCGCCTTGCCGCCAAGCGGCTGCTGGGTAACCAGGCTGTACGGCCCGGTGGAACGTGCATGCATCTTGTCATCGACCAGGTGATGCAGCTTCAGCATGTGCATATAGCCCACAGTCACAGGACGCTCGAACGGATCACCCGTGCGGCCGTCGTACAGCGTGACCTGGGTTTTGCCCGGGGTGAAGCCCAGTTTCTTGGTGTGAGAATCATCACTCGGGTAGGCCAGATCCAGCATCTGCCGGATTTCGACTTCCGTCGCACCGTCGAATACCGGAGTCGCAAACGGCACGCCGTTACGCAAGTTGGTTGCCAGCTCGATCACTTCCTCATCTTTCAATGCATCAAGATCCACCGGCTTGCCATTGGTGTTGTAAATCTTGTCCAGCACCTTGCGCACTTCAGCGACCTTGGCCTGCGCCTTGATCATTTCACCGATGCGGATGCCAAGACCTTTGGCGGCCCAACCCAGATGCGTTTCGAGAATCTGGCCGACGTTCATCCGCGACGGTACGCCCAGCGGATTGAGCACGATGTCGACCGGCGTACCGTCCGCCATGTGCGGCATGTCCTCAACCGGAGTGATCTTGGAGATCACACCCTTGTTGCCGTGGCGGCCGGCCATCTTGTCACCGGGCTGCAGCTGGCGTTTGACCGCCAGATAGACCTTGACCATTTTCTGTACGCCAGGAGGCAATTCGTCGCCACTGGTGAGTTTTTTCTTTTTCTCTTCGTAAGCCTTGTCAAATTCCACTTTGGTCTGCGCGAGGCTTTCCTTAATCTGCTCCATCTGCGCAGCCGACTCTTCGTTCGAGAGACGGATGTCGAACCAGCCATGACGCTCGACCTCGGTCAGGTAGGCCTTGGTTATTTTTGCACCCTTCGCCAGCTTTTTCGGACCGCCGTTGGCGGTCTTGCCGTTGAGCAAACGCTCAAGACGTTCGAAGGCGTCGTTCTCAACGATGCGCAACTGGTCCCCAAGATCCTTCTTGTAACGCTTCAGCTCGTCATCAATGATCTGCTGGGCGCGTTTGTCGCGCTCAATGCCTTCGCGGGTGAAGACCTGGACGTCGATGACCGTGCCGGACATACCCGAAGGTACGCGCAGGCTGGTGTCTTTTACGTCGGAAGCCTTCTCACCGAAGATTGCGCGCAGCAGCTTCTCTTCCGGCGTCAGCTGGGTTTCGCCCTTCGGCGTCACTTTGCCGACCAGCACGTCCCCCGCTTCAACTTCAGCACCGATGTGGATGATGCCGGACTCGTCAAGGTGACCCAGCTGCGATTCCGACAGATTCGAAATGTCGCGTGTGATCTCTTCCGGTCCGAGCTTGGTGTCGCGGGCAACAACCGACAATTCTTCGATGTGGATCGAGGTGAAGCGGTCATCCGCAACCACGCGTTCGGAGATCAGGATCGAGTCTTCGAAGTTGTAGCCGTTCCAGGGCATGAATGCGACCAGCATGTTCTGGCCAAGGGCCAGTTCGCCCATGTCGGTGGAAGCACCGTCCGCCACCACGTCGCCACGCGCGATGTGGTCACCCACCTTCACCAGTGGACGCTGGTTGATGTTGGTGTTCTGATTGGAGCGCTGGTATTTGACCAGGTTGTAGATGTCCACGCCGACTTCACCGGCCGAGGTTTCATCGTCGTTGACGCGTACCACGATACGGCCCGCGTCGACGTAATCAACGATGCCGCCGCGGCGAGCCTGCACCGCAGTACCCGAGTCGACAGCAACCGTGCGCTCGAGGCCCGTGCCGACCAGCGGCTTTTCGGCGCGCAGGCAGGGAACAGCCTGGCGTTGCATGTTCGAACCCATCAAGGCGCGGTTCGCGTCGTCGTGCTCAAGGAACGGAATCAGCGAGGCAGCGACCGAAACGGCCTGTGCCGGCGCCACGTCCATGTATTCGATGCGATCCGGAGCGGACAGCGCGAATTCATTGTGATGGCGGCATGACACCAGCTCGTCGGCAAATTTGCCGTGTTTGTCGAGCGCGGCATTCGCCTGCGCGATCACGTATTTTCCTTCCTCGATCGCCGACAGGTAATGGATCTCGTCGGAAACCTTGCCGTCCTTGACCAGACGATAAGGCGTCTCAAGGAAGCCGTATTCGTTGGTGCGGGCATAGATCGCCAGCGAGTTGATCAGGCCGATGTTCGGACCTTCCGGCGTCTCGATCGGGCACACGCGGCCGTAATGGGTCGGGTGCACGTCACGGACTTCAAAGCCGGCGCGCTCGCGCGTCAGGCCGCCCGGTCCAAGTGCCGAAACGCGGCGCTTGTGGGTGATCTCCGACAGCGGGTTGGTCTGGTCCATGAACTGCGACAGCTGCGAGGAGCCGAAGAATTCGCGGATCGCCGCCGAAACCGGTTTGGCATTGATCAGGTCATGCGGCATCAGGTTTTCGGACTCGGCTTGGGACAGGCGCTCGCGCACCGCGCGCTCGACGCGCACCAGGCCGGCACGGAACTGGTTTTCCGCCAGTTCGCCGACCGAACGCACACGGCGGTTGCCGAGGTGGTCGATGTCGTCGATCTCGCCCTTGCCGTTGCGCAGCTCGACGAGGATCTTGATCACGGCAACGATGTCGTCAGGCGACAGCGTACTGGCACCCGTCAGCTCGGTACGGCTGACACGGCGATTGAACTTCATGCGACCGACGGCCGACAGGTCATAACGGTCCGCAGAGAAGAACAGGCCGTTGAACAGCGTCTTCACGGCGTCTTCTGTCGGCGGCTCGCCGGGGCGCATCATACGGTAGATCGCCACCTGCGCGGCCAGCTGCTCGGCGGTTTCGTCGATACGCAGCGTCTGCGAGATGTACGGACCCTGATCGAGATCATTGGTGTAGATCGTCTCGACGCTCTCGATTCCGGCTTCGCGCAGCTTGACCAGCAGGTCTTCGGTGATTTCGTCGTTGGCGTTGGCCACCAGTTCGCCGGTCGATTTGTCGATGACGTTGTGCGCCAGCGCGCGGCCGAGCACGAAGTCTTCCGGCACGTCCAGACGCTTGAGGCCGGCAGCTTCCATGTCGCGCACATGCTTGACGGTGATGCGCTTGTCCTTGGCAACGATCAGCTTGCCGCCCTTGGCGGTGATGTCGAAACGGGCGGTCTCGCCACGCATGCGTTCCGGCTTCAGTTCAAATTCAATGCCACCCTTGGAGATGTGGAAGGTATCGAATACGAAGAATTCCTTGAGGATCTGCTCGGCGGTATAGCCCAGCGCCTTCAGCAGGATCGTCACCGGCATTTTGCGGCGGCGGTCAACGCGGAAATACAGGTAATCCTTGGCGTCGTATTCGAAGTCCAGCCAGGAACCGCGGTACGGAATGATCCGCGCCGAAAACAGCAGCTTGCCGGAAGAATGCGTCTTGCCGCGATCGTGCTCGAAGAAAACGCCCGGCGAGCGGTGGAGCTGCGACACGATCACGCGCTCGGTGCCGTTGATGACGAAGGAGCCGGTGGTCGTCATGAGCGGAATCTCGCCCATATAAACTTCCTGCTCTTTCACTTCCTTGATCGTCGGCTTGGACGCTTCCTTGTCCATGATCGTCAGGCGCACTTTCGCGCGCAGCGGTGCGGCAAAGGTAAGGCCGCGCTGCTGACATTCCTTGACGTCAAACGGCGGCATGCCAAGCGCATAGCTGACGAACTCGAGACGCGCATTCTTGGAATGGCTCTCGATCGGGAAAATACTGGTGAACGCCGCCTGCAGGCCTTCATTCTTGCGCCCGTTGGCAGGCGTGAACTCCTGCAGGAACGCGGCAAACGACTCGATCTGGGTCGTCAACAGATACGGCACCTGCAAGACACTTTCGCGTTTCGCGAAACTCTTACGGATGCGCTTCTTTTCGGTGAATGAATAGGCCATGTCCACTCCGGTGCAGAGTCAGAAAGTCAAACGCTGCAGACCACCATCGCATGCTGCGCGTGATGGCCTGCCGCTTTTGACCTGTACTGCATTAATCAAAAGACGCCAGCGATAATTGCCCGCCGGCGCAAGTTCAAACAGTTACAGTTACTTGATCTCGGCAGTACCACCAGCTTCGGTGATCTGCTTGGCAATCGCGTCAGCGTCGGCTTTCGAAACGCCTTCTTTGACAGCCTTCGGAGCGCCGTCAACCAGGTCCTTGGCTTCTTTGAGACCCAGGCCGGTCACCGCACGCACCACCTTGATGACGTTGACTTTGTTCGCGCCGGCGTTCGTCAGATTGACCGTGAATTCGGTCTTCTCTTCAGCAGCAGCAGCACCGCCACCAGCGGCAGGCGCCGCAACGGCAACAGCGGCGGCGGCAGCCGACACGCCAAACTTCTCTTCCATCTCTTTGATCAACTGGGACAACTCGAGCACCGTCATACCGGCGATTGCGTCGAGGATTTCTGCTTTGGCTACAGCCATGTCGTTCTCCTGAATCCTAAAATATTAATAAAAACAATAAGTTACGATTTTGCGGCGAGTGCAGTCCGGGGACCGCGATCTCACGCCGCCTGCTTTTCTTTCTGATCCCGCACTGCAGCCACACCGCGCACGAACTTGGTCGGCACCTCGTTGAGGGTCCGTACAAATTTCGCGATCGGGGCCTGCATCGTTCCCAGCAGGGTCGACAGCAGCTCCTGACGGCTGGGCATCTTGGCGAGCACCGCAACTTCCTTGGCACTCATCAAAACATTCGGCATTGCGCCGCCCTTGATCACAAGACGCTCATTACCCTTCGAAAACTCGTGCAGCAACTTGGCGGCAGCCACCGGGTCGCTCGAAATGCCATAGGCCAGCGGACCAACCATCTGATCAGCCAGTGCCTTGAAAGGCGTTTCGGCAACAGCGCGGCGTGCCAAGGTATTTTTCAGAACGCGGAAGTACACGCCCGACTCGCGCGCTTTTTTGCGCAATTCGGTCATGTCACCCACGGGCAGGCTGCGGTACTCTGCGAGTACGATGGTTTGGGCTTGCGCAATTTGCGCGCTCACCTCAGCCACCACCGCTTGCTTCTGCTCCAGATTGAGACTCAAGGTCGTTCTCCGTTCAACGTTAAACGATAATCAGCGGGGCTTCGCAGTTCCACTTTGAGGCAGCGCCGGAAAACCGGCTCTGCATCGGGGTTTCGCTGTTCCGCTCCCACCGTTTGATACACGGCGACCATTGATCCAGGAGCCAGACATGAACATGTTTGACCTGTTTCGGGCACACCGTCTGCGTAGGACTTCAGTGTCCGGCCGCGCTTGGCTGCGGCCTTCTTCCAAAAATTAAACCCTTTAAACCTCAGGTACCTACGGTCTTTGACAACCCGCCGGCGATATTTTGCCGACGGCCCAAAGTTCCTGCCCCGCACAACTGCACGGGGACTTGTTGTTACTGCTGCGCCTGCGCGAAGCTTGATTGATCGACACGAACACCAGGACCCATCGTGCTCGAGACAGCCACCTTTCTCAGGTAGATGCCCTTGGTGCCGGCGGGACGCGCCTTGTTGACGGCGTCCACCAGCGCGCGGATGTTTTCTTCCAGCGCGTCGATCGTGAACGAAGCACGGCCGATCGTGCATTGCACGATACCCGCCTTGTCGGCGCGATACTGCACCTGACCAGCCTTGGCGTTTTTGACCGCCAGCGTCACATCCTGGGTTACCGTTCCCACCTTCGGATTCGGCATCAGTCCGCGCGGCCCAAGCACCTGACCCAGCTGACCGACAACACGCATCGCGTCCGGCGTGGCAATGACCACGTCGAAATCCATCTTGCCGCCCTTGATTTCAGCAGCCAGATCGTCAAAACCGACGAGGTCGGCGCCGGCGTCTTTCGCCTGCTGGGCCTTTTCACCTTGGGCAAACACCGCCACCCGAACGGTCTTGCCGGTGCCTTGCGGCAGCACGACCGAACCGCGGACGTTCTGGTCGGATTTCTTCGCATCAATACCAAGATTGATTGCGACATCGACACTTTCGTTGAACTTGGCAGTGGCACTTTCCTTGACCAGCTGCAAAGCGTCTTTCAGTGCGTAAAGCTTGCTGCGGTCAACCTTGCCGCGAACTGCTTTATAGCGCTTGGATATATTTGCCATCTCAGACCCCTTCCACATCGACGCCCATGCTGCGGGCGCTGCCGGCGATCGTGCGAACCGCAGCATTCAGATCAGCAGCGGTCAGATCGGGCATTTTCAATTTGGCGATTTCTTCGACCTGGGCACGCGTGATGCGACCCACCTTGTCGGTGTGCGGACGCTTGCTGCCGCTCTCGATTTTCGCCGCTTTTTTGATCAGGATCGACGCCGGGGGCGTCTTCATGACAAAAGTGAAGCTCTTGTCCTGATAGGCGGTGATCACCACAGGGATCGGCAGACCCGGCTCCATTTTCTGCGTCGCGGCGTTGAACGCCTTGCAGAATTCCATGATGTTCAGGCCGCGCTGACCCAGAGCCGGGCCGATGGGCGGCGAGGGGTTCGCCTTGCCCGCAGGCACCTGCAGCTTGATGAAACCAACAACTTTCTTTGCCATTTACACTCTCCTTGCGGGTTCATACGGGTGCCGAAAACGGCACCCTCCCCGGGGTTATTGACAACAAATCAGGATCAGGCTTTTTCGACCTGACCAAAATCCAGCTCGACCGGCGTAGACCGGCCGAAAATCGTCACTGACACGCGCAGCTTGCTCTTGTCGTAATTGACGTCTTCCACATTGCCGTGAAAATCGGCAAACGGACCATCCTTGACGCGTACCGCCTCGCCCACTTCGAACAGCACCTTGGGACGCGGCTTCTCGACGCCTTCCTGAATCTGACTCAGGATGTTCTGTACTTCCTTTTCGGAGATCGGCGTCGGCTTGGTCGCTGTACCGCCGACAAAACCCGTCACCTTCGCCGTGTTCTTCACCAGATGCCAGGACTCGTCGGTCATGTCCATCTCGACCAGCACGTAACCCGGGAAGAATTTGCGCTCGCTGATACTCTTCTGGCCGCTTTTCATTTCGACCACTTCCTCTACCGGTACCAGGATCTGGCCGAACTGCTCTTCCATGCCGGCGCGACGGATCCGGTCAATGAGCGCGCGCTGGACGCTTTTTTCAAAGCCCGAGTACGCGTGCACGACATACCATTTCTTACTCATCTCACTCACCGCCGATCAGCTTTTTCACGATCCACAGCAGGATGCCATCCACGACCCACATGAACAGCGCCATGATGAGAACAAATACGAACACGATTGCAGTCGCCTGCAGCGTTTCGTTGCGAGTCGGCCACACCACCTTGCGGGTTTCGGCTGCCGATTCCTGCGCAAAGGCAAAAAATTCCCGCCCTGCAACAGTCGTCCACAACACAACGGCGCCCGCCACCAGCCCGGCCAGAAACGCCGCCAGCCGGATCACGGTCGCGCTTTCCTGCAGGTAGTAAAACCCGCCGATGCCCGCGGCAACGAGCAGTACCGCTACCGCAACCTTGATCTTGTCCACTTTCTCAACCGCCTCGCGCTTTCCGAACAGGCTGGACTTTGCAGTCCAGCCGCCGGTACATCAATGACGCCTGTCTGTTGGCAGGCCAGGAGGGAATCGAACCCCCAACCTTCGGTTTTGGAGACCGACGCTCTGCCAGTTGAGCTACTGGCCTGCAGCCTTACTCGATAATCTTTGCGACGACGCCGGCGCCGACGGTCCGGCCACCCTCGCGGATGGCGAAACGCAGACCCTCTTCCATCGCGATCGGCTGAATCAGCGCAACCGTGATCGAAATGTTGTCCCCGGGCATCACCATCTCCGTGCCCTGCGGCAACTCGATGCTGCCCGTCACGTCCGTCGTCCGGAAGTAGAACTGCGGACGATAGCCGTTGAAGAACGGCGTATGACGACCACCCTCATCCTTCGACAGCACGTAAATCTCCGCAGCAAACTTCGTGTGCGGCGTGATCGAGCCCGGCTTCGCCAGCACCTGACCGCGCTCCACCTCTTCGCGCTTCGTGCCGCGCAGCAGAATACCCACGTTGTCGCCCGCCTGGCCCTGGTCCAGCAGCTTGCGGAACATTTCAACGCCCGTGCACACCGTCTTCAGCGTCGGCTTCAAGCCCACGATTTCAATCTCTTCGCCCACCTTGATGATCCCGCGCTCCACGCGACCGGTCACCACAGTGCCGCGACCCGAGATCGAGAACACGTCTTCCACCGGCATCAGGAAGGTGCCGTCCAGCGCACGCTTCGGCTCCGGAATGTAGCTGTCCAGCGCCGCCGCCAGTTTCAGGATCGCGCCTTCGCCCAGATCGCCCTTGTCACCTTCCAGCGCCTTCAGCGCCGAGCCGATGATGATCGGGGTGTCGTCGCCCGGGAATTCATACTTGGAGAGCAGCTCGCGCACTTCCATTTCCACCAGCTCCAGCAGTTCCTTGTCATCAACCATGTCCGCTTTGTTCATGAACACGATGATGTACGGAACACCCACCTGGCGTGCCAGCAGGATGTGTTCACGCGTCTGCGGCATCGGGCCGTCAGCAGCCGATACCACCAGGATCGCACCGTCCATCTGCGCCGCACCCGTGATCATGTTCTTCACATAGTCCGCATGGCCCGGGCAGTCCACGTGCGCGTAG
>Ga0172372_10005996_pt1 | contig 16733 bp, 5 predicted proteins | sample LakKiv5m_2_FD_114544 | JGI IMG/M metagenome (GOLD analysis project Ga0172372, IMG submission 114544) | Freshwater microbial communities from Kabuno Bay, South-Kivu, Congo - kab_092012_9.5m | ecosystem: Environmental > Aquatic > Freshwater > Lake | place: Democratic Republic of the Congo...
AAATATTTATGGTGCTGAAGATATTCCAGGAACAACTAAAACATTTCCAGAAACAATTCTGTAAATTGTAGATCCAGAACTCACTAAAACGTCATAAACATATCTACCTTCTTGAAGTAGTCTAGTTGCTGTTGATCCTAAAGAAATATTAAATTTTCCTCCCGCAGCACTTGTGAAACCCACATTAAAAGTTGCAATGGGGTAGGATGTAGAACCTATTGAAACGCTTTTTGCCATTTGAGAGGATCCAGTCCAATTTGTAAAATTGAAAGCACTCTCAGAAACATCAAGAACACTAAAGTTGTTAACAAAACTTGCCCCAGTATTAATTACTAAATTAACACCATATGCAACACCTGAAGTTGGATCAAAAGTAACTGTGTTGTTTGCCATTAGAGTTTAAAAATTGTTTCTTGTTGTTTTAGATAAAGTTTAATATAACACTTTACTATATTTTTTAATTGGTCAATATCACCCATACTATCTATCACTCTTGAAATTTTTTCATACTCAAACATTTTACTTATATCTTCAAGAGAAACTTCATCAGGATCCATTGATTAAACTCCTAAGTAACATTTTAATTTCATCAATATCATCTTTCATACTAGCAAGTTCTTCTTCTATATTCTGTACCTTTTGATTCTCTTCACTCTTAGCATTTCTTCTGGAAACATACTCTTGATATTCGGACATATTTGTATTAACAATTGAATTAGTGTTTCCATCACGCATTAGGTGCGTGTGCCCGTCAACTTTCAAGTAAGACATATCACGCTAAAGCAATAACTCTTAGGTCCTTAATTCTTGGAACATAAACCTGATTGGTTGATGTTAGAATAAGCTTAATTCTGTATGACTTAAAGGAAGGAAGTTTATCGATAGTAAATGAATATTCTTTAAATTCAATATCAGATGATTCAAATCCTAAAGATTGTGTGGGAAGTACAAAAGTATCTGAGCGGCCGTCACTATTTTCGAAACTTATAATTTCGTTTCTGGTATTCAGATTAGCGTAACCTGGGAAAGGAACAAAGACTGGGTTGAAGTTTGGTTTTTCGCTAATTGCATAGAATGCTCTGATATCACAGTATTGATTAATATGAGTATTCAATAGAATCTTGACTGAACTCGCTCCATTTTCCAAATTGATTTCCTTAGAAATATATTGGAAAGCAGATGGATCTTGATCAATGGTGTTGACTCTCGAATCAGTTGCGTAATTGGTAATTACGCTATTAACTCTATTAGAAGTTAAGATTGTGCTGACTCTTTGAGTATCAACAACTGGAGTGAGTCTTGAATCTACAGTATCAAGTTGTAATCTGAGATTCATTGATTTATTTCCAGGTAAGGTCGTTAACCTTACATTTTCATTAATCTTAGAACAGATAATTCTCGTGCTATCTAAGTAATTTGGTTTATTGACACTTAGGTTTTCAAATCCATTATCAATAAATGGAATTTCATTTCCATTGATGCTAGATCCAGTGACTGATCTCAGAGAAGCACTTAATGAAGTTCCTCTTACAGTTAGGTTCTGTACAATTGGAGTAATAATTTCGTAAGGCATATTTTGAGTAGCCTTGATATTATATCCACCTGAGGATTTAGTTTGATTGATATAAAGTTTTGGATAACCTACGTCGGAAGTTCTTCCAATTCCACTTGATCCCATATCAAGTTTGACGTGATATGAATCAAAGGTTATTGGATCAGAAACTGTTACGTCACTTAGGTAATGGGTTTTGTTAATTCTTCTAAGAGAAACTCCACCAAGTTCATATTTGTAGACTGGTGTTCCCGCAGGATAATTTTTAGAACTCGTTTCTCTAGAAATGTTTCCGCCAATCAGATTTCCAGAAACTGAAGTATATGTAATGACTTCATCACCAATTAAAGCATAACCAGGATTTGTTGTTCCAACCCCAACATTTTCAAAGGTTGAGAACTTGCTAGCATTATCGACACTAATTGCTCCAGTTGAATTTGAATTATATGCAACGCTTAGTTTTGTTGGATTAATATCTGATTGAATATTGGAAAGAGTTACATAGTTTTGATTTGAATACATACCGTGGTTTTGATGATTTACCTTGATATGCAATCCATCACTAATTGTTTCAATAGTATTGATGAATACTCCACCACCAGTTGATGCATTAAGTGCAGTCGTTACCCCCAAACTGTTAGTGTACTGTACAGTTTTTGCAGAACCGACTACAAATTCACCTTGTACATTATCGAGTATCAGTTGATTGACTCCAGTGAGTATACCTACACTGAATCTTGCATTTTTACCAACTGTAATTGAACCAAAAGTACTAATTCCTACAACATCACCAACTTTGTAGCCAACACCACCACCAACAACAGTTGCAGCGATTGCAACGCCACCAGACACTGTTACATTAGCGGTTGCATTTTTACCACTACCAGTAACAGTTACTAGATTAATATTGTTAATTGTCAGTGCTCCACTAGATGGAGTGTATCCAATACCCGTATTAATTACATTTAGTGTGCCAGATGCGCCTCCAGCAGAACCAACATAATTTCCTGTCGCATTAGTTCCTTGCTGAAGAACAGTGTTTCCTAAAGTTAATCCAGAATCAATCACTGTTGACCCAAAACCAACTCTAATCTTATTTGAGATTAAATTGATTGAATTGGGCATTAATGTTGGGATTTGCTTGTTACCTTCAGTTAACTCAGGACTATAAAATTCAACAGTACCTGAAGTTAAGAAGTCTGCTCTGTATAGAGTAAACTTGAGATCTTCCCACTGACTTGCTTCCCAAGTAGAAGCATTTTGTGACTTGAATAGGGATCCAAGATAGGGTTGGTTAGAAATAAATGTCTGTGTTAGGAGATCATTTTCGCCAATTCTTGAAATATAAACGCTATATTTGGTTGAGTTTGATGCAAGACAGATGCAATACTCTTTACCACCTTCAAGGTAAACAGGTGCATCAAAATCAAATGTAGTTGCTACTGAACCATCTGCAGAAGTTTGAACGTCTGCTGGATCTAAAGTGATTTCTGAGAATGGAATGATTCTTTGCGTTGGGAATCCATTCTGCATTGTTCTTAACTGGAAGGTGACTGGAATGTCCATATCATCCTTCGATCTGAAGAATACTTCACACTTGGTTAAGAATACTCCAGTTTCATCTTCAACTAAAAAGGATTGTGCAAGTGGATCATACCATCCAACTAAAACTTGTCTTGTGGATCGTGATACAACATTACTGCTGACTACCTGAGTTCCTGTTGTTCTAGAAACTGCTCTATCTTCAAATTCTTGTTTATTTTGAATTCTTGCATTTCTTACTGAAATAATATTTTCCTGAACAGTTTCGAGAGTACCACTAGATACGAATCCTTCTTCTGCAATTGTAGTAGCAACATTTTGATCATTTGAGTTGCTATTGACTAAAGTAAATGTCTTTGTTCCTGCTTCAAACTTGGGATGAAGATTGGTATTTGGATTTGGAATGAAGAAACTGCCGATAAGAGTTGCAGATAAATCTGAAACAAGTCTTACGTTAGTTAGAGTTGCCTGAGCACCACTAGTTTGTCCAACAAGAATCATTCCAGATTCTACCCATCCACTGTATTCTCCCTGTGGTTGATTTGAAAGTGAGAATGTATCGATGTTTAGAATATTTGAGGTAGATGAATACGTTGACTGAAGAACTTGACCCGTATATGGATTGCTTGGATAAGTCGTTGTTGCTGCATTATATGGACCTTCTTTATGATTTGATTGTGCAACTCTAAAAGAAATTCTTGCTGAATTTTGTCCAAGACTTGGATTGAGTCCAGTATTTTGGACTGTTGCAATGACTTTTTCCCCAACTTCAAAGGTTCCAGAAACCATAGAGATTTCTAAGAGCTTTGGAACACAGTATCTGGTTACATCAACACCATCGAAGAATGCATAAATTTGGGTAAGTGGTTTGAGTTTCTTAGAAACAAATTGAACGTTTCTAGAACGCATATAAGGAACAAGATTTCTGCTTACAACACGATCGCCTACAGACGTGTTATCAAATTGTTCGGTTATGATTGTTCTATTACCAGTTCTTGTCTGAACTCCAGTATCTCTGATTTCTCTGAGATTGTCTTGGATTATTGTTGTTGTTTGGGATCCAAATGCATCTCTTACTCCTCCTCCAGGTTGACCAGCCCAACCAACCCATTGTCCACCAGAGGTTTCAGTTCTAGTTCTAGAAGTATTAATAACTTCTTGACCTGTCCAGTTAGTTTCCCAAGCATTCCAAACAACAGGTGCAAATCCAGTCTGAGGATCTACATTGAGAGTTCTAACTGCATTAGATAGTGTCTCCGCATAATTACCTTCTGCTTGAATAATCTTTGCTTCGAGTCTTACAGTATCGACCCAGGTATCTGTTGCTGGAGTGAGTTCTACAGTTCCTTGCCAGAAACTGATTAAGAAAGGAGTAACACTTTCTGATCTGGTTGCAAAAGATTGCTTCAACCATTCAACTTCAGCATAATCCAGAGTTACAACATCTTTTGACTTTCTTACATTTACGCCTTCAACTGGAGTGAATGCAAGATCTTCAGTTGGATCTACACCAGTTACTGGACCAAAAATTAAATCGACAGAGTTTGTATAGTGTCTTGGTCTTAATTGCTTATTAGTAATATCAATACTGTTCTTATAAAGAACAGAGTCTTCTTGTGCTAATAAAGATGTGAAGTTATCAACAAAGAAACCTGACTTAAATCTATTAAGTCCATCACTGTCTGGAATAAACAAGTTTGCAGTGTTTGTTTCTAATAGAGACAGTGCTGTGTAGTATTCAAGATTTTTAATTCTATTTTCAAGTTGTTTGATATCGACCATTCGATATCTCTTATGCTCTAAGAATTGAATAGATGCCTGAGAAACATTATAAAGATATGCAGGCATATTAATTGTTGCAATTTCTAATGCATCATCAACTGATACTGGTTTTTCTGGTCTTTCTGCAGGAACTCCATACTTGACTTGGAATTTACCTTCTTTTGTAAGATAAACTCTATCAATTCTTCCAAGATAGAATGAGAAAGATGTTAAGATTGATTCGTCAGATGCTAAAATGTTTCTAGCAGAGTTTCCTGATGAATTAAAAGTTCTTCCATAGAATTCTAATGGGGATCTTAAACCTTCACTAACAGTATAGGTTGAAGTTTTTGGACGAATATCAATGATATCTGTGTTTCTAATTCCATTTACAGTTTGAACTTCTTTTGCATAATCAAATGTATTATAAGAATTAACCGTGGTTATATCTCCATCATCATTTGATTGGTAATAACCATTGGCGAAATATACTTTTAATTTTTTAGATGGTTCTTGGAATCCTGCCTTTCTCTTTACTGTACCATAATCATAGAAAGTCGCTTCTTGACCATTGGTAAATGTAAAGTTAGAAGAAATATCAAAACTTGGAGAGTCTATTGTCTGAACTAATGCTTGTATTTGAGACTCTTCAAATCTTAAGGTCTCCCCCTCTTTGAACGTCTTTTGATTCTTATAAATGAATGATATCTTTGTATCATTGATTCTTTCTGCAACGATAGCAACAGCTCCGCTGGTCTGTCCAATCAGTTTCTCTCCAATGATTAGATCGGATGTAGTTGCTGTTGGTCCATTAATAGAAGAAAGAACAACTGTAGGTGCTGATGCACTTGAAGTGTCTGCTGATTCGAAGATTCCGTGAATTTCAATAATATCTGCTTCATTCAGAGAAATAATTTCATCTTGAACTCTAGTTCCAAATGGATAATTTCCATACGTAAGTCCATCATTTAAAGTTGTTGCTCCAATCCCAGAATATGCATATTTGGACTTATCTACAATAACATAGTTTACTCTGTTCTTTCTCTTTGATTTTTCTTTTGGCTTTATCTTTCTGGTTGTTGCAATTAAAGTTGCTCCAGTATCTGATGCAGTTGAAAGATTATAGATTGCAAGTGATGTTCCACTCGAATCAATTTGTACTCTATCGGAAGTTAATACTTCAGTTTGCCCACTTGAAGTGATAAGAGCATATCTTTCCTCGTCAAAGGGTAAAAAAGTTTCATTACTGCCCGCAGTTACAGTGGTGGTTTGATTTCCGGAAATGTTAACTGTAAAAACTGTTCTAATTCCAAGGACAGCATTTGTGAGATCTACATTCGAAATATTGACTTTTGGAAGTCTTGTGTATAGAGTATTATCGGTTGAAGTCTCTAAAGTTGTTGTTAAAACTTTCAAATCATTTATATTGAGAGCAACTGTTGGTAATTTTGCTTGGTTAATTCCAGTTACAGTTGTAACTCCAGCAACAGAAATTGATGTGTTTCCGGTACTGACTATTCTTGCATAAACTGGGTCAGTAAAGGCAGGATCATTGTATTGAACTAAACTACCTACTTTAGTAACTCTTCCTGGGAATAGTTTATTAGGACTGGTAATAGTACTAATGCCACCTGAAAGAGGAGTGACACTGGCAATTCCAACATTAAACCCAATAGATTGAATGACATCTGCCGAAAATGTAGATGCAGATCCAACAATTCCGTAAACAGACTTAATATCAGAAATACCATAGGAGGTAACTGCAGTTGCAATTCTAGTGTTTTCGATGCCATCGATAATAAAAGATTCGTTTAGAATAAAGTCGCCAGTTTTTTCATAAACTGTGAGTGCTACTCCAGCAGTAATTGAATCTTTTAGAAATGCTGTTGCTCCGCTATTCTTTCCTTTAATAAAAGTTGGGGTTGATAAAGTGATTGCTTCGTTTAATCTAATTTCTGTTATTGTTTGTAAATCATATAAAGAGATGTTCCATTGATTTAGGTTTGCATTAGCAGTATCATATGATCCAGATTCTAATCTAAAATCATAAACTCTTGCAACACCTATCTCTTTTCCTGGAGAAGTTTTTTGATCTGTTCCAACTCTAGAATCTCTGAGACTTAAGATATAGGTGTTTCCGATTCCAGTCTTTGGGGCACCAAAGACTCTGTTCAGTTTTAAAGTTGGACCAGTATTATAATTTAGAGACTGATTTTGTAAAGTCTTGGTAGTTCTTGGTTTAGGGCAGTCTAAGAATGTTGAACTTATAGTTTCACATTCATATCCCCTGACAAATGCCTTTCCCGGAGATATTTGATAAACTGCTAAATCATTTGTCGGTGTAGATCCGCCATAAGTAAATTGTCCCGAACCAAATAAACCATTATTTCCTACATTATCATTAAGAGATTCTTTTAGTGAAGCATCAAAAGGAGTTACGTAATAATCTCCAGATTCTGCATATGTTCTTCTTGCCAATTCATCTGCAATAAGATTATAATCTGTTATTTTTTGTTGAGATCTGATTATACCATTTTTAATTGTTGCTAGTTCAACAAAATTACCATCATCAAAATCATTTAAAGACTTTTTGAATAGAGAAACCGTAATTTTTAATCTATCTGCGCCAGGAGCAGAATAATTATTAAATCCTTGAGAATTATCATTTAGAGATTCATCCATATCAGATGTTACAATCTCTTCATTGACGAATAAACCAACTCTGTAGTTTGGAGTATTTGAATATTGATCAAGAATTAGAGTTTCAGTGTTAACAGTTACAAACTGACCTCTAATAAAGTAGACACCTTCAGTAATGGAGAATGCTGATCCAATTGAAGTTGCGTTATTTGCAACAGTTGATGCGAATGGTTGGCCTGCAGCAATCAGAGAATTTCCTAAAAGACCTGAAGCAATTGCGGCGTTACTGGTAAGTAGTTCCCCATCTGAGAACTGTTGAGTTGAATTATTTTGTGTATTTGACGCTAAGTAGTTGATATAAAGTGTTAGATTTCCTCTTTCGGAATCAGTTGGAAGTAAAACCTTATCTACTACTGCAGTAACACCCGAAGATTGTCCTGTTATTTTTGTGCCTACTAATTGATCTGCATAAGCAGCAACAGGAACTCCCAGATATGTGTTTTGAAGTTCTACTGCATAGTATAGTTGCGTATATCCAGTATTTCCAGGTATAACTTTTGCGCCTTCTTTGAAGAAGTGCTGACCAAACTTTTCAATCTGATTTTGCAGTATTGATTGTAAAGTTGTTAATTCTCTCGCTTGTACTGGGTATCCTGGTTTGAATAGGACCCTATGATAACCATTATTTGCATCAAAGTCATCAAAATATGGAGCTACGTTGAGGTTAGTTTCCTGAGACATAATTCTTTAGAACTGCAAAATGACTTTAATATCTTCTTTTTGGTTTGATGATCTAGTAATTGCTGGTCGGTTATCTACGTAGATGATATTTCCTGAGTATTTTTTGACTTCAGGATTAGCCAGACCATTAGTAAATTCCTGACCAAGGTAATATGTCCTACTATTTATTATGGTAGATATACCCGTGAAGGAGGTATCAATTGCTAAATTAGATCCCGAAGATGGAACGATTGTTAAACTTCCGCCAGTGGATGGTGAACTAGTAAATTCTGTCAAATCAAACCCATATGATGGTGCAGTAATTGCAACTCCAACTGTAGTAAATCCAGCAAGGGAACGATCCTGCCAATACTTTAAGACGCCAGTTGTCTGATCGTAACTTACAACTCTACCGACTGCAGTAGTTCCTGTAGAAACTGTTTGCTTTACAAAAGAATCTGCAGTAAATGTTGCGGAACTGTATCCAGTTCCAACAAGTTTTAATACATAAACTGCACTTGCTTTATCTAAAGTCAATAAACTCCCAGAACTTATCCTAGGATTTTCTACAATTCCGACTCTGGCAATTTGATTTCCTGTAATAAAATCTGGATTTTGAATATCATTTTCTATTCTAGAATAAAGAAGAACGTTATATGCACCCAACTCACGATAAACATCTGCGCCGTGTCCTCCTTTTGGTGTGATGATTACATCAAATGCTGATCTAGTAGTTCCTGTTGGGACGCCACCTGCAAGTAGATCAACATTTCCATATGTATAACCTGACCCTTGACTTGAAACTGTTACTGTCTCTACCTTTGCGTCATTATTAACAACAATAGTGCATTCGGCACCAGTTCCATCTCCCTTGATAGGAACTCTGGTATAGGTTCTATTTGCAGTTCCGAGACCTACACCTCTATTTGTAATAGTTACAATCTTAATCGAACCATCAACTGCATTGTCTCTTACTGATGCATTATCAGAAGAAGTACTCCAGTTTGCTGGAACGGGAATAAAATCTGAGGTTTCAAATTTAGTAACTTCTGCTGGTTTCAGTGTATAAAGATATTTCCAAACATAACCATCACCACTTGAACCTGCTGATCTTGGTTCTAAGTCAGTAAAGGTTGGTTCGTCGAGTGATGGTTTCCCGTATGGGGTGTCTGGATTTGTTCCGTTCTGCAAACAAACATAAACTCTATAGTCGCTATTCAAAACATAGTAAGATGCTGAATATAAGTTTGATACGCCAGAAACTTTAGCAGTATTAGATCTGCTATAGTCGTGGCGATACATATCATAAGTTGTACCTGATGACCAGACTCTCTTCTGAACAACTTGTCTAACATCAGATGCACTAATTCTTTTCAGTGCAATCATTGTGTCCCAATAACTATTCTCTTCATCAAATGAATCTTTTGGTGAAGGTGGGTTAGTATCCCAATCAGATTGAATTTCGGTTGGATTTGGTAGTCCTATAAAGGAGTAATATGAATTACCCGAAGAACTTACTCCGGCAACAAAATTCTTAGCATTTAATATTCTAATCTGATCAGTTATAATTGCAGCCATTTGAGCAGTTTTTTATCTATTTATGAAATGTAATTGAGGTATTTCAGCGGAGAACTTCTTCTAAACATCGTCCCAGTTGCTATTCCAGTGTAACCATTTGTGGTATATGCGTTGTAAGAACTTTCCTTTTCTCTGCTACCAAAAGAAATTCTTCCCCAACTATATTCACCATAAAAATTACTATAACCAATACCAGAAAGATTGTTGTAGGATGTGAGACTTACGGTTACTTTTGCAACATAAGTTACACCTAGGCCAGGAACTGCAGTTTGTGCGATAGACACTGCCGCTGCTTGATAAACATTATCTAAGAAAGTGGTTCCTATTCCAATGACTGATCCGCTGGAATTTAGAGAGGTAACTCCTTTACCAACATTTGAACTATGAACAACAAAATAGTAACCCGTTGTGATTCCACTGATTGTTGTTACCTCAGTGAGTGAAGCATTTCTGAGTGGAGAATCATTTGGAATTACAAAATCAAATACTACACCAGTTGAAGCAACTCCAACAGTTGTTGTTGAAATGCCACTAATGAAACCAAAGTCTCCTTGATAAGTGCTAACTGTGTTTTTTTCTACTGAGAATGAGGGTGGAGAGATTAGAACGTTTGGAACATCTGTTGAAGTGTATCCAGTGCCTGGCCCTGTGATTGAAATGGAAGTTACAATACCTGCAGTTATAGATGCAATACCAACGGCAGTTGAACCAAATCCAACAGGATTTTCTATAGTTACTGTTGGAGTATTTGTATAACCAAACCCACCATCAGAGATCTGTATGGAAGAGATGGTTGCTGCTACCGAAACAATCGCAGTTGCAGCAGCAGCAACTTTACTATCTTGAGAAAAAATAACAATATCCTTTTGGAATGTTAGTGAAATGTTATTTTCGTTGATTGGATTGAAGAATGGGCGAATAGAATCAACAAATGCAACAGTGGACCCAATTCCAACAGATTGAATTAGATATGATGATGGATAAATTAAAGCTTCATATAGAATTCTATCTTTACCAACTTCTTTTTCATCAATAATCTTATCTTCAGTTTGTCTACACCAAGTCACAGGTCTTGTTGTGAGTGCATTATTTGCTAATCCTGGTCCATAGTATGGTAGAGATTTTACAATATCAGTAGAATCAATTGAATTTACCGTTCTTTCATCTTCTTGTAGTGTTGGTGGTTGACCTAAACTTGAATCATAACCAATGGTCAGTTCATCACCAATCTTGACTGTTTCTAAGGTATTTCTTTCAACAACATCAATTACACCACTGCCCTTATAGAAGATAAGTTTGCAAGTGTCTCCAGATTTTGGTGCTTCTGTGAATGTAATTACACTACCACCATTGAAGATGTAACCAGATCCAGGAACTTGAAGAACATCATTTAAGAATATGAGTAAGTTATCCTGAACATTGATTGAAGAACCTTTGGATGCTCTAATTGAAATTAGAGATCCAGCAACTATTATTGGGAACGTTTGGCGACTTCCATCAAACAGACTTTCAATATTATCAAGAACTTGCAGTTCTCCAATTGACCAACCGGTAAACTTATCACTAATGGTATTTTGAATTGAAATCTGGAACTCTCTATATGTCTTTGTTGTATCAGTTGGAATTCCTACAGTTCCGCCGATAGAAACGGTAAGAATTTCTCCCGGACCATATCCATATCCAAGATTTTTGATTTCAAAATCAATTACGCTAGATCCCTGTCCAACAACAACATCAATTGTTGCTTGAGTTCCGACTCCAGTAACCGAAGAAGAGCTGTAGATGAGAGGTAAATTTAAATAAGAAAGAGGTGCATCAAAAACAACTTTAAGCGGACTATAATATTTTATTCTTGAAGTAGTTCCGGTAGATATGGATGTATTTGCTGTGCTTGCAGTTCCAATTGTAATTGCAGTAGATCCAACACCAACAATATAAACGTCCGTTAAAGCTATTCCAACAGAAATATAATTTCCAACAGATATTCCTAAAGTATTTGATAATGGTATAACTGTAGATCCCAAAGAAACTGATGATGAAGTTTGCCTATAATCTAAAATAGAGTAATTTGTATATCCAATTCCAGGATTTGTAACTGCAACACTAACGACACGACCATTACTAACAGCAGCAGTTCCAATAAATTGGATACCTGATGTTTCAACATTTAGAGTTTGAACTCCAACTCTAATAACAGTTTGAATTCCAACACGATAACCAGAGCCACTGTTACCGATACTAATAGAAGAAATAGTTCCGAGTCCAGAAATAATTGCAGTTCCTCCAGCAGAAACTAGAGGTTGATAACCAAATCCTTCAGTAGATCCTACAGATACGATTACTCCACCAGATGGTAGTGATGAAGTATTTACATCATAGGCAGCAGAAACACCAACTCCAGTGAAGGTGATTGAAGTTATGCCTGCAGATTCTGATAGATTATAGTCATTTGTGAGTCCAGGTCCTTGGAAGATATCATTTAGAAGAATGACTGCATTTTCTGTAGAAATCCCTCCTACATTTGATCCATTTGATTTCAAGTTAAAGATTTTTGTTTGTCCATTAAATTGATTAGAAAGATCATCGAAGATGTAGTTTCTAGAATATGTTTCGCTAGTTCCTCCAGGAGTTCCTGATCTTAAAAAAGTTCTTCCTTGGAATTTTGAACTCGTGGATATTCCAGTCCAGTCTCTTTCGTCGGGAGGATTAGTGCTTGTTCCAAAAGGTACATTGCCATAAGGTGCCTCTGTGAAATTCAAAGTGTTATCTACAATATTGTAGTTTCCAATGACTTTGGTTACTAAAGTTCCTGTAGAATAACCAGCAACTGCAGTTCCTAGCCAAGGTCTACGAACTCTGAGTGCGTTAGTGCTTCCAACACCCACAGAATCGATACGCATAACTTCACTTCCAATCTTAATTAAATCTCCACCAAAGAATGAAGTTATATCACTTACATAAATTAGATCCTCTGTGCTAAATGCATTGATTGCTAATGTGGTTGTTTGTGTTGTAGAAACAATAGGTGATTGAATAAGATTATCAATTGCAACAATCACTTTTGCGTTTTGATTTAACGCAGTAAAAGTATGAGAAGTTCCAATTCCAACTGTGGTTAAATCTAAAACTTTTGGAATTAGACTTAATGCATCTCCAGCACTTCTTGAAAGTTTAAGGGTATTATCATTAACTTTTACAATGTAAACATTAGATGGTAACTTGTCTGTTGTACCAATTCCAACCCCAAAATCAGTCATTCCGATTCCAATTGCTTGAGTACTTCCAGTTCCAGCGCACGTATAAAGAACTTTTTCTCCAGTAACAAAGAAGTGATTTGGAAGAATAATTGAATCTGATAGCGTATTTGCAATAGAAACATTGCTACCATCGAAATCTTTTATAAAGATTTGATATCCCTTATGCTTTAGATCAAATGCACGTTTAATGTCTCTTTCAGTTCCAAAGTAAGTATTATAATTTGTTTCAATGCTTCCATTATTAAATGCTATTGTATCTTTGTCATCATCTTGAATTCTAAGTGCATTAAAGAATCCAACAACTCTTACATCAATATTTACTAAAGGCGTAAACGTTAATTCAGTAGTAGAAGCATTTTTTCTAACACCAAATGTTCCAAGACCCGAATTAGTCTCTACATTTCCAAATTCAACGATGTAAGTTTCTCCAGAACTCTCTTCTGTTTCATCATCCAGAACTACAATTTCCGATAATTGATATCTGTTATTCGTTGTGTCTGCAATTTGAATCAAACTATATGAACAGTCATAGCCGCCTGGATATTCAATAATTGATGTTGCAACGGGTGATCCTGAAGATAATATTGAAGTGGACATACCCTGGAGTCGGGCGTGTTTCATATCATATGTACCAATTCCTGATGCAGAACCTCCCAGAAGTGTTTGGAACGTATTGAAAGTAACTGCAATCCCAGGATTAGGATAAAAATCGACCTTGAGTTGAGATCCAGAAATGTATGGATAATATGTACCTAAACCAGTGCTTGAATATGCATCAGTTGAATGACTTGTAATTTGGCCGTATTCAAGTAGTTCAACATTTGTTCCGTCGTGAACAATATTCAATTCATCAAATTCATATTGACCATTGGTTCCAGTAATTTCGACTAAAATCTTAGCAGAATTATAAGTAGTTCCAACTCCAACAATTGTGGTAGATCCAGAAGAAACAGAACCGCTACTTGTTCTAACAGTCACTAAATCTCCAAAATTGGAAGTACCAATTCCAAGCATTGAATCTTTTAAGTTGTATGTTAGTGTGGTTATGTCATAATCATTGACTGAATAATTTGTAGGATTGAAGGTTAATACTCCTTCAGATCCTACAACTATGAAATCAAAAGCACCTAAATCATAAGTTGATTCTAGTCTTGCATATTGGTTGAGATATCCAGTGCCGCCACTGTGAATGAGAGTTACCAACATCAACTGTCTTTGGCCAGTGTATCTTCTATCCCTTATATAAGTGATGTACTTCTGTGCTCTAGCATCAGAAAGTAAGAATCTATGAGCTTCTGAATATCTTGTGGATCTTGGGTTGCTATTAAACTGAGAACTTATGTCGTCGATTGAAAGAACTCTGTTACCGATTGATTCAAAATAATCAGTGAGAATTCTATTCGAGAACGTAATTTCATTTGAGAACGTTCCTCCGCCACTACGAAGAAGTGAATTTTCTCTAACCAAATCAAAGTCTGTTACGCAGTTGAGATCTACAAAACTAGTGATATCGTTAATAACTTCAACGTAGGTCTTTTCTGTAGAGAGACCCACTGCCATTGAATTGGAATTTGTAGTTTCCAATTGATATTCTGCAAATTTCTTAAATCCAGTCGTGTGGTTTAGGGTGCTAACAACATCTTTCCAGTCATCATAACTTACTTGAGACTTGATAGAATATGAGAAGTTTTGGTAGAAATCACTATCTTGTATTCTCTCCGAATTTGTATTTAAGAATCCAGCACTAAGTTGCCATCCATTATCAACCAAAGATGATGAATCTAATTTGAAGAATGAATCACTGGTGTCTACAATACTTGCAATACCTTGAGTTTTAGATGTTACTCCTTCAATAATTTCACCATCAATAAAGTTTTCCTTAGATACTGCTCTAAGTAGATTTACAATTGGGTTCCAACCATCAACATATCCAGTTGTACTCTTAGACTTGATTATTTCTCCAATCAAGTAATCATTCTTTTGAAGTTGAATATCAAAACTTGGGAAATATTTTTCTGGTATTATTCTCCCTAACGAATTTACCGAATCATAAGTTCCTGGTATTTGCGAATTTGTTAGAATTGCATCAAGACTATAAGATACGGATCCAATTCCACCTCTGTTTTCAGTCACTGAAGTGAGTGGGAATAATCTGTAATTATAATTCTCTGAGTTATAACCAGTTCCTGTTGATCCTACACCAACACTAATCCCTTCAATCATAACCTTATCATTCACTTTGAATGGGAATGAATCTGCTGTGCTGAATCCTACAGATAGAGTGACTGTAACTTCTTTTGTGACCGAATTGTATTTGATTGATCCAATTCCAACACCATTTGTATTTTCTATTGGGAGAATAGTTGGAATTACATTATTCAGACCATAAGAATTCTTACGAATTTCAACTTGATTCTGTCCAAGGATATACTTGAGATCAACTTCAGGTACTAAATTATTAGTCTTACCATCAAATACAAGTAGTTTTGGTGCTGAGGTGTAACCTCTACCAAACGAAGTAATTATAATTGATTTGAATGATGATAAAGGCTCTACTTTGATTATTTGATTTAAAGAAACACTTGGTCTGAGAGTAAAATCACTTGGAAAATCAAATCCAATATCATTAATCTTTGTCTTTTTAATTTTTCCAATTGAAGTGCTGAATGCGTTTAGAATTGAATTCGCACCAAATTCAGAAATAACCGTTGAAATTCCAGGAAGAGCATAATAATTTCTTCCTTTGTTTACAACTTCAACTGTTGCGATTGAACCAAATGCACTTGTTGAATCGGTGGTGTAACTAATACTTGACGCAGTGCTTACATATGATGAATTTTCTGGCGTCTGTGGTAAAGTATACGTAAATGTAGTTGATGAAATTGAAGTTATAACTTGATCGCCATTATACTTACTTTCAAGTATTTCGACCCGATTGTTTAAAAGAACTTCAGAGTCGATATCAATATTTTTCTTTTCTTCTGGAATTGTATTTTCATATACTGGGGTAAGTTTATAATAAAGTTCTTGTGGAATATCATTGTTGACTGTTAAAGTAACTTTAGCAATTGTTGATACCCCAACAGTGCCAGATTTCTGCACTTCAAAGGTATTTTGTTTGCCACTAGTTTCAAAAATTTGAGTAAAGTTGCTATCTCTATAGAAATCCAAACTAAATGCAGGATACCTCTGAGACTGGTTTAAATATGATAGTGAGGAATCTGACAGATCAAATGTAACTTGAGAGTTCTTGTAAAGGGTTAATGGTGGATTAATTGGAGAAATATTTCCCGTTGAAGAACTTGTGATACCAACAATTGTAGGTACAAGTTGAGTTGCTCCATAGAATGTATTTGATAACTTAAAGTTATTTCTATCAAGTCTAACAATAAAGTATTCGCCTTCGTTTTGTAAACCACCTGCAGGAGCAGTTGATGTATGAATTACCTTTTGTCCGTTATAGAATCCGTGATCAGTTATTGTAATTGTGTTTGTGGATGTAGTTACTCCAGCAAATGATTTAGGATTAACAACAAACTTTCTATTGTAATCATCATACTTAACAGTAAAGGTAGTTGTAATTGCTGGATTTACATCGATATGAACGGCATTATCATTAGTTAAACCGTGAGTGCTAGCACAGGAAACGGTAACAATATTCCTTTCAATTGTACCAGTGATTA
>Ga0172372_10005997_pt1 | contig 16730 bp, 18 predicted proteins | sample LakKiv5m_2_FD_114544 | JGI IMG/M metagenome (GOLD analysis project Ga0172372, IMG submission 114544) | Freshwater microbial communities from Kabuno Bay, South-Kivu, Congo - kab_092012_9.5m | ecosystem: Environmental > Aquatic > Freshwater > Lake | place: Democratic Republic of the Congo...
ATAACCTTGAATAAATCTTCCAGTCGCCTTTGAGGGGTCAAAATTGGAATTTTGAAATTCGGCTTTATTCAGTTCACCTTCGACAAATTCGATATTATCAGTATAGAATTGAAAAATATCATCGAACGTCTTCGAATCTGTCATTATTTACCTCTTTGTTTATTCTTGTTCAATTCCGCAAAAATGGAAATATATTCGTCGATAACTAACTTGAAAAAACTTCGTTCAAATGGATCTAATCGCCCTTCTAGTAAATCATTGAAATGAACTAAAAATGTTGTTGCTCTTTCAACTCTTTGCACCGTATCTATAAGCTGAACGGGAATTTCTTTAGGAGACATATTCACCTCGCAATTTATTTATTCATTTACTATATTAGTCGAATTTCGCTCATTTTATTGAGTTTTTTGACTAATTTAGCATTTGTCGACAAAATATCGAGTTCTAGAACTATTTTCGATCAACCAAGATCTCGGACATCGAAATGGCAGTATAATGGTTTCAACATTCTTTAAACGTAAAGACAGAATATTAAAAACAATTTCATATGATTTCATTATAACGGTATAGATAATAAGGGTATATAAAATGGGGAATAATGATAGAAAAATAGAAAATGATAATATTCGTAATGTCCAATCAACATTAAATGAATTAAATCGAGCAGTGCTTGAAAAAGATGCCGTTGTAGAATCTCACCCAGAAGTATCATTAATAACTAAATATCAAGATCAGAGTCTGCCAGATGTAGTTGAAGATGAGCAGTTTGCCAATTTGTGCGAGCAAACTGCAGCCCTACAATATTCTGGGAGTAAGAAAGAAGATATCTGTAGTGCACTAGAAATTGACGCCAAAAAATATAAGCAGATTGTTTTGTCTCAAGACTTCATTGACATCAAACGTCGAATAGCCGAAGATCATAAAGTCAATATCCTTTCGAAGATACTTGGCCAAGTTGATCAAGCAGTTTTATCTTTAGCACAACTTATGCAAGTTGCCGATGAAGATAGAGTTCGACTCAACGCTGCTGCTTTAGTGCTTGAACATGCTCAAAGGTTGCTAGAAGAACAAAAAGCCCAGTTTCCGAGCATTGGCAACGTCATAAAAGATGCAGCAAACAGTGGTGAGCCCGTCACGCTTACTCTCGCACAAGTTATTATGCGTCAAAGAGATGAGCGCGGCTTATCGCGATGAGGGAAGTAAATTATGACGGATATGAAAGACTCAAAAAACGAAATGCTTTCAGTCAAATTAACAGAAGACCCATCCGAAGGGCAGGGCCGAATAATCTGGAACGGAAACTATGGAAAATATTGGGCCCATCATTTTCGTACACAGGTGATGGCTCGTTCAAGATCGACAACCTTAGACCCGACTTCATTAATAAAACTCGGAGAGTTGTTATTGAAGTGTACGGGTTATACTGGCACAGAGAAGAATCCCTCGCCAAAACGATGCGGCGAGTGCGTCGTTTTAATAGGTGTGGATGGCGATGCATTATAATATGGGAAGATGAAGTTCATGATCCCATAAAATTATCTCGAAAGTTGGCATTGATATGAGCTCGGGAGTTTATCAAATAACGAATACGTCAAACGGAAATTTCTACGTAGGAAGCTCTGTAAATATTTATAAGAGGTGGAAAGATCATAGCCGTAGCCTAAATAGAGGAAATCACCATTCAGATTATCTTCAAAATGCGTGGAATAAATATGGTGAAGAAAACTTCAAGTTTGAAATCATAGAAGAAGTTCTAGACAAATCAAAATTGATTGAAAGAGAACAATATTATTTAGATACTTTAAAGCCCGAATATAACATTTGTCCGCAAGCTGGGGAAAACACTTCAGGAGCGGCCTTTTATAAAAACAAAGAGTATCAAAAAAGAAAAAATGAAGCAATAAAAGGATTTAAACAAACGACCGAAGCTAGAAAAAAAATTAGTGCATCTCATATCGGAAATGTAAATGCCAAAGGAAGCATAAGAACCGAAGAACAACGAAAGAAAATGTCAGAAAATTTGAAAAAACGATGGCAAAATAAAGAATATAAACAGAGATTGTCAAACGCGCATAAAGGATTATTTTCAGGAGAAAAGCATCCGCTATATGGGAAACCTGTGTCTAACGAAACTAGAGAAAAAATAAGACAAGCTCATTTAGGCAAAAAAAGAAAGAAAATGCAATGATAATTCCAAAAAATGAAGAACAAGAAAAATTAATTCAAAGATTTTTAACTGATCATAAATTTTTCATAGAATCAGTAATCAGTATTAAAGATAAAGATAGATATATTGTTCCTTTTGTTTTCAATCCGATTCAGGAAATATTCTATAAAAAATATACCGAAATGAATGCTAAAGGCGTTCGCCGGCATATCATCTTGAAACCCCGCCAATTAGGATTTACCACTCTCGTTTGTGCTCTCTTTCTTACAGAATGTATTCTTGTCCCCAACACTGTCGCAGCTATTATTGCTCACGATGCCGAATCAACCGCTAGAATTTTTGAAATCACCAAGCTGATGTACGATAAATTGCCAGAAGAAATCAAGCCACTCAAAAAGTACTCCTCAAAACGAGAAATAGTATTTGAAGATATTGGCAGCAAGATCTTCATTGGTACAGCAGGATCAGTCGGGTTCGGGCGGGGAACGACAATAAATCTTTTGCATGCTAGCGAATATGCCTTCTGGGAAAAACCGGAAGAGCTTCTCCCATCGCTATTAGAAACTGTTCCTAAAGATAATGGCGTCATTATTTACGAAACTACTGCGAATGGATATAATCATTTCCATGATGATTATTTGATTGCCAAAAAGATGTCAGAAGTAGATCGCAAACTCAATCAGATTGCCTATCCTCATTTCTATCGATGGTTTGACCATCCAGAATATCACTTTGCTCTAGAGCAAGCTGAAGAAGAGTATATCAAGGATTCATTAAGCAAAGATGAACAAAGCATGATCAATGTTCATAATCTTACTCTTGGACAACTAGCCTGGAGAAGATCTAAGCAAGCGTCGCTTAAAGAAAAATTCATGCAAGAATATCCTGAAGATGATATATCATGCTTTATTGCATCTGGTAAGCCCTTCTTCGACCGTCAAATTATCAAGTCAATAGGCGTTTGGCTAGAAGAGAATAACGTCGATAGTTGGAAGAAAAAGCAAATGGATGATAAGATTACAATCTACAAAGAGTATAAACCAGGTGAACAATATATACTGTGTGTAGACCCTGCCGAAGGAAATCCACAATCTGATAATTCTTCAGCTTACGTTCTTAGACTAAATAAAGAACCAATATTTGTTGAACAATGCGCAGAGATTTCCGATAAATTACCGATGCCAAAATTCTATCGACTGCTATATCATTTGGGATCAATATACGGATTCCCTCGACTTGTAATCGAACGAAATAATCATGGTCACTTACTCTGTTATTGGGCTCAGAATGGATTCATGCAAGATCAGATAAAAATTCTCGGCAGCTATCCGAATATCTATTTCGCAAAAGATTCTAAGGCTGGATTTGTTACGACCAGCACAACACGTCCTCTAATTCTTGACAATCTCGCTGAACTGCTAAGAAATAACATGCTAGTAATATATAGTAGAATCTGGTTAGATCAAGCTCTGTCTTTCGTATATAATGAATCGGGGCGACCAGAAGCGCAGGGAAATAAGAAAGACGACAGTATTATATCAACTGCAGTGGGCACCTTCATACTGGTTCACGAAAAGCAGGCATCGGCATTTTCATTCGTTAATAAAGATTTCTTTGGAATTGGGGCCCAAGATAAACCCAAACCGTCAGTTTATGATAAACAGAAAATATTGTACGACGATAGTAGTAAACACCCATTAGATTTTAACGTCGTCCTCGGTGAAACAGCCGAAGTGATCGACTGGAAAGCATTTTTAAAGGGCAATTAATCATGATTTATACGATATATAAAACGTCAAATTTAACAAACAATATGATTTATATAGGAAAAATGATGAGGAAAACTCCAGACCCCAAATATTTGGGGTCTGGAATTAGGCTAAAAGTTGCAATTAAAAAGTATGGTAAAGAAAAATTCAAGCGTACTGATATTGACTATGCATTATCAAAAGAAGAGCTCTGTGAAAAAGAAAAATTTTGGATTAAGTTTTACAATTCAAAAGATCGACAAATTGGTTATAATTTAACAGATGGTGGAGATGGACACACTTCTTTACACTCTGAAAAGACAAAAGATAAAATGCGAAAATCAGCATTGAATCGAGACCCTTCGACGCGAGGAGGATACAAACTCTCGAACGATGCATGTGAAAAAATCAGAGAAAGAATGAAAAATCGCATTATTTCCGAAGAAACTCGAAAAAAATTGTCGATCAAGATGAAAAACAAAAGACTTTCAAAAGAGCATAGAGAAAAATTATCTAACTTATTTCTCGAAAAATTTAAAGATAAAACGAAACACCCTCAATTCGGTAAGAAACGACCAGATGTTGCCGATAGATGGAAAAGATATAGGGAGAATAAAATAAATGCCTCGTAAGAAAACACCGACTAAAAAGTCGAACTTGTCATACACCTTTGCGGAAACCGATCCCTCGCAGGCCGGTGCAGCAGATCTTGAAAAGGCTCAGAAAGTTGCTTTATCGGGAGGAAAAATTCTTGACAAGCAAGATTCTCGTGATCAAGTCCCGGTTACTAAGTTTTATGACCCTCTATTTGTTCTTGATTATTTGCAGTTCAAAACAAAGAATGCCTCATGGGCTCTTTCTTACCAGTTACTAAGAAAAATCTCATATCGAAATGGTGTTATAGCTTCTATCATAAATACCCGAATCAATCAGTGCGGGCTATTTGCTACTCCATATGTCATGCCTAACGACAGAATTGGATATACGATTCAACCAAAGAACAAGAAATATCAATATCTATTAAAGCAAGCAGACCCGAACAAAAAAGTTCCAAACGTTAGCGAAGAAGAAGTTCGAACAATCATGGAAGTCGGAGAATTCATAGATAATTGTGGAACAATCGACACAAAGATGAAAGACCCTCAACGAGACGACTTCGGCACATTCTTAAGAAAAATAATAAGAGATAGTTTGACATTCGATCAATTATGTTTTGAAATAGTGAAAGATCCTAAGACAGGAAAGCCTTCAGCTTTTTATGCAGTTGATTCAGGAACTATTCGATTATCTGATCCAAAAACCCGCATTGAAAAGGGAATCTATTATGTCCAGTTTATCGATGGCAATCTTTACACTGCATATGATTACGGTGAAATGGCTTTTGCCGTTAGAAATCCCACCACCGATATCAAAGCGAATGGATACGGAATTTCAGAAATCGAAATGGCATTAAACTATATTTCTTCACAAATCTATGGAGAAGAATATAATAAAAGATTCTTTACGCAAGGATCAACGCCCAAGGGCATTGTCAATATCAAAGGCTCTAACGTGCCACGAGAAGAGTTAGATGCTTTCAGGAGAGCGTGGCATGCTCAACTGACTGGTGTATCTAATGCCTGGAAGACTCCTATCCTATCTTCGGAAGGGGGAGTAGATTGGATTAATCTTGGACAATCTAACCGAGATATGGAATTTGGTCGATGGTTAGAATACCTCGTCAATGTTGTTTGCGGCGTTTATCAAATTGACCCAGTTGAAATCAACTTTCCAAACAAAGGTGGTGTATCAGGACAGTCGAGACCCATGAATGATTCTTCAGCAATTGAACGAATCAAATTCTCGAAGGATAAGGGACTTGTCCCTTTGTTGCGGTTTGTCGAAAAAACCATCAATCGATATCTAGTATATCCTCTAACAGATGGGAAATATGAATTTGCTTTCCATGGTTACACAGACCTGATTGAAGAACAAAAGATTAGACTTGAAAAACAGGAAGTTGAATATCTTAAAACAGTAAATGAAGTCAGGTCGCAATACGGTCTAAAAGAACTCCCTCAAGGAGATATTATCCTGAATCCAGTATACGCTCAAGCTAAGATGGCTGCAGATGCAGCAGCCGCTGAGCAGGGTCAACCTCCCGAAGGTGAAGAGGGAATGTCCGAGGAAGAACAACAAGCAGCGGAAGACGAAGAAAATCAAAATGAAGGTGATGAAGGAGCAGAAGAATTAGCCGATGATGAGTCTAGTGATTTAGATGAGTATGGCGGAAACTACAATGCTATGGGACCAACTTCGGCAGCTGGAATGCTACCGACTGGAGGGATATTATCCTAACACGTTAGTGAATTTTATTTAGAAGTATGAGATAAATTAAGGAGATGCAAAATGGCCGTCGAACAACAAACAACCGAAAAAACTTCAACGACAAAGTTGATCTCTGTTTTCTTTCCGTTGAAGCCCCTAAAGAATAAATTTTCGGAGAACTTCATTAGTATACAGATTGCTGATTTTATCCCAAAATTACATTCGTTCACAGATAAAGCAATCATCTATAAGATAGATAAAGAAAGATTCTATACTTATGATTTGAAGGATGAAGCATTCGATGACCGATTTGATGTCGTCGATAATCAAACAATTGTCATAATCTTTAGCGTCGACAAGACAACACAGATTGATGTATCAGATCTATTCGAACCTGATTTCTCTAAAAGCGTCAATACAATAAGAATTCACAGAAAACGAGTCGACGCAGAGGGTAGCAAGCCTTCGTATATTTTCTATACAATCAACTCGACAAAACTGCTAAACAGTATTATTCCTATTGTTCAGGGCGATAAATCAGAAAACGGCGAAACATCGGGAGGGAAAACTTATTTCATTCTTGGAGCTAATAACGCCAAAAGAGATATCGATCCTCTCGAGAAAGCGTTTACGACTGAAAAAATTTGTCGCATGAACTACGTGACGACGATAGAATATGATAAGATTATAGATGAAAATTATGCAAAAACGCTGAAAAGAAAAATCAACGCACAAATAAAATTCTAACCCGTAAAAAAGCATCGAAAATGTGGTATAATAAAACTATAACGCATGGAGGTTTACAATGCATATTAGACCGAAGGAAACATTTGAGCAAACTCATCAGAAGCAAGTCTCTGGCTCCGGTTCATTTGGACGCGTCGAAGAATTAAAATTCGCTAAAAACAGTGTCTACGAGTTTTACATCATCCCTAAAGTTGTCTCTATAGACATCGGCGCTGATGAATGCGAAATCGATTATCCATTTGAAGAAGTCAACACACATTTTGGTACCTATGATTTCATGAAGAATTATGCTAACATGAGATCTGAAAGAATCAATTGTACTGGATGCGCGATCGATCATTGGATGGCAGAAACCAGACTGCCAAAATCTGTATTCAAAATTGCAGTACCTACGAAGTTTTTCGTAACATACGTAATACACGAAAAGAAAATTAAGTATTGCTTCTTTCAAGATTATCTCTATGCTATATTGATGGAGAAAATCGCCCGCCTCATGACAGAAAAAGAACTCAACCTTATAGACGCTCTACGACATCGCGTCAAACTATTCACAAATGCCGAAAAGAAATTTGATATCGAAGTCAATCCTGAAGTCGCCATCCCTACAGACTCTCAGGGATTCAAATCAATTCTAATTTCTGTCAACGAAAAACCAATTGACAAATTAATCAATCAACAACTCACATGCGACAGCCAAACAATCGCCTCCGTACTTCATGCTTTGCAAGATTATACTGAAGAGGTCATACGGTCGGAAGAAGGTGCCGCTAGAGCAGATAAGATGGAAGCAAAGTCAAGACAATTCGAAGCTTCTCTCGAAGGGTTTAAGAAAGACTCTGACTATAAGCTAAGAGGAAATGAGCCTTTCGTTGAAGGAGTAGGACCAAATTCAGAGCCCAATCAAGAAGAAGATCTACCGTTTTAAGGAGACATAAATGAAAGTAAAAGCAGGCAATGAAGAAGCAGCCCCTTCAAATGGGAAAAAGAAGGGTCCTAGCCTTATAAAAATACGTGAAGCAATTTTCGGTTCTGCCGAACATATCCAAATAGACGCATTTGATTTTATTCCTACTGGTATTCCCACTTTAGACAAAAAATTAGGTGGGGGAATTATTGTCGGGGGAGTAGTAGAGCTTTTAGGACTAGAGGCAACGGGTAAATCTACACTCGCAGCAATGATCGCTGCTCAAGCGCAAAAAAGAGATATGCCAGTAGTCTATCTAGACACAGAAGCTGCAACTTCTATGGCGAGGCTTAAGATGCTCGGCGTCGATATAGATTCTCTCATTTTCGCTCAACCCGGATGTCTTGAAGATGTGTATGATACAATAGGACAAGTTCTCCTATCGAAAGTAAAAGAAAAATCATGGGAAGGGCCAGCACTGATTGTATGGGATTCTTTAGCTCAAACTCCAAGTAAAAAAGAGATCGAAATGGAAGGGGGCGAGGAATATACAAAAGAAATGGCAGTTAGAGCAAGAGTCAATTCTATGGGCCTCCGCAAGCTCACTCTCCCAATTCAAAAGGCACAAGTAACACTTCTAATCGTCAATCAAGTTAGAGAAAATGTAGGGCAGACTTTCGGCGAAAAATATTCTTCCCCCGGGGGGCATGCGCCTAAGTTTGCATCCATACAGAGAATCAAACTAGATGCAACGAATACTGTGAAAATCGACGAACCCGCCGGAATCACTGGGAAGAAAATTAGAGCAAAAACCATAAAAAATAAAGCGTATACTCCTCTTCTTGAAACAGATCTCATCTTCAACCACTCCACTGGATTGTTTGATGAAGCTCTTACGGTCTATGAAGAACTTAAAGTTCAGAAGAGATTAACGACGGGCATAACAAACGAACTTAATCTTAATCAAGACATTACTGATTCGACTACGTCGGGCATCATAAAGTTCAAGAGAAAGGAATGGGGTCTAGTCTATGCTGAGAACAAAGATAAGATCTATGCTATACTCAAATGATCAAAAGGATGTACTTCGACAATCCAAAAGTCGAAGAGCTCATCGACAAATGGCAAAAGACAAGAGACACAGCAATCATAGATGAGCTAGAGCCTACATTTAAGAGGCTTATATCTGGAGTAATTGGACGATATAAACTTCTCCGAAGAAATTCTGTTAACGATGATCTTTCACAAGAAGCCTGGGTCGGAATTTTAGAAGCTGCACCGAGGTGGTCTAAAGAAAAGGGAGATGCATTCTCATATTTCACAGGAGTAGCACGAAACAAGATCTTCTGGTATTTGAAGTCGCAGTATCGGGATACTTCGATGAATTCAGAAGACCCAACGTCAATCGCTCTTGATGATTCAACAATCAACTTCGAACTCGGGACCGATGAAGAGAATGGCTTCGAGAATTTGTCGGCTATTAGAGATTATGTTCTAAAGCTCACACCAGATTCGTTGAATCTGCCAGAAGATGAAAGTTATGCAGAGATACTAGAAAGCATTAAATCAAAGATGATGAATGGAGACAGCGTGAAGTACGAGGATCTTATTAAAGAAACACAAAAGGAGATTGGGCATCCAAAGAAAAAAGTTCGTTTTGTATTAGATGCAATCTATGCCCATTTCATGGGGGAATTATGAGTAAGCCAACGTATGAAGAATTACAAGAGATTATAAGCAAGATCTATAAAACAACGAGAGTAGAGTCTGCTCTTGGCATAGAATGGGCTAACTATCCTATCGAAGTTTTTGATGAATTAGTCGAATTAGTTACTATGACAGTCAGAGAACTGGATAAAGAGTGAGCGATATCATCGTATGCGATGGTTCTAACCTGTTTGTTAGAGCTTTCTTCTCAATGACAGATGCAATGCTTCAGAACTCTAAGAGTCAGGATACTACTGCAATCTATGTATTCTTGCAGCATCTCCGGAAACTTATCGATACAGAGAAGCCAGAAGAATGCTACATTATCTTTGACTTCGGGCGGGACGTTCGTAAGAAAGGGTTATACAAAGACTATAAAGCTAATCGCAATATTGATCTTGGTGCTCTTGCCGGATACGATCTGACGGTAAAGATGAATGAGATCGAGAGTAGAAAACGACAGAAATCGGTCATTATCGATATTCTGAAGACTCTACCTGTCAAATTAGTTATCGTAAAGCAAATTGAAGGCGATTCATTGATATCGTTTGTTGCTAAACATTTTACAGATAGAGGCAAGACAGTAACGATTGTCTCTAATGATAAAGATTTCTACCAACTTCTTGATCATGAAAATATCAAGATCTTCAACCCGCACAAGAAACAATATATCGCTCGCTGCAACATGGAAGAGGTCTTCCCTGTCAAGAACTTCCCAATTAGTTGCTATCGTCTATATAAAGCTATTAGAGGAGACAGTTCAGATAACATTCCCGGAATAAAACTTTTTGGTGACAAGAAGATTCAGCAAATGTTTGATATGATGATGTCTAAGAAGCCGACTACTGTCGACGAACTCTATCTCGAATTCGATTCGAATCAAGCGTTAAAAAAGAAATATTGGAAATATTTCGAAGGAAATAGAGAGCTCTTAGAATTGAACTATAAGCTTGTTGATCTAATAGATATGGAATGGTCTCCTCAATCGCTTAGTCTAATTTATTCAGCCATCGAATCACATCCGTCGTTTTCAAGAATGGACTTTATGCAACTTCTTATTCGCGAGAATATCAATACGATCTTATCAAAAGTTGATAAATTCATAGAACCCTTCAATAAGATGCTACCTATCAAAACATGAGACTACTTTTATATGGCGATTTGCATGCTGCTAACCTCTATAGCTTCAATGTAAAAAGACAAAAACATCAATTTACCGAATATTCTAGAGTCGATGAATTGTATTCTACTCTAGCGTGGATTGCAAAAGTCACTAAAGAAAATAACGTGATGATGACGATCAATATGGGAGATACATTCCATCAAGCGCTTCGATTTTATGTAGAACGATATAATACTGTAGTCAAGGCAGTCAATTCGATCAACCAGTGTTGTTTGTCTAAATCTGGAGTTATCCTTGAGGGGAATCACGATAGAAGTGATGATGTTTCTGCCGTCGATACATTTGAAAATGTACACGGGACAGTGTTGGTCAAGAAAAGCATAAAAGTAAAATTCATAAGCGAAATAAATTCGCATCTAATTTTCGTGCCGTACATAAGAGACCCAGAAAAAACCAAAGAAGCATTTCAATCATTATACGAGAAATATAAGAATAGTAAGACAGACGTATATATATTCTGCCATCTTGACATAAAAGAAGCATATGAAGGGCTGATTTCCTCGACATACCAGCTGGGGCAGTTCAATACATATAAAGACTTGCACCTCGATACCTATAAAGCTGTTTTCTCGGGCCATATCCATTTCAAGAAGCAGATCAACAACAATTTCTATTACATCGGATCTGCCCTGAATCATAATTTTGGAGATTCATTAAACCGGAAGGGTATTACGATAGTAGACATTGAACCAGGTAGCTATAAGATAACCTATAAAGAGAATCCATATTGCCCGTTCTTTGTCAAGTTTAATCTTGAAAAAACCGAAAATGTAAAGCAGAAGATAAAGTTTATTGAAACAGAAATAGTGAAACATTCTCTTACTGATGTATATGCCCGAATCTTCTCACTAGGGAATGAAATGGGTAAAAAGAAATCGAGTGATTTTATTAGAGATTATGCTCATTTATTTACCGCATATGAGACTAAAAACCTGGATTCTGAAGAAGAATTAAACGAAACCGACGCTATTTCAAGCTCAATGGAAAATGTAAATGTTATTGATTTAATCATCGATCATGGAATAAGGATACTTAAATCTCAAGGCAAAACTGATGAACAAATCGAACAATATATCACGAGGCTAAAACGTGTATGTCTGTTAAATTAGGCGAAATCGTAATTGAGAATTTCAACTCCTATTTGGGATCACATAAAATCTCATTTACCGAGAAACAAGGAAATCTTGTTCTCATCAAGGGCGTTGATGAATTTGACAAATCATCGAACGGTGCTGGAAAATCGACCATCGTAGATGCCATCGTGTTCGCTTTCTATGGTAGATCACTCAAAAAAGAATTGAATCTTGATGATCTAGTCTGCAAGAAATCAACCGACCCTCTTCGAATCGCTTTATCATTTGTCGACTCGTCTGACGGTGTCATAAAGCATTCTTACGTCATAGAGCGCATTAGATCTACAAAGCCTATATTTTCTAAGTGTATATTATATGAAGATGGCATTTGTATATCAAATAGTATGACGAATACAGAAGTTCAAACAAAAATTGAATCATTGATCGGAATGGATTATCCGATGTTTGTGAATAATAATGTATTAAATCCTGAGCTATTTCGATTCGTCAAAGGAAACAGTTCACAAAAAATAGATATACTCGAACGAGTTTTGAATCTGAATATAGTGAGTAAGATATTCATTACGCTATCAAATGTTGCGAAAGAAGATCAAACGGTTCATCAAAAGAATGATACTGAATATTATGCCTTAAAAAAATCATTAGAAACTTTAGTTCAACAAGAGGAAAGCGTCAATAAAAATGTCAACGAGAATATTGCCTTATTGAACGAAGCAAATATAAGATTAGCGGGCGAAATAGGACTACAGGAAAATAAAAGAGATTCATATTCAGTAATTGTATCTGAACTCCACGCAGCAGTCGAAAACATCAGCAGTAAAATCAATAAATTGTCAGAAAATAAGATAAAACTAGAGCATAACATTTCAGAGCATCAAAAACGCGCTAAGTATTATGAAAAAAATGAAAAGTGCCACGCTTGCAAACAGCCAATCCCCAATAGAGAAGCAATTTTAGCTAATGAAAATGCCAAGATAAAAGAGCATGCCGATAAGCTCAATGATATATTGACGCAAATAAGTCAGCTGAAGTCTGATGAAACTATTGATAAATATGAAAAAGCCGTTATGAATGCCGATGAGTGCACTCGGCTCATCAATGAAAAAACTTATCAAATAAAAAATAACAAGAAGACAATAGAGAAATTCAGTAACATCACCTCTGCTGTCGATCAAGTTGACGAAGTCGAAGCAAGGCTAGCAGATGTTGAGGTTGAGTGGCGCGATTCCAAAAGCAAATTAGAAATAACAGATTTCTGGAGAGAAATGCTCGTGCCCAAATCTAAGACTAGAATGACTCTAGCGGCAGACCTATTAAAAGTTTTAAATGCAAACATCCAAAAGCATATTAATAATTTCTACAATAAAGATTTTCATCTTCATTTTAATATAAATGATAATAGCATCGTAGAACTCATCGAAATAGATGGACGTCAATTTAAATATGATCAGCTAAGTTCAGGGGAAAAAGCCAAAATAGATATCGTTATTGTTATATCTCTTCTCGATATTGCTATGACATATTTCAAGAATAATAAACTCAAATTTTTAATCGTCGATGAAGCCTGCGATCATCTTGACCTTGTCTGGTCAAAATATGTGATAGAATTTATTAAACAATATGCAATCAACCTCAACATGATGGTTTTATTTATTTCACATCATGCAGCGGTCGAGGATATGACATACGTCTTCGACAATACGATCCTCGCAATGAAGGGCTTAGATGGAAACTCATACATTTCAAAGAACCGAATATATTAATATTGGTGATACCGTTCGTGAAATCGAGCAGAGATTTGCCATCGACCCAAACTATAGAGATTGGAAAGGCAAAAAGGAAATAAATATCAGGTGCCCTAAATGCACTGATAGAAAATATCATCTTGGTCTCAGCTTCTCTAAGAACGCCTATAACTGTTATCGATGTCCTTTCCACGGTTCATTAACATCTTTTTTAAAACAATATGGTATAAAGTATGAGACAAAAAACCAAGTATTTCGTCCTGAAGTGGTATCGCTTTCTTCGCCAAAGATTAAAATGCCAATTGATTTTAGCAGAAATGAAACTTTTGCAAACGAAGCTAAAAGATATATGATTTCTAGAGGATTCGACCTACGATTCCTAAAGAAAAACTTCAAGATATGGCCTATCACGAATACGAATCACTTTTATTTTGGATTCATTATCATCGAGCTTAATAGCTATGCTTTCTATGCTAGAAAATATACAGAAAAAGCTATTATTGGTCGGAAACATATAATTCGTAAATCTGACCCTCAGATGAAGCTACATTATGCGTATGAGAAAAATAATTCTCAAACGATACTTGTAGTCGAAAGCATGTTTAATTTAATGAAAGCAGCTCAATTTGGGTATAACGCAGTTTGCACATTTGGTAAAGGGAATTGGGGTTCACTCGCCGAGTATGTGAAGAAACAAAGCAAGACGACAAAGTTCTGTCTATGTTTCGATAAAGATGTTATAATAAAAGATGTGGACCAATTTGTAAAACGATTACAAAAAGAATGCGAGTTTATACCATCAAATTGGTCTTATATCGCTCCAGAACACATGCCCTGCAATGATATCGCCGATATGACAGACGAAGAAACGCTTAATCGAACGATGCGCTGCCGTCAAACAATAGACAGCCTATATTTGAATACAATGTCGATAGGAGAATAAGATGGGAATGACAAAAGCATCGCTGGATTTCCAAATTCAGCAAGAAACTCAAAAAGCAATAAGTCAATTGCAACAAAATCAAATTAAGTTAGACGGGATATTAAGAACGATTGATGGCAATTTTCGTCAAGCATATTCGATGTTGATTCAAGATATAACTCGGTTGTCTATTAGGATTAATTTTCTGTTGTCTGAATTAAAAAACACTCTTCCTGAAGATAAACAGATTGAGCTAGAAGAACGATTTAAAGCATTTTCTGAAGACGCTGCGGCAAAAATGCAAAAAGAAATTGCTGATGCGATCGCAAAGAAGGAAAAAGAAGATGAGGAGAAAACAAAAGATGCAGCATCACAAGCCGCAGAATCCAATCTCATCAAGCCATAGAGAAGCACTCGAAGCCATTTCAGAACTACAACGTAGTTTAAAAAAATGGCAAGAAGATAACTTTGATTTAGAGTGTACAGGTCCTGAATGGATGGCGCTTGGTGCGACCGAAGAACTTGGTGAAGTAGCACACATAATTGTAAAAGCGAAACAGAAAATAAGGCAGCATCAATCTGGGTTAGATGAAAAAGCTTTGTACGAATTAGCCGATGGTGTTGCCGACACTGTCATTTATCTCATGCAACTATGTTCGCACTTAGGGATAGATTTTGGGAAAACGTTATTTTATACTGCTGAAACCGTCATGCAACGAGACTGGCGAAAGAACAAGACAGATGGAGTATCTAAATGACCGAGTTAGAAATCAAAAGGGCCGCTGAATCTTTGCCCGATTTTAATAAAGAAATCTTTCATGAGAAGTATGCTGTTCGCGAAGCGCAAACATCTGATAATCCGATGGCGCAATCAAAACTTCTTGAAACAGAACCTTCAGAGGCATTCCAACGTGTTGCCAAAACATTAGCAGCAGGATTCGTAAAGAATGTAAAAGACCTCCCTGAAAAAGTAAATGTTGAGGAGCTTGAAGATGATTTCTATAAATGTATGGCCGAACGGAGAGGAATTGTAGCAGGAAGAGCTCTGTTGGCACTTGGGAATCCATGCGTTCGATTGACGGCCTTGAATTGTTTTGTCGTGCCTATAGAAGATTCAATAGATTCGATATTAGGTACCAGTTTCGAAGCAGCTTCTAAGATTCAGCAAGCTGGTGGCGGATTCGGAACTAATTTTTCTTCAGTCAGGCCCAAGGGAGCATATGTAAAAGGTGTCAACTCAACTGCATCCGGACCATTATCTTTCATGGATACGTGGGATAGTATGATTGCCACAATGAAATCTGCAGGAAACCGCCGGGGTGCTGGAATAGCCATACTTGATGTAAATCACCCAGACATCCTTGACTTCATCACGGCTAAGAAGAATAGCGGTCTCACCAATTTCAACATTTCTATCGGTATCACTAATGACTTTATAGAGGCTCTCAAAAATGACAAAGAATATGACCTCCGGCATGGAGGAAAAATTTATGGTAAGCTCAAAGCGAGAACCGTATTCGACAAGTTCGTCGACAATGCGTACAACTATAACGAACCAGGGATCTTCTTTAAAGATAGAGTCAACGATGTATCAAACACCTACTACTATCAAAAAATCGAATCTACTAATCCATGTGGTGAGATACCCCTCCCTGCGTGGGGGTGCTGCGACTTGGGGATGGTCATACTCCCAACTTTCGTAAAAAGTCCGTTCATCAATCAAGAAGTTGATATTGAAGGGCTAAAGAATACAGTTAGAGAGCTTGTGTTTATGCTAGACACAGTTTTAGATGTGACAAACTATCCTCTAAAGCAAAACGAAAAAGTAGCTCTTCAGGACCGTCGAATAGGATTAGGAATTACCGGGCTCGCAGATATGTTAACCATGTTAAAAATAAAATATGATTCCGACGAGGCTATTTCGCTTGTTGACGTATTGATGCAAACAATAAGGAATGCCGCCTACGAAGCGTCAGTCGAGTTAGCAAAAATCAAGGGACCTTTCCCAAAGTTTGATAAAGACAAATTCTTGGCAGGCAAATTTGTGAAAGAATTACCAGAACGAATAATTAATGATATTACCGAATACGGTATAAGAAATTGTTCATTGCTTACTTGTCAGCCCGCTGGCACAATCTCACTTCTATTAAACAATGTATCGTCAGGTATTGAACCAATTTTTTCGTTGAGGCAAAAGAGGAGAATG
>Ga0172372_10005999_pt1 | contig 16728 bp, 15 predicted proteins | sample LakKiv5m_2_FD_114544 | JGI IMG/M metagenome (GOLD analysis project Ga0172372, IMG submission 114544) | Freshwater microbial communities from Kabuno Bay, South-Kivu, Congo - kab_092012_9.5m | ecosystem: Environmental > Aquatic > Freshwater > Lake | place: Democratic Republic of the Congo...
ACGGCCTGCGCACCGGTTGCATGGATATTGTTGACTTTCTCATCAACGATTGCGGCGGATACATTGCCGTATTTCACCGAAAATGCCCCACCAAACCCGCAACAGGACTGACAGTTTGTCATTTCAACAAGCGTAACTCCCGGAATCTTTCCAAGTAATGCCCGCGGCTGCGCCGCGATACCGAGTTCACGCAGCCCACTGCAGCTGTCGTGATAAGTGACTTGGCCTTGAATTTTTCCTGGAATTGCCTCGAGCTTGACAACATTGGCAAGGAAATCAGAAAGCTCGTAGATCTTCGGAAGGAGATCGCCCATTCGGCGTTTCATCTCAGGGTCGTTCGAAAACAGATCGAGATAGTGAACCTTGATCATGCCCGCACAGGATCCCGATGGAATGACGACGTAGTCATAGCCCTCAATCTGGGCAAGTACCCGAACGGCAAGCTGGTGAGCCGTTCGACGATCACCAGCGTTATAGGCCGGCTGCCCACAGCAGGTCTGCCCCTCGGGGACCACGACCTCGCAGTTCGCATGCTCAAGCAATTTAAGAGTCGAAAACCCAATCTCTGGCCGCATGAGGTCGACAAGACAGGTTACGAACAGGGCAACACGCGGCTTCTCAGCAGTCATAGGGTTCACTATCGAGGGCTTGGCGGCCCCAATCTCTCATGCACTAAAATGCCATTTTGCCACTTGATATGGGCAGCATGCGCGAACCCCCTTCGAACACCACAAAAAAAAGCCAGGTCTCGGTCGCAGGTGACGCCACGCGCCGGCTGATCGCGCCCCCAGTGAAACCCTCTCCACTAGCAATTCAGGTCATCGAGCGAATGATGACACTGCTCGACGCCCTGGCCAGAAAATCTGAGCCCGTCAGCCTAAAGGAGCTCTCGATGACCAGCGGCCTGCATCCCTCGACCGCTCATCGCATTCTCAATGATCTTGTGTTGGCGCGGGTCGTCGATCGGACAGAGCCCGGAAGCTATCAGCTGGGCATGCGGCTCCTGGAGTTGGGCAATCTTGTAAAAGCGCGCCTTAACGTGCGCGACGCGGCGGCAGGTCCCATGCGTGAACTCCATCGCCTTACGGGCGAGACCATCAACCTCTCAGTTCGCCAGGGCGACGAAATTGTCTACGTGGAGCGGACCGTTAGCGAGCGGTCTGGCATGCAGGTCGTTCGGGCCATCGGGGGCCGTGCCCCGCTCCACCTCACCTCGACCGGAAAACTATTTCTCGCTCACGACGATCTTCGCGGCGTTCGCTCCTACGGCATGCGAACGGGCCTTGCAGGCCATACGCCCAATAGCATCACCGACCTTGGAAAGCTTGAAAAGGAACTCCACGAGGTAAAGACCCGTGGATTTGCCCGGGACAATGAGGAGCTAGAACTGGGCGTGCGTTGTATCGCAGCCGGCATTCATGATGACAGTGGTGAACTGGTGGCGGGACTTTCCATTTCTGCCCCCGCGGATCGGGCCAACGACGGCTGGATACAAGCCCTGACGGAGACCGCGCGCGCGATCTCCGCAGCCCTCGGCTACGATCGGGCTGGCGTCTGACGGTCTTTTTCTGTCGATAGCCAGCGGCGGATTCTCTCCGCATCGGAGATTCGGCTGCCGCTACCCTGCGCATCCAGCATGACGATGATGACCTCCTGATCATCGATTGCCGCCTGCATAACCAGACACTTACCCGCATCGCGGATGAACCCTGTCTTCGAGAGGCCGAGATCCCAGTCTTCTTTGCGCGTTAAGGCATTGGTGTTTCGAAACTGCTGCTGAGAGCCCCCAACACGAACAATGGCCTCACGATCGGTCGAGTACTGCCGAATCAAGGGAATCTCGTGGGCGGCGTTCACCAGTCGCGAGAGGTCGCGTGGCGATGACACGTTCGAGCTGCTCAGACCAGTGGGTTCAACGAACTTCGAATTGCTCATTCCGAGCGCATGTGCTTTTTCGTTCATGGCCTCTGCGAAAGCCTCGAGCCCGCCCGGATAGTTGCGTCCCAGTGCGTGTGCAGCCCGGTTCTCAGACGACATCAGGGCAAGATGCAAAAGCTCGGCGCGTGTGAATTTGGCGCCAACGCGTAGGCGAGAGCTTGAATATTTCTCGAGCTGGGTATCTTGCTTTGTGATCGTGATGGTCTCATTCAAGGGAAGTCCTGCCTCCATCACCACAATCGCCGTCATCACCTTTGTAATGGATGCGATCGGCAGAGCGGCATCCGGGTTTTTCTCGAGCAGGATCTCTCCAGTACGTTGATCCACCACCAACACCGCGCTCGAATTCAATGCAATCTCGGTAAGTTCTGACCGAAGGCCTAGCCGCGAGCCCATCGAGTTGTAGCCCTGCTCCTTCTTGGCAAATGACTTTCGAGATGCCACAAGCGTCGTCGCCCCCTTCTTCGAGGCCCCCTGCTTGGCTGACTGCACATTCTTGGTGCTCTTTACGGCCTTTTGAGCGGATGCCGATTTCTTCTCTGCCTGAGATTTCTGAGTCGCCTGGGCTGCGGCTGAACCCGGCATGCCAACGCCCAAGGCGATAAAGCCAAGAGACATAAATGCCGCTAAAAGCGTCGAAGATACTTCTTTTGGTCCGTAAAAGCCTCTTAGACCAGTCTCGTCTCGCTCAATACGGCTGACCTGCCTTTGCTTTTGAAGCGTCATCTTTCCGCCACCATTTTCTTCTGCGATGGCGAATGCTAACAAAGGTTTTTCATTTCTCCAAACAAAAATTCAGTTTTTTCAATAGCTTAGGCATGAAAATGAAGCCTTGCTCTCAAGAGACACAATATTGCAGTGCGCAATTTACCGTATTGAAGTGGATATCGACCGTATCCCTGATGTCCCGGGCGTAGCCGCCCGCCATCGCCACGGCCACTGGCACACCACGGCCTCTCGCGTAGGAAAAAACCCGTGCGTCTCGGGCCGACAACCCCGCCTTGGTGAGCGCAAGGCGTCCAAGTCGATCACCGAAGAAGGGGTCTGCACCAGCGATGTAGATGAGGAAATCAGCGCTGAAGCGCGCGTCCATTTGCTCGAGGGCTGTCTCGAGCGCCCCGAGATACATCGCATCGGTCGTGCCATCGGGCAACTCAATATCGAGATCAGAACACTCTTTCACAAAGGGATAATTACTCGCCCCGTGGACCGACAAGGTAAAGATGCTCTCGTCGTTTTCGGCGATCTTTGCGCTGCCATTACCCTGGTGGACATCGAGATCCACCACCGCGATTCGGCGAATTCCAGCCTTCTCACCGAACTCCCTTTGCATGACGCGGGCCGCAATAATTGCATCATTGAAACAACAAAACCCCTCACCGCGATCCGCATAGGCATGATGAGTTCCTCCCGCAAGGTTAACGGCGGCCCCATCACAGAGGGCTGCTCGGCAGGCCTCTACCGTTGCGCCCGCTGATCGCCGCGATCGTTCAACCAATTGATCTGACCACGGAAACCCAAGTCTGCGAATGTCATTTCGGGACAGATCACCGTGGACAAGGCGATGGATGTAGCCCGTGTCGTGGGCCAGCGCAATCACTGAATCCGACAGCGGGGCCGGCTCTCTTAGGGCAATCGATGGCAGCTCAGCGCGCACGCGTTCCCGCAGAAGTTGGTACTTCTCCATGGGAAAACGATGCCCAAAAGGCAGCGGAAGTGCGAACCGATCACTATAAAATGCATCCACGGGACCCCGTCTTCTGTCGTGCGCCGTAAACGCAACGGTCGATGCTGGTCAGATAAACCGAATTCAATCAAAAGGAGAACGGCTATGGGACTATATCCCACCCCAGAAAATATCAGTGAGGCTCAGAAAAAGAATATTGAAGCGATGATGAAACTATCTCACAAGGCCTTCGAAGGCATTGAAAAAATGGTTGATCTTCAGCTCAATGCAGCGCGTGCATCGTTACAAGAAACATCCGAGAAGTTCAAAGCAATGATGAGCGTGAAAGATGCCCAAGACTTAGTCAGTATCAATAAGGATATCGCCACGCCCACAGCCGAAAAAGCACTCGCCTACTCCAGGACGATCTACGATATCGCGTCCCAGACCAGCAGCGAAGTACAACGGCTCATCGATGCCCAGATCGCAGACGCCAACAAAAAACTGGTCGATGCACTCGATGAGTTTGTAAAGAATGCGCCGATCGGCTCCGAGGGTATTGTGGCGATGATGAAGAACTCGCTAACGGCGGCGAACTCTGCCTTCGATACCGCCAATAAGGCTGCGCGCCAGGTCGTTGAGATGGCTGAGCGCAATATGCGGGCAGCCTCCGAAGCTGCGCCAAAATCCACTAAACGTTAAGAATTCGCGGTGTCGACCCACTGTTTTATCGGGCGACATCGCGCTCCTCGACAATCACACCGCCGAGCGCAACGACACCCGCTTTAAACTCGTCGTAAGCCAACCGTAACGACTCCGGAGGGCCACCGCTCTGCGCCCCGCTGTGGTGGGGGCCACCCGCATGGGTCACTCCCTGGGGCTCCTGGGCTCCCCGTGCCTTAACCCCTAACTCGATATGCTTGGGCTTTCCGTCGTCACCTGCCGAAGGCAGGCTGTAGATTTTAAGTTCTGGGTATTTTTCCGTTAGCGTCCGCATCAACGCGGTAATGGTTGCCTCAAACACCCGATGCACAATCATTGATCGATCAAACTCGGCCGTCTGACGAAACTCACTGCGATAATAAGTTTCAAGCACCCATTCAATCATTGGCCAGGCCATGACCGGGAAACCGGGGCAGAAATAATGCTCACGAATATAAAACCCGGGGATCTTGTTGTAAGGATTGGGAATAATATGGGACCCCACCGGGAACTCACCCATCCGAAGCCGATCATCGGTGGCCGGCTGCCCCATCTCGGCTGACCGCTGCCGAATGCAAAGCTCAGCCTCGGAATGTAATTCCAACGGCAGACCAAGGGCCTCCCCCACCGCCTGACGCGTGTGATCATCTGGGGTGGCGCCAATCCCTCCACAACTCAGCACAACATCGCCAGACGCAAACGAGCTTCGCAGCGCCCGAACGCAACGCGCACGATCATCCCCAAGGTAATGGACCCACGACAGGACAAGCCCACGTGCGGCAAGTATCGACTTTACTTTCTCGAAGTGTTGGTCATGTCGTTTTCCCGACAGAATCTCGTCGCCCACGATAAATAATCCAAACTCTCGAGCCATTATTTCTCCCTTTCGGGACCTTGAATAATCGCGCGATACAAATTGCGAACGCCGATCCACTGCTGCTGCCAAAACCCATGTCCGTAGTGAACACCGTTGGCCTGGTCACGGATCCCTGTCTCGGGAAGCGACTCGCCCGCAGAGAACCGTCTCTCGGCCGACCAATCCGCAGTTCTAAAGATCCAATCCCAAATCGGAAATAGGACTGCAAAATTTACACCCTTCGCTGCCCCCTCGTGTCCGAGCCCCACCGCATGGTGCAGGCGATGAAAACCGGGAGAGACCACAAGCCGCGTGAGCCAAGCAGGAAATGCCAGCCCGATATTGGCATGTTGCAGACTCTGCCAGACTCTCGTGATCACGACAAAACTTAGAAACTGACTCGGCATCACGCCAATGAACACGGCAACAAACGCGAGGATGGCATCACGTAAAAGGTCATCGAGAAGGTGATTACGATTATCCGTCCAGAGCGTCATGCGCCGTTGAGAGTGATGAATGGCATGAAGAGACCACCACCAGTTCCATCCATGCTGAAAACGATGAATCCAATAGTCCACAAAGTCCAAAATAATGAGGTAAACCACGGCCGATACAATCGGGAGATAAGTCAGACCTAAAAGGGAATCGATCTCAACAGCCGGGAGACCCCACCCACGCCAACCATCGCGGGCCGCCAAGGCCATTGGTTCCAATAACGCGAAAGCGAAGACCGCGAAGGCTCCCAATCGATGCAATAAGGTGTAGGCAAAATCAATCTGGACGCGATCCCCTGGTCCACCTGGGCCACGACGCTCGGCTGGAAACCACCGCTCAAGCGGTAACAGGATAGCGGCGAGAAGCGCCACCTCAATGACGCCGATTAGGAACCACTCCGTGAAATTGAAGGCCTCTTCGATATGGGCGAGAAGTCCGGTGGCCGTGAGGCCAGGTATCACAATCCGCTCAAAAATAATCGCGTGAAGCTCTGCAAATCGATCAACCAAAGACTCCATCATGACTGTGGCCGATCAGTGATAGTTCGAAAACAAAAACCCTTCGCCTTTAATCCGTCAATCAGAGGGTCCAACATCGGAGCGAAGGCCTCTTTACGCGACCATATTCCCAAGTGGGCCATCAAGATATCTCCGGGTCGAATGTCACGCAAGGCATTTTTTAATAGCTGGGCATTGGGATAACGCTCGCTTGATAACTCATCGCCCAAAAAACCCGCAGGGCTCCAATGAATGTGTTTGTAGCCACATAACTCGGCTGCCTGCAACGCATTTTTGTTCGTGAAGCCGCCGGGTGCGCGCCATATCGGATCGAGTTTACGGCCGGTAAGTTTCTGAAACTGTTGATCGACTGCACGCAGCTCCGAACAAAACTCTTTCCCAGTCAGCTGTAATAGCTTTCCGGCATCGCCACCAAACTGCGGTCGATAACGGATCAGATCTGAAGGGGCTGCGGCAGCAGAAGGCGTCTCCAAGATCCGGCCATGCCGAAGCGTATGACTCCCGAATGCATGGCCCTCTGCGGCACGCGCCCGCCAATAGCCCTGCCAATTCTCGTCAAGTGAGAAATCTCCACGGTAGGTTTTTTCATTGGCAAGAAAAAAGGTTGCCTGGATCTGGTGTTTTTTTAAAATTCCTGCGATCAGATCAGCACTCTGCATACCTCCTGTGTCAAGCGTCAGGTACACCGGCTTTTCACATGCGAGAGTGGTGCTCGCGGATACCGCCACCACGACGCTCGCAAAAAAGCGCTCTGTGGCCCTGAGTTGGCCAAGCAGGCGCCTAAAGAAGGCCAGCCCGATCATGCAGATAGACCCCATGAGGTGATCTTCCGACCGTAATACGTTGAATGACCTTTCCGGCGTCAAGGTCTACGACTGAGACTGCACGGATCCAGCGCTGTGTCACCCATAACTGCTTGCCGGACTCATGAATATCCATGCAATCCGGACCCCCTGGAACCTTAATTTCGGACTCGACCCTCAGGCTACCCATATCAACTTTCGACAAGCTGTTGGCTACACGGTTCGAAACCCAGAGGTGCTGACGATTGCCCTGGTTCCGAAATGCATGTGCGCCCTCACCCGTGACAATCTTCGCCACGCGCTGCGGCTCAGATCGACCCCGGCCACTTACCTGAATCACCTCAATAGAGTCTTCCCCCATAACCCCCACGAATACCAGCCGTGAATCAGGTGAAATCGCGATACCGGCTGGTAACTTTCCCACCGGAAATCGCCACATGACCGCAAGCTTACGCAGGTCAATTGCGACCAACTCGTGAGATTCCTGAAGCGTCACGTAGACCACACGGCTATCGCCGGAAAACACAAGATGGCTGGGTGTTTTTGCAAGATTAAATCGTGCTAACCCTTGGAGCTTCATCTCATCTCCATGGCCCACACGGCGATAGACATCCACATGATCTAAACGGTTTGCGCAGGTTACAAAAAAGTTCTGGTCAGGCGAAAAGCCCAGGTGATAAGGATCTTCAACGCCCGCTGCAGAATGCATAACGTTTCCCGTCGCAGGATCTAGAAATGTCAGCGAATCCGACATCGCATTGCCCACGATGATGAGCCGATTATCAGGTGTGGGATACAAATGATGCGGCTCCTTTCCCGTGGGAACCCGGCCGATCACCTGGTGGCTCTTGGGGTCAATCAGCGAGAGATCTGCATCGCGAGAATTGAGAACGATAACCGGATAAGACACTGCCGAACTATTTGCGCCACCCTGTGCCTGGGATTTTTTCTGAGCTTGTGCCGAGCCCGCCCGGCCGAGCACGCCCAGCGCCGAAGCACTTACGGCGCTCGCCAGAGAGAATCGCAGTATTCGGCGCCGATCAGGGTTTAAAAAATCCATAGCCCTTTATTATGTCTCTATTCTTGAAGATTCGCCCATGATCGCTGGAGTCGCTTGGCCGAGACCGGCACCGGTGTCTTAAGTTCCTGTGCAAACACGGCGACGCGAAGTTCTTCTAGCATCCATCGAAACTCCAGAAATCGATCGGGGATGGCCGCCCGCTGATGACTCGCCCATCGCCAGAAGGGTGCCTCAACCGCGCTGACCTCCGCGAGCCAACGGCTATCTCGACCGGGGTCAATCCGGCACTTATCAATTCGACTCGAGACCGCCTTCAGATATCGCGGGAGATGGGCGGCACGCTCCAATGGCATCGAGACCAGAAAATCATTGGGCATTAGCCGGGCGAGTTGCTGGGAAATATCCGCGTGGATCGCGCCCATCGCTTTAACCCCTCCCAGCTTCTTCATAATCGTTGAATGCTCGTTTAACACGAGACTCAGCCAACGCAGCATCTCCTGACCAATCAGTAACACCCGACTGCGCCCCTGCGCAACCCAGGCATCGCATTGGCGCTCGTCGGAGGGTAGACCCTGGGCCAGAAATACCTGATTGAGGGTGCGGTCGCGCAACTGCACAAGGAGCCGATCATGGCCCCCGAAGGGCGTGTACTGCAGGCCAATATCCCGTCGGGCATTTAACTCTTTTTCTAAGGACTTCAGCGGTTCCTTAACCGAGATCGCGATTCGATTGAGCCACCTTTCCCGCGATAGTGGCCCTGAACTCTCCTGCTCGTGTGGGGGGTCGAGGCCTAAGTCTGCCCGCAAGACCTCGAGATCTCGTCCCTCCGCTAGCCGACGACCGTGGGGATCAAGAACCCTGAAATTAAACCGGCAATGCGGACTCAGACCATCGAGTTTGAAATCATCACGCTTTGCAGCGATACCCGTCTCCTGGGAGAGGTCTCGAATCAGCGCAGGTATTAGACCCAATGTTCCTGCCTTCTCAGCCCATCGCTCACAAAAACCCTGTGCGTAATCAGGTAGCGGAATACAGTGTCGACGGATTCTCTGCGGCAGACTTTTCAAGAGGGCCTGTACCTTTTGCTTGAGCATTCCAGGAACCATCCACTCGAGAGCAAGCAGGTCAACCGAATCGATCTGATCGAGTGGGACTAGGAGCGTGACCCCGTCGCGTGTATCACCAGGATCAAAGTGATACTCCAATGTGTAGACCTGTGATTGGTGGCTAACGGACTTGGGGAACTGCTCTGTTGTAATGCCCGCTGCCTCATGACGCATGAGATCGTCTTTCTTAAGACACAGACACTCGGGATTATCTCGAGCGGCCTCGGTATACCAGGCCCCGAGGCTCTGCGCGTCCATCACATGCTCTGGAATTGACTGATCATAAAAAGCGAACAACAACGCTTCATCAACCAATATATCCGGCCGGCGTGCCTGATGTTCAAGCGCCTCAACCTCCCGAATTCGCTGCGCATTGACCGCAAAGAACCGATGCGAGCACTCCCAATCCCGCTCGACTAACGCCTCACGAATAAAAATCTCACGGGCCTCTTGATGTTGATGAACACCCAGCTGCGCCCATGAGATTTTCCGACGCTGATATATCGTCAACCCGTAGAGTGTTGCCCGCTCGTAACCGACGACACGACCCGTCTTTTTTTCCCAGTGCGGCTCGCTGTAACTCTTTTTCAGAATATGAGCGGCCGCCTGCTCGACCCATTGCGGCTCGATTGCAGCGATGGTTCGGGCAAATAACCGCGAGGTTTCCACCTGCTCTGCGGCCATCACCCATCGGGGCGGTTTCTTGGCCAGAGAAGCGCCTGGCCAGATCAAAAACTTGACATCATGGCAGCCCAACCAGATTGGCTCATCAGGTGCCCGAACACCAATATTCGAGAGAAGGCCCGTCAGAATGGCCTGATGCAGACTCGCCTGAGATGCGGGTATCTCATTGGGCGTCCAGTGCGCCTCCTTGACCCAGTCAGTCAGCTGCTGGTGGACTTCTCTCCACTCTCGTACCCGAAGCGGCGAGAGGAAGTGGGCCCGTAGGGCCTGGTCAAACTTTCGGTTTGATTCACGCGCACCATACAGAGACTGCACCTTGTTCCAGAGGTTTAAAAGCAAGGAAAATTCACTGGTTGGATCCGCAAATTGTGCGTGGACCCGGTCGGCCACTGAGGCCTGGGCCTCAGGGCGGTCTCGTGGGTCTTGGGTTGACAGCGCTGCAGCAATCACCAACATTTCCTTAAGACATCCCAACTGTCGGGAAGCGACCAACATTCGGCCAATTCTGGGATCCACCGGAAACTTTGCGAGAGTCCTTCCTATCTGCGTAAGCTGACCATCCCCGTCAATCGCATTTAATTCACGCAGCATCACCAAGCCATCTGCCACTGCCTTACCGGAGGGTGAATCAATGAAGGGAAATTCGCGAATCTCAGGTAACCCCAAGGACTTCATTCGCAACATCACCGCGGCAAGCGCGCTTCGATGAATCTCAGGGTCTGCAAACTCAGGACGTTGCTGAAATTCAGCCTCGTCGTAGAGTCGAATACAGACCCCGTCAGTAATACGTCCACAACGGCCCGCGCGCTGATTTGCCTGAGCCTGGGGAATTGCCTCAATTTGTAACTGCTCAACTTTCCCACGATATCGATACCGCTTCACGCGTGCGAGCCCGCTGTCGACAACATAGCGAATATTCGGGACCGTGAGTGAGGTCTCCGCCACGTTCGTCGCGAGTACGACCCGGCGCGCACCCGAGGGACGAAATACCCGGTCTTGTTCGGACTGATGTAATCGGGCGTAGAGCGGTAAGATTTCAGTTGCCATCTTTCCCGATTTCGCCAAGTGACTGTGGGCAGGCCGACCACGCAACTCATCGGCCACTGCTTTGATCTCCCGTTCACCGGGGAGAAATACGAGAATGTCACCCGGACCTTGACCACTCCAGTCCCGCTCGCACTCCTCGATACCGTCGATTACGCGATCGATGAGGTCTTGATCGGTGCTCTGGGCAGGACGCCATCGAATCTCAATAGGAAAGAGACGACCCGAGACCTCAATCACGGGTGCAGGCCTTTCGTTGTCGCCAAAGTGCTGGGCAAAGCGCTCGGCATCAATCGTCGCCGAGGTAATCACAACCCGAAGATCGGGGCGCTTTGGTAGGAGGTTCTTTAAGTAACCCAACAGGAAATCAATATTCAGGCTGCGCTCGTGAGCCTCATCCACAATGATCAGATCATAGGCGCGGAGCAGCGGGTCAGCCTGGGTCTGAGCCAACAAAATCCCATCTGTCATGAGTTTGATCGGGATTCCAGGCCGAGCACGGTCGTTAAATCGAATCTGATAGCCCACCTGGGCATTGGGGCCATCCCCACACTCACAGCCAAGCTCCTGCGCGATTCGCTTGGCCACTGTCACGGCCGCAAGCCGTCTTGGCTGGGTGTGGGCGATTGTTTTGCCTTCTGCCCCACGACCCACGGTAAGCGCGATCTTGGGCAATTGGGTGGTTTTGCCAGAACCCGTCTCTCCGCAGACAATAATCACCGGATTCTCTTGGATCGCCAGCGCGAGCTCTTGCCTTCGGGCACTGACCGGGAGGTTTTCCGGAAACTCAATCTGCATTAAGAAAATTATAATCAGACCATGAATGCAAAAGCCCTCAATTCCGCAATCTCGGATCCAATCACCACAGCTCAGTCCGCAGCCGGATCGGGGGAATCGTCCGGCCTATCGGTTGAGTCCGTTGATTTCGTCTCCTGGTTGCGATCCGTTGCGCCCTATATCCACGCTTTCCGTAACAAGACCTTTGTGATTGGATTTCCCGGAGAGCTTGTAAAAGCAGATAAGCTTGAGAGCCTTGCCCATGATGTGGCTCTGCTCGCCGCGATGGGTATGCGAATCGTATTGGTCCATGGCAGTCGGCCACAGGTCCAGGAGCAACTCGATCTCCGGCAGATCGAAAGTCGGTTTAGTCATGGCCTTCGTATCACCGACAAACCATCGCTTGAATGCGCCAAAGAGGCCTCGGGTGAGTTACGGCTTGATATTGAAGCGGCTTTCTCCGCAGGTCTTCCTAACACGCCCATGGGCAATGCGCGTATCCGATTAATTAGCGGGAACTTTGTTACTGCGCGGCCCGTTGGAATTGTCGATGGCGTTGATTTTGAGCATACCGGCATTGTTCGCAAGATTGAGTCTGAGGCGATTCGGCATGCGCTTGATAGCGGAGCACTCGTGCTGTTATCTCCACTTGGTTTTTCACCAACCGGTGAGGCTTTCAATCTCTCCATGGAAGATGTCGCGGCAAGTATTGCAGTTAGCCTAGATGCTGATAAGTTAATTTTCATGACAGAAGACAATGGTGTGCCCAGTCAGGCCGGAGAACGACTTGCAGAAATTTCCGAAGACGCCGCCGAGGAGTGGATTGGACAACAGAGCCTTCATGCAGATGCCCACTTCACCCTACAACATGCCTTGCGTGCCTGTCGTGGTGGCGTAGAGCGGGCGCATATCATTCCGTTTAGCCGTGAGGGCGCCTTACTACTGGAACTCTTTACCCATGATGGGATCGGCAGCATGGTTGTAGAAGAGACTCTCGAGGCACTGCGACCCGCGACCATCGATGACGTCGCAGCCATCGTCTCACTGATTGAGCCCCTTGAATCTGATGGTACTTTTGTTAAGCGTGGCAGAGCGCGTATAGAGCGGGATATCGATCGGTTTACCGTGATAGAACACGATGGCGTTATTTTTGGGTGTGCGGCACTCTACCCATTTTCAAAATCAAGCCTTGCTGAGCTTGCATGTCTCATGGTCCGGCCCGAGACCCAGGGTAAAGGCGATGGTGAACGACTCTTAAAAAGCATAGAGCAGCAGGCCCGACAGGCAGGACTCAAAAGCCTTTTCGTGCTGACGACACGGACTGCACACTGGTTCTTAAAGCGTGGATTTAAAGTCGGGAGCGTCGACCAACTCCCGACTCTTCGTAAGGATGCTTACGACTGGGCTCGAAAATCTCAGATTCTGATCAAGCCGCTCTAACCCGCACTTAACAGCCTCGAGAAGGGGCCGCCGCCGATCTCGCTAAATTCAGCAAGAATTGCGGGCGCATTATCTGGCGCCTCATGAAGACGGTCCATAACCTGGTCCGAGGCCTGAATTAAACCATCGATATAGTTCGCGGCTTTGCAGTCGCGATGTGCGAATTGCATGTGCCAATCCTGAAAAAGCCTAACGGGAATCGAGGTATCGGCTAATACACGGATATCGTTATGCCGAATATCGCGACGAATCGAATTCCAGACCCGTTGCAACGGAAGATTCGGGCCCTCAATCCACTGAAAAAATGCACCACGATCAAATACGAGTACGCCCGTGATGCCCTCTGAGCGATTTCGGGCGCGACATCCGGCAAGTAAGTAGAGCAGGTCGAGTTCAGTAAACCCAACCGCTGCTTTACTTCGGTAAACGATCGTGGATAACGTGGCCAAGGGCACTCTCGATTCTCAAACTGCGATTTAGGGTAAAGGCTGATGCCCTAAAAGGCAATTTAAAAATCAACTATTTTTTTAGGCGGGTGTTACGACAGGCACCCAGGCACCGCGGATTGCGGCCATTCCCACCCACCAGTCTGGGACAAATGAGGAGGGGGCAGTCCATAAAATCGTTGCGTATTCCGAGTTGTCATTGTCTTGGTCAAGTATTGCGAACTGCGAATGCCCGTCCAAGAGCTGAATACGGGCAAGGTCTGACCTTCTCTTCAGCCTAACTCTCTGACGCTCTGGAATTCGAGGTAACAACCATGTTGTCTGTGTATTGTTTTGATCAAGACAAAGTGTTGCCGAGAATTGAGCTAATGCCCCAGCGATCTCTGCAGACGATAATTGAGATAAATCCCAGTGGGTACGCTCCGCGTCGCATTCCATCAATACGCCCCCGGCGTTGACGAGCCGAATGAGCTGAGGACGAATGAGCGGTGAGACCCCAATTTGGGAAAACGCTCCCGCAAAATCCCCAAGCCGAACAAGCCGGCTGCTCAGAAGGCGTTGTATCCTGCGACTCGCCGACTGTCGGGCGGGATGCGATGGGTCGGAATCCACTAAAGCGAGAACCGCAAGTAACTCATGAGACTCGTTCTCCTGGTGACTCTCTTCGAACGTGTCGAGACTCGGACGATAGGGGGTTGCTCGGGAGGTGTCTTGAACGGGGCCTTTCTGCAGCAGGGTTGTAACGCCGGACAAGATTTCGTCGAGCGCCTGCTCCATCTCGGTAGGCATTCGCTAAGCCTCCCGCTTCGCGGGCAGCCTTGTGGCCTGGCCCGCACTCTGGATCCCTTGAACTGCGATCGACACCTGCTGTAACTGATGTGAAATATCCCGAAGGGGCTCAGCAACGGGCTGCGCCGAGGGATCTAACAGCAGATTTGTAATTGAAAATTGGGCCTGAGATAACCCCGCAGCGATTCCACGAAGGCCCTCCGAAGTCTGTCGCCCGCCATGGCGCGGTTCTCCCCCCTCCCCTCCAATCTCATGACGCATTGATTCTGAGGCCTCTCGGGTTAACACAAAGAGTGCGGCACTGAGGCAGGCGATCCCACACCAGCCACAGATCGACGCCAGTGAAACCCCCTGCTTGATCAGTCGGTCCGCCTCTGAAACAGATATCCAATTCAGTTCCGCCACTACAGCCACCAGATACTGCCAACCCCTAACAATCGCCGCAGAAAACTGCTCGTGAGGGGCGAGAAATGGCAATGCATCCGGCACTCGTGTCCAGTCGGGCGTCGCGAGTGCCATGACGCGCCACTGCTCACCTACTGTTGTGAGTGATACCAGGGCGAAAACAAGGGCTGACCACAATAAAATTCGGATAGATCTCATCTTCTAATTCTTCGTCTCTAACTCAATCAGATGACCCGCACTCTGGTCCTCGGAACGAACTGATATGTCATCAGCAGCAATCGCAAGATCCATATCCCCGCAGACATCAACAATAATTGCTGCCCGAGGAGGCTCGAGAGGGGTCAAGAGCGCCTCATTTCCATCGGCCAGACAGTCAAACGCCTTCGCCCGTGGCTCGATGACAACAACCGGAATACCCCCAACCAGAGTCGAGAATGTGTGCTGGCCGAGCCGCGTGGGTGTCTCACAACGGACCAGGCGGCGAGCCGCACTTGCATTTAAGTCATACGCAATGTCACCACGAGTAATTCGAAGTGTTGTTTCGGTCACGTTTACGACAACTTCTCTTCGAGCATGCGTCTAAATCCAGCCGGGGTCTTCTGAAAGTATTCGCGCCGATAAACCTGATTGCCCCGTAACTGACTCGCAATCCACGGCCATTTCTCGTCAATAAAAAATATGCCACCGAAACGCCCTGCCACTCCCGTGCCAGAAAAATCCCGTGTCGCCTGCGATGCGCTCGCCGACCAATCCTCTGCGGCGACCCACTCTACACGGGGTACCACGACGATCTGTGATTCGTTGTACCGAACATACTTTTTTAGTTTATTCAGATCACGATTGGACACCGCAAGACAGCCATCTGAGGCCTGCGGTGCCCGGACGTGCAAATTCTGGGGAACACCATGAATCCAGATCCCACTTCCGGTCCGCCCAGCATGCCGATCGTAGGCATTTGGATAATCGAGTGTCATTGCAAATTTACCAAGAAACCCATCGGCACGTGGATCACGAATCTCATACTGAATTCGATAGACACCAAGCGGCGTCTTCTGGTCACCCTCTTTGGATTTATCCACACCGTACAAGCCAATGGTTGTATAGAACTCATCGAGCAAGACAGGTCTCCCCTGTCTGCTGATAAACACATAGATTCTCGATCGGCTGGCATCCGCCAAGAGAATCGGAACATTTCTCTCAGCGGAGCGGGGCATCAGAACTAAATTCTTCGGCAGCAAATTGTTCGGCGTGACCTCAAGCCGCACACGCGCCTCTTCGAGCAAATCCCGATCCTCTCCATTAATCTGCACTGGCTTTCCCGCTAGGGCGGTGAGCGACATTGCCGCAATCCAATGGGCGAGGCGCGACTGCGGTTCACTCCTGAGCGCATCGTTTGCCTTGGATGTTGAAGACGCGAGATCGCCCGATAGCAGGGCTTCAGTCGCATGTCGCAGCTCACGATCTGCGGCTAAGGCCGGGGCAGTCAACGAGACCGACATTATTAAACCGACAAAAATCCGATAACCAACCCAATGCTGTCGAGCACGACCGCTCATTAACGGCCTTCCTCGCGGAGAATTCTCCAGCCGGACTCTTCTTTGATCCAAATCAGGGTCTTGATGGAATTTAATTTTAGATTTCCAGATTCATAGCGTTGCAGAAATTTAACCTCTGCCCGGCTCGCAGACAAGAGCCTAACGCGAATATCACTGACCTTCACAAGAATTGAACCGGGCTTCGTCACGCGTGGTTTGCGATGCGCAACCCAAGCCTCACGAGTCGAAAACTGCTGGGGTTCAAACCTTTCAGAGTAGGCCGCCAAATACTTGTTAAAGTCTTTTGATTCCCACGCGTCAGACCACTGCTCGGTGGCTCTTGCAAGTGCCGATTCTTCGGCCTTGCTCTCCGAACGGGTAGTGGTCTTCGTCGTATCTTTCTTGGAATCGGGTTTGAGTTCTATGGTTGCGGGAACCCGAACGTCTCGCTTCGTTTCTGTTTTTGAGTCTGACTCCCGGGAAGACTCCACTCTCGTGCTCAA
>Ga0172372_10006001_pt1 | contig 16727 bp, 22 predicted proteins | sample LakKiv5m_2_FD_114544 | JGI IMG/M metagenome (GOLD analysis project Ga0172372, IMG submission 114544) | Freshwater microbial communities from Kabuno Bay, South-Kivu, Congo - kab_092012_9.5m | ecosystem: Environmental > Aquatic > Freshwater > Lake | place: Democratic Republic of the Congo...
GAGCACAAGCCCCTCAGCATGATTGAGCTTGAGAATGGTCAGTTTGCTTTGTTGCCGAATAATTTCTTAACGTTTAGCGACAATCATTTCACTCGAGACGATGCCAAGGTAAACCTAAAGCACTACAAGAGGGGCGAAACAATCTATTGGGAAGACAAGCATGCTAAGAGTCAAGACTTTTCTGTCAAAAAGTAACATAAGTGGAATCGGAGTTTTTGCTGCAGAAGACATATCTAAGGGCACCGTAACTTGGTCATACAGCCCGTTCTTTACAGCCGTAATCACTCCAGAAATGCTTCAGAGAATGAGTGCTGAAGAAAGAATGCGTCTAGATACGTTAGATTATTACTGGATCGACAGCACAGGAAATTACGTCATATCTCTAGACCATGATAAGTTCATGAATCACTCTTTTGCTGCCAACGTAGAATCTATTAATGATTTTACTGATGTTGCAATTAGAGACATCAAAGCTGGTGAAGAACTAACGATAGACTATAGAACGATAACTCCTGAAGAAACTTGGGAGGACTATTACAGAAATGAAACAGTCAAGAAAAGCTAACATCATAGTAATTGAAGGTGCAGATCGATGTGGCAAAGCAACGCAGAGTAGAATGCTAAGAGAGTACTTAGCTAGCTTTGGTATTATGTCTACTATGATTGAAGTGCCCATTCATTCTGTCGTCACATATCGAATTATCTACTGGATGCTTCGGAATGGTCTCGCCAAAAAATTTCCAAAATTATTCCAGGTAATGCAGTTCTTAAATAGAAAGTTTTTTCAGTTATTCAAACTACCACATATAGAAGACCAGTATGATGTTATTATTTTTGATAGGTGGAGTTTGTCAACGGTTGTGTACGGCATGGCGTCAGGTGTGCCACAGGACTTTACTGTCAAGTTGTCGACATATCTTCGTCAGCCTGACCATACATTTATTCTACTTGGCAAAGCATTTCCACATGAAGTTGAGGATGTTTACGAAGCAGACGCTGACCTACAGGCTGAAGTAAGGGCACATTATGCGCTGTGGGCTGCTTCCAATCCTCAATCATGTACTGTGATTGATTGTCAACAAAACAAGAAGAGAATTTCTAAACAGATATGTGATGTGTTGAGATCAAAAAAGATTATTTGAAATTTTCGATGATACAAAAACAAAAATTGTGTATAAAGAGGTATTATGAGTTATAAAATTTCAGATTCAGTTGCAATGCGTTTCATTCAAATTTTTCAAGAAGCTGTTCTACTCGGCATTGATGGTGCTGATTTGATGCGCCAAGTTAGATTAATTATTGATGAATCACAACCTGACACAGTGACGTTGTGCCCAGAATATGAGAAACAAGTTATCGAGATGCACAAGAAGTATCTTGAAGACGCTGAGATGCTTCAATCTTCCAAGACTGAACCTATTAATTGAGGTTTTTGTTGACGATATCAATCGCTTTGGCAGTGATTTTAACAAGCATGCTTATTATTGCAAGATTCTCCATTGATGAAGATAAGCACGAATAATTTTTTTGCAAAAATGCTTCAAGGGGGTTCCCTTTCTTGAAGCCGTGATTATCTTAAGCATATAACGGTTTAGCCCGTTTTTAAAAGGAGAAACTAAAAATGTTAGTTCGGTACAGTGATACAATGCGCATTCCTACTTTTGATCTGCTCGATTCCTTTAAGTTTTTTAGTGATTACGACAGAGGCATCGCTAGGCATCGAAACGACGCAATCGATGAAGAAGGCGTAAAGATTGAATTGCCTGGAGTAAAAGCCGCTGATGTCGATGTGACTGTTGATGGCCGCACTCTTAAGGTAACTGGCAAGTCTCGTCATGGCACTGAATTTAACTATACTTACACGCTAAAGACAATTGTCGATGATTCGGCGATCACTGCACAATTGACTGATGGCCTGCTTACAATTTCTTTGCCAAAGAAGACTGAGAATTCTGCAAGAAAGATTGTTGTTACTACTTAATCTGTTTGTTTGCGAGTTGTTTAACAGGCCTGGATAAACCGGGCCTTTTTTATTACTTGCGTGTAAAATGCAATTGTGTCGAGGTACAATTAATACATGTCACCTGAAAGAGATGCAGAACTGTGTAGTAAATACCCCTTAATCTTTAAGCATCGCAATGGAACGATCGTGGACACTTGCATGGCTTGGGGTTTTGAGTGCGGAGATGGTTGGTTTGACCTCCTCGATACTCTTTGCGGAGAAATTCAACGCTATGTAGACTGGAAGTCGAAGGATCTTTCTCAAGAAGAAAAAGAATCTCTACAGGTTATTGCTTCGCAAGTTAAAGAAAAATTTGGAACGTTACGATTCTATTATTATGGTGGAGATGACGCAATAGGTGGCATGATCGACATGGCCGAAGCTCTTAGTGCTAAAATTTGCGAAGATTGCGGAGTGCCAGGAAAGATTCGCATGGGCGGATGGCATCGAACTCTTTGCAATTCGTGTGAATCTCAAAGAAAAAAATAAAAAAGTTAACTAATAATTTTGGATATTTATTTATGAGTATGCCCCGCGTTTTATTACTTAACGCTGACTGGTCACCATTGCAGTTCATTAGCGACATTCGGGCTTTAAGATTGTTGATGAAAGGTCGTGCAGAAGTAATTACTTTAGATACGTCGCCTAGTATGTGGGATGTATATTACACGACAGTAACAAATCAATTTCAAATCCCAGCTACAATTCGATTGCATTTTCGAGTTAATGTTAACCCATCAGTTTCTCGATTTAGAAAAAGAATTCTATATAATAGAGACAATTGGGTATGCCAATACTGTAATAAAAAGTTAGGTTGGAGTACAGTGACCATCGACCATGTACTTCCAAAGTGTCGAGGCGGTAAAACTACATGGCGCAATTGTGTGGTGTGTTGTAAGCAATGCAATAGAAACAAAGGTTCAAAATTACCGCAAGAAGCAAATATGAAGCTTTTGAAACAACCGGCAGAGCCAAAGTTAATTCATTTTTGGAATTTAAATGATAGACACAATTGGCACCATGATTGGACTACATTTGTGAATCCACAAGATATTTATTCTTCGATAGCAGCTGAATAATAAATAAAATTATTGATGTGAATGTATATTTAGCATTCAGGAGTCTATTCATGGGCTTGAAGTTGAATGAGTTACAAAAGGTTGTAAAAAACGTCGTGAAAAAAGAAAAAAGTATCGATTCTCTTCGAGAAGAGGTTGTTCGAACTCTCGGGCCCACGATTCTTGTTTGTAGAGGGCTAGAGAGAATGGCCGAGAGTGTCAATGAGCGCCTTGACATTCTTGAAGCAACTGATAGGCCATACGAAAGAATTCGTCCTGCCTTGTTGCTTAAGTTCATCGATTCGACCTCACCTGAAGTTCGTAAAATGGTGGCTAGGTTACTGCCGGAATCTTTTTTAAAGTCATTTATGAGAGATCCTGATGCATCTGTGAGGGCATCTGTCGCACGTCGATTGTCTTCTAATTTAGTCGTTGAGATGACGCGTCGTTTTCCGCAGGATGATACGCTTCGTCAGATTGTAAAGATGAAGAAGCTGGCTGAGGCGGGTCTTCCAACGCCTGATATTGATGATGAAGAATTTGACATGTATGGTCTTGAGCCAATTGGCGATGTCTTTGGTGACGTTGACTATCCTGATTTGACTGATGCATGGTATGAGACAACAGCATTAAAGATTCTCAACATGTATGGTAGAAATATTGAAGAGCAATGGGAAGAAGCCACAGTGCATCAGTATGTTGACAGCATGGCTTCCATGGGCGTCGAAGTTGACAGACAAAGATTACTCGACGCCGTTTACGATCTGCTAGAACAACGCGCTGATGCAGTTCTAGAAGAAGGTTCTCTGGCCGCGATCGCGTCAAGGTTACGACTAGAAGAAACTGAAGTTATGCCAGTAATATCGGAAAATATGGATCCCGTGCAACAACTATTGTCATCTAAAGGTTCGTCAAGCGATTACATCAAACGATTTGAAGAGGTATTTTCGGTCAAGTATACGACTTCCAGAAATCCTGCGGCTATCGTCATGACTGAAGGTCCAGATCGAGTTACACACCCAACATCAGCATTGCTGATAGGTGGTTCTGCAAGAAGTGTTGATGAACGCGCTGTCGATGCATATGTTCAAGCATGGAACGCAAAGAGCAGAATGAATGGTGAGACATATTATCGTTTGGCGTGGACGCCCGATGTCGTCGGTAGCTTGGTCAATTTTCATTTGGAGTTAAAGTGATGAGAAGAAGACTTTCAGAATCCATGGAAATGATGTTGTCTATTGAGCCTAACTTACAGGTAATGACAGACAACATGATCGCTGAATGGGGTGGAATGCCATATCCACAACTTTCTGTTGTGCTTGTTCACTTGAAGTATTTGGCCGCATTGCATCAAAATCATCATTGGACATGCGCAGGTGATCCTTACTACGGTGATCATCTTCTTTTCGAGAGGCTTTATGGTGATATTCCAGGAGAGGTTGACTCTATCGCAGAAAAAGCAATCGGCCTTGGTTCCACAGCCAATGTTGATCTTCAGCTTATTCATTCTCAGCTTCTTAAGTTAATTTCCGGCTCAGGTTCAGCTACGATGATTCCTCAATCGACAGACTTGGCTAAAAAGTCGCTGATGGCAGAAATGAACTTTCTTGCCGTAATGAAGCACCTTTGCGATTCTCTAAAGGAATGTGGATTGATGACCCATGGTCTTGATAACCTCCTTGCAGGTATCGAAGATAAGCACGAAGGCCATGTTTACTTACTGAAACAAAGAATCTCTAAGCCGCTAGTTTAAGGAAATAACATGAAAATTACATCGGCACAATTAAGAAAACTTATTAAAGAAGAAATGGCTGTAGCGATGGGTGGCAAAGACCCACAACGTTTTCTTCACGGTCATGAATCAGGTCATCCAAACGACGACGAAGGATACATGATGAAATTGCGCCTTGTCTCTATTAAAAAAATGGCCATGGAAATTTGCGAGTTGGTAGAAATGGGAGACCAGTTCCCCGGTTGGGTTCAAGACCATGTTGCAGTTGCGCATGAAAACATGCATCAAATTCATGGCTACTTGACTGGCGATGAAATGATTCGTCAACATTCAATGAAGCAACCTAGCATTGCTGAAGGATTAAAGAGGCTTGATGAAGCGCACTCACGCATTACTGCTGAAGAACTCGATGCTTGGAAAAGTGGAAACTGGGGCTTCATTTCCGAAGCCGACAAGGAAGACGCAAAAGATCCCAATGAATATCCTGGTGCGTCCGCAGCAGATTATGAGCCTTGTAAGACATGCGGATTTGATCACAGATATGATCCTGCAGAGGCAATGGCGGCTCATAAAAAAGACAAAAAATAATTTGTTTACATGTTATTGTAAAAGTGGCACAAAAAGAAATATTTTTTTAGCATGCAAAAAACGCTTTGTTTCGATGATGTCCTTCTTGTTCCACAGTACTCCGAAATTGAAACTAGATCAAAAGTAGATCTATCAGTTCCTGGAATTGAAGGTGAGATAGCTCGTTTAACGCAAACACACCCAGCGTTGATGTGCCCTGTTATTGGATCACCAATGGACACTGTCATGAGTCCTTCTGCTGCAGTATCGTTAGCAGAGGTAGGAGGATTTGGAGTTTTTCATCGATATTGCACGATTGATGAAGCAAGAAAAATGTACGTTGAATTCGTGAATTCAATGCCTTCACATTTTACAAGCTCTGAATTTCCGCGTGTGAATCGACACAATGCGATGAGTGCGATTGGCGCCACTGGTGATTATCTAGAGAGAGCAACGGCATTGTATGAAGCCGGTTGCCGAGCATTTTGTATTGATGTTGCACACGGACATCATGTTTCTGTAAAGAATGCATTGAAAGAAATACGATTAAAGTTTGGTGACGAGATTCACATCATGACAGGTAATGTTGCAACCCTCGAGGCTTTCAACGACCTAGCCGATTGGGGTTCAAATTCAATTCGTGTTGGAGTTGGTGGAGGGTCCATGTGTTCTACAAGAATTCGTACAGGTCATGGCATTCCTACTTTGCAATCAGTGATGGATTGCGCAAAGTCGGACCGGGATGCATACATCATCGCCGATGGAGGAGTTCGTAATTCAGGTGATGCTGTTAAGGCTCTTGGTGCCGGTGCTGATATGATCATGCTTGGCTCCATTTTGGCAGGTCATGAAGAATGTCCAGGAGATTTAATTGACAATAAAGGATTTGCCTATCAGGTAGGAATGAAGCCAATTGGCGTTAAATTATACAAGAAGTTTCGTGGCATGGCATCAAGAGAAGCGCAGCTTCAGTGGCGTGGTCGAGTTTCAGTTGTTGAAGGCGAATCTACGACTGTCCCTTATAAGGGATTAATGAAGAACACGATAACAGACCTGTTAGAAGGCGTTCGTTCTGGCTTGTCGTATTCAGGTGCCACTACAATTCGAGAATTCCGCCGCAAGGCAAAGTTTGTCGTTGTGACCCCTCAAGGGGTTCAAGAAAATGTGCCTCACGGCAAACGATGATTCATTTTACGCCGGCTTTAAGTTCCAGCGCCTTTAATGCAGCATCAGGATCTTCGGCCCAACCAAATGCTTTCTTCATGTCATCCCATTCAGGACCATGCTTCTTTTTAATTGACGACAGTCTTTCTTTTGCATCACTTTTTGAAAGATTTGGATAATATTGCTTTTCATTGATGTCATCTTCATACATCCCGCCAGCTCCGCATTGACACATGGCTTCGCTCATTCCACACTGTGCACAAGATCCTACCGCTTCAGTTAATCCGCAAGAGCACGCCGCATCGACCTTTGGAGGCATATGCCCACACATGGGGCATACGTCGCTATTTACGCAGCCACATGAACCGTTAATTGGCATTTCTCCACATGCTGGGCATACGACGATGTCTTCATCCATACCAATGTTTCTAACACCGACAGAGCCCACATCAGCGATACCTTCTACATCACCAATTTTTGTTCCATAAATTGGGTCAAGAGGCGCTCCAAACTTTTCAAAAAGAATATTTGATCGTTTCATAGGTAATAAATATTATTTTTTGTTGTATTATTCTATAAAAATGGATAGAAAAATTTTAATAACAGGTGCGGCAGGATTTTTAGGAAGTCATTTGGTCGATCATCATCTATCTTGTGGCGATTATGTTTATGGAATTGATAACTTTTCTTCTTCTGACAAGAAATCTTCACATCATCGTAAATTAATCAACAATAAAAATTATAATTTTATTGAAGCTGACATTTGTAATCTTTCAAATCTTTCTAAGCAATATTTCGATAAAATTTATAATTTTGCATGTCCTGCTTCACCTCCAAAATATCAAAGTATGCCTATTGAAACGCTGCTAACGTGTACAGTTGGCACTAATAATGTAATTTCTTTGGCACAACCTGGAACGATTGTTGTACACGCTTCGACATCTGAAGTTTATGGTGACCCCAACGTTTCGCCGCAATCTGAACAATATCGTGGTTCTGTTAATTCATACGGTCCACGTGCTTGTTATGATGAAGGCAAAAGAGCCGCCGAAGCACTGTGTTATGACTACAAAAATAAGTTTGATATTGATGTTAGATTGGTTAGAATTTTTAACACGTATGGTCCTCATATGGACATGTTTGACGGTAGAGTTATCACAAATTTTATTCAACAAGCTTTGTCAAATAGAATTTTAACTGTGTATGGTTCAGGTAATCAAACACGGTCGTTTTGTTATGTCACTGATTTAATTAAAGGTATTGTGTCATTAGGAGAACTCGACAAAAATCCATTGACCCCCATTAATTTAGGTAATCCAACTGAATTTACAATTCTTGAACTGGCAAAAAAGATTCAACAAAAATTTGATTGCGAAATTGCGTTTAAGACTTTACCGACAGATGACCCACAACAAAGAAAGCCTGACATCACGTTAGCTCGTGAATTACTGCTCTGGAGACCTCAGGTCGATCTAGAAGAAGGTTTAAATAAAACAATTCAGTATTTTGAAGCTAATTATTGAGGCATTATTATGGATGTAATTTATCTGATGTACGCAACAGCTTTTGTCTTAGGATTTTTGGTTGGTCGTGTAACGTTGCCAAAGTCATATGTATATCATAATGAAAATCAGAATGATAAACAGACAAAGGCTTTGGCAAAAGAAAAAAGAAAAGCAATTGTGATTGATGATAAAAAATTTGTAACGGATGTTTCAACAAATACGCTTGAAAAAAAGGGCGTCGATCTTGGAGCGAAAGTCATCGCTGATGATGATGTTCAATCTTCTGTTATAAAGCTGTCACAGTTTAAAAAAAATAAATAAGCAATATTTTAATTAAGGCAGGAGAAATTTCATGGCTAAAGGATTAGACGTCGGTACATCGTTCATCGTTCTCGCAGAAGAGAGCGCAAAAGGCAAAGTTGTTTATAAGGATTTTCGTGATGCATTCTACGTCATCAAACCAACGACGCCTATTGCTACGAAGATGATTGAAAAAGGTCTGGCCGGTAAAACCTTTGTGAAGGACGCTGATGGTTCTTTTATCATCCTAGGTAAGGACGCGATTGAAAAAGCAATTGAAAGAAATGACTCGGCGAAACGTCCAATGTTCAAAGGCGTCGTGTCGTCGAAAGAGAAAGATGCGCGTCGTATTCTTACTTACATCCTCAAAGAAGTTGCAGGTGCCCCGAACGAAAAACAGGAGAAGCTCGTCTTCTGCGTGCCGGCCCAACCAATCGATCAAGAGGACGAAGACTTTGATGTTGGCTACCACGAGGACGTCATCGTTAAGCTTCTTACTGAAGTCGGTTATTCTGCACGTGCCATCAATGAGGCAGAAGCTCTCTGTTACTCGGAATTGGAAAAGGACGATTACACAGGTGTTTGTTTATCCTGGGGTGCTGGCATGGTCAACGTTTGTGTGATGCTCAACGGTGAACCTGTCGTTACATTCTCTACAACGAAGTCTGGTGATTGGGTCGATCGCATGGCAGCTGTGGCGACAGGTGAATCTGATTCTATTGTACAAGCAGAGAAAGAGAATGGAGATTTTGAAGTAGGTAAGCCAAACGACAATCAAGTGCTTGCCGCCGTCGCCGCTTATTATGATCGTCTAATCGATTATACCACGAAGCAGCTTGCATCTTCGATGGATGGACACAAAGCGCTTCCAAAGTTCAAGGATCCTCTTCCAATCGTTGTGGCGGGTGGAACTTCCAAGGCCAAGGGTTTCGTGGATCTATTTGCCAAGAAACTTGAGGAAAATGGATTCCCACTACCAGTCAAAGAAGTCCGTCATGCGGCTGATCCATTGCATGCAGTCGCTAGAGGCTGTTTAATTGCTGCGCAGGTGATGTAATATGCCTGCATGAAAAAAGTTGAATTCAAGGACGGCTTAGCGATAAATGGCGACTCCACGTCGCAAGAGATTGTAGAAATCGTGAAGGATTATTTGGGGAATGCAAATGTTCCCCTTGTAGCCACAGATCCACCGTACGGCAACATCGTCATGCAGGATTGGGATCGAGTTAAAATGAATGACGATGAATATGCAGATCACATGGTTCAATGGACGCGATTGTGGTCACAGATTCTTGAACAAGGTGGCGCATTCTATGTTTGGGGTGGACTCGGTCTACCAAATTTCAGGCCATTCATCAAGTACCTAACTCGTGTTGAAGACAACAACTTCAAAATGTCTAATCTGATTACATGGTCGAAGAAGCGTGCGTATGGAGTACAAAACAATTACCTCTTTACACGTGAAGAATTGGCATACTTCATCAAAGGCAATCCAAAGAAACCACTTAAGTTCAATATCCCACTGTTAGAAACGAAGCGCGGATATGCAGGCTATAATGAAAAATACCCAGCCAAGAGTGAGTTCTTTCGTCGCACCAATGTGTGGATGGATATCAACGAGATATTCAAAGGCAAACTTCATCCAACTCAGAAACCATCACGTGTCGTAGAGATTCCGATCGAAGTGCATACAGATCCAGGCGATTACGTCGTTGATCCATTCGCAGGTTCAGGTGCCACCGCATTCGCAGCTAGAAAGCTTGGCAGGAGATTTGTCGTCGTCGAAAAAGATGAAGAGATCTTCGATTCGATGATTCAACGATTGTAAAAGTTTCTCCTTCCGGGTACAATATAGTCATGGACAAGCTAGATGAGATGTATAAGCAACAGTGGGATTTCAATGTGCTGCTTCGTGACGAACGACAATATCCTGATTTTCCATTGGATTTGTCGCTGAAGAAGAATCAGCAAATTTTGAAGGGCCTCGCACACGAATGTATGCATGAATTATTCGAGGCGAATCATCTCCTGAAGAACAGCAAGAACCATCGCGTCACAGACATCAAAGAATTTGATAGAGAATCTTACAAGGAAGAGCTTGTGGATGCATTGCACTACTTTCTTGGCATCGTTATTTATAGTGGAATATCCGCTGAAGAATTACACGAAGCTTTCATGAAGAAAGGTGCAATCAACGTTCAGCGTGTAAAAAACGGCTACTGAATTGTACAATAAATCGATGCATGATTCAATTGACTGGGCCGATCTTCATTCGGCCCTAAAACAACAATCAGAATTTTCTTCTTTGTTTTTTGATGCAGCGTCGATGGCGCTTAAACAACGTCAAGAAATGCTGAAGACATTTGTATTGTCTTTGCACTCAGAAGCGACAGGCATTGTAGAGGGAGCAAATTTTAAAGATCATCGACTCTTGCCCGACAAGATCGATACACAAAAAGTCATGTATAAAGCCACCGATGCATATCGATACATCTTGGCGATACTCAACCTTTGCGAAGTGTCCAGCGATGAATTTATCGAAGCATTACGCCAGAAAGACGAATTTTTGCACTATCGTCACACACTAGCTTCGAAACGATGGACAGGACAGCCCATTGTGCTTTTCGACATGGATGATGTCCTTGCAACATTTCGTGAGGGCTTCATGGATTACATTGAGAAACAAACTGGGGTTCGACTCGACACACATAGCCCCGAGTACTACTGCGTCAGCCTCTTAAAGGCAAATAAGATTAGCAACGACGAGATGTTCAAGGGTTTCATAGAAAATCATGGATTTTTACGTCTAGGTATCGATCAGAAATATTTTAACCTTTTATCTCATTTAAAACGTGAAGGCTTCTGGATACAAATCGTGACGGCCCGGCCGGCAGAAGAGTTGACTTGCTTCTATGACACATATTCTTGGCTGCATAGAAATGGCTTCGATGTCGATGGCATAACATTCACACCTGAAAAATTTCGATGGCTTTCGGAACAAGGCTTCTACACTTCCGCCAAAGTTTTTGCAGTCGATGATTCGCCGAAGCATGCTGCTGAATATGCGAAGCACAATGTCCAAGTTATTGTTCCTGAAAAGTCATACAATCATGACGTGGCAAACCTTGACAACATCATCTATGTTCCTGAGGCTGCCGATCCACTTCAATTTATTCCAACATTGTAGTCGAAATTTAAATTTGCAATGTTGGCAGCATTTGTTTTAATATCGCTTGATAAGGAGTAGCGCAATGTCTAACGTACAAAATGGTTTTGGTAACATCAAAGTAACTCTTCTCGACGCAGGAAATTCTCGACCTTTTGAGATGTTTTGGAATTGGTATCGTGAAACGTGGTATTCAATTCGTAACGAAGCATATGATCATAGAAATCCTAGCCACGTCAAGGCGGCAAAAGAGGTTTTGGAGGCAAAGGCGTTGCCTGTTCCACAGGAGGCCCTCAACTTCCAGATCAGGGTTGAAGGACTCAGTCGAGTCGCGCTTGCTCAGTTCACACGTGGACGAGTTGGCTGGGCGTACTGCGTCACCTCACAGATGCCTGAGAAGATTGAGCACGAAGTCATTGTGCCGATGAACATCTATGAATCACGCTTTGGTGATGCCGCACGTGAACTTGTTCAAAAGTCGCAGGAACTCTATGAGGCAATGGTCGCCGATGGAATTCCTCCGCAAGACTGTCGATACATGACGATTCACGGACAGACGACGAACCTCGTTTGTGTCGTCAACTTTATGGCACTTCGTGGTTACTTCGCTCGTCGTTGTGAGAACGGCCTGACGGATGAGCTCAACTACATTGGTCGTCTTATCCATCATGAGCTTCGTAAGGCACATCTTAATGAGGATGGATCCGACAAGGTACCAGGCTCAGGCTGGTCTGTTCTTATGTCGAAGCTAGAGGCGATGGGAACCGATAAGGCGTGTCTCAACAATGATAAGGTCTTCGGTAACACAGGTCGTGCGCCATCGGCAGGCGATTGGGTTCCATCGACGATCAATGAGAAGAATCCATGCGACTGGAGATTCGACAAGTCTGCGTGGTTCTTTGAGCTTCAAAAGCTTCCTGACCATTTACTTTTTCCAGGTGAGAAGGAGATGATTCAGGATTGGAAGACGATTGGGTTCGATGGTCGACTTCGCAAGCTTGGTACGAAGTGATGCAAACGATTGTCATCCTAGATGGTCCCGACAACACGGGGAAGACCAACATTGGTAAGGCACTTTCAAACGACATTGGAGTGCCTTATTTCAAGAATAAGGATGAACATCGATATTTTTTGAAGGACCCGGAGTATTTCATTCATGCGATTAGATACGTCGACACGTATTTCACATCGTACTTGGAGACTTCGGGTGCTTCAATTATTCTCGATCGAGCCTGGCCATCTGAATGGATCTACAGTCAAGCTCTTCATCGAAAGACAGACTTCCAAGTTTTACGCGAGCTAGATGATCGCCATGCAGCCCTTGGAACACGCATCGTTATTCCATGGCGTTCTGATTATTCAAAGGTCAAGGACGATTATGCACAGGTCAACGACAACATCGAAAAAATTCACAAACTCTATATGGATTTTTCCGAATGGACGAATTGCAAGTGCCTCAAGCTCAATGTTGATGATGAAAATTTATCAAGAGAAATTTCAGAAATTAAGGAGTTCATCTATAAATGAAATCGAAAATTTATGGTAGTCACGCACTCGCAACGATACCGTATGGGTTATCTGCGACTTCAAAGCCAGGTCAGTGTGCAAAGATTAATGGCGCATGGTTTGCAATCACAGAACAACGTGATGGAGAATTCGACATCATTGTCAGGTCTACGTCTCCATTACTAGAAGTGCAAACAACGCTTCTTGTAGAAGGACCTATAGGACCTGGTTTTCCAAATGCAGCATGCTGCCACGCTGTGCTTATCGCAGGCGGTACAGGAATTGGCGCGCTGATTCATCTGATTAAGTATAGATTTGAAAGAGGATTGACGACGGACGTCGTGTTCTTCTCTCGAGGTAGCACTGAAATTTCTGAACTGATTCCAGTAGGCATGTGTAAAAATATAGTTGTACGAGATACGATGAAGGAAGGTCGTCCGGAGGATCCTTTAAGTTTACTTGATTTACCAAGTGATTCACATGTCTTCGTGTCCGGTCCAAAAAGCCTGGTGGATGCGTGTAAACTTTCTGCACAGGCCAAAAATTTAGTTTGTAATTTAAATTATTGAAAGGCAAATATGTTCCACACATCAAAATTACACGTTTATCTCGCAAGCGGATGGTTTTCACCAGATCAAGACAAACAACTCACGAAACTTGAAAAAGTCTTTGATGATCGATCCGATTGGATCGACCTAGCATCTCCTCGCCGAATCTTTGTTTGTCCTCCAAATGCTTCGTTGGAGGTTCAAGACAATGTGTTTAAGGGCAATATTGATCACATCAAAAAGGCCGACTTCTGCCTCGTCAACACCACATATCGAGACATCGGCACGATCTGGGAGGCGGGGGCAGCGTTTGCTTATGAAACACCAATCGTTTACTTCTGCGAGAATCTTCCGCCAGGTGCCAAGTTCAACCTAATGTTGTCTCGCAGCGGAATTAAGGTCTGCACTTCTTTTGAACAACTCGAGGATTATCTCAATCGATGCAAGGCTGCCGGTGAGATGCTCTACGAGCCGTACGATAAAGAAATTGAATGATTATTTCTTTTGTGAATTAAACCTCGAGGCGACCGTGCAAATGGTCGCCTTTTTATTTTATGATGGATACAATGTCTGAAATTCTTCGACCTCCTTCACGATTCGTTTCAATTCACGGTCACGACTCATTTTCTGCCTACGATGGATTAGGCTATCCTTCAGATCACATTGACTTCTGCTTGAAGAATGGATTGGATGGCTGGGCATTGACCAACCATGGCAATGGCAACGGACTTGCTCACGCCCACGCCCATGCCAAGAAAGTGATCAAGTCGAAGGGTGCGAAGTTTCGACAACTATACGGCGTCGAATTTTACTTCGTTCCTGATTTAACAGACTGGAAGGTTCGATACGACCTGTCCAAACAGGAATCGTCGAAGGGTGATGATGAAGAAGAAGCAGGCCTCGTCGTGGAAGACGCTGATGAAACAAGATCAGATACCGATAGGTTCGTCGATGTTAACAAGCGTTATCACCTTGTCGTCATCGCCAAGAACCGAATTGGGCTTTCAAATCTCTTCACGCTTGTTAAGAAGAGCTACGTCGACGGCTTCTATAAATTTCCACGAATCGACTTTAAGTTGTTGAAGCAACACGGCGAAGGATTGGTCGTTTCGACAGCATGCGTCGGCGGTTATCCAAGTGGAATCATTTATGGTGAGTTTGCAGAAAAGAAGTTTGCAGAGCTGGATCCATGCCTCGTTGATGACGACACTGTACGTGGTAGAATCAGAACGAAGCTGGAGAACGTCGTCGATCGATTCGTTGATTGCGTCGGTCGTGAAAATTTCTTCTTGGAGCTTCAGTTCAACAAACTTCCTGCCCAGGATCTCACAAATCGAATGATGATCGAAACGGCCTCGACGACAGGATGCAAACTCATTTCCACTGCTGATTCACACTATCCAGAGCCTGCATTGTGGGAAGCTCGTGAAATTTATCGACAGCTGCAACCTGGTCGAATGAAGATTGGTGCAGAGCCGAAGCCACTGCCTAAGTTCGAAGAGCTGAAGTGTGAACTCTATCCAAAGAATGCGGAACAGATGTGGAATGAGTATACAGCCCGCTGGGAAGTGTACCCATGGTATAAGGGCACCGAAGATGCCGTCAGGACCTCCATCGAGAATGGTCATGACATTGCTTGGAATCTTTGTGAGGAAATCTGGTTCGATACTTCTGCGAAGCTTCCATCTTTTAACACGCCTGAGAAAACAAGCTTTAAACAGCTCGTCGATCTCGTTAAGGAAGGCCTCAAGGTGGAAGGCCTTGACAAGAAGCCGGAATACGTATCACGTGCGAAGATGGAACTTGACGACATCAAATATTTGAAGTCAGAAGATTACTTCATGACTCTTCAAAAGGTTTTCAAGCTCGCTGAAAATCGAACACTTCCAGGGTCAGGACGTGGTTCAGGTGCAGGATCTCTTGTCAACTATCTTCTCGGCATTACTCACGTCGATCCTCTCAAGTACGACCTACTGTGGGAGAGATTCATGGGTCGCCACCGGTGCCTTGATCCTGCGACATTGGTGAAAATGTCTGATGGTATCAATAAACCTATTGCTAATGTTGATGTAGGTGATGAGGTGGTATCAGGTAACAATCGTCCACAGAAAATCAAATCAAAATTTGTTACAAAGCATAGAAGACTTATGAAGCTTACTATTGGAGGCCAAGTCATCACATGTTCGACAAATCACAGATGGATCGTATTGCGAGATGGTCTTGAAATTGAAGTGATGGCAGACGAAATTCGATCAACAGATTTGATTAGAAAGCTTTGATTCACCATATGTATCTTTAAGAATCATTCCCGGGAAAAATACATGAAAAAGACAATAACATGCTTGCAATGCAATACTTCATTTGAGGTCACTTACGAGATGGGTGATCAAGGAAGTCTGAATGCCTGCAAGCGCAAATATTGTTCGAAAAGTTGCAAGCGCATCTTCAACAAGTCAAATCCAACATCACTTAGAAAAGTTGAATTATCATGTCATCATTGCAACAGCACGTTTTATCGTCCTACTTCCCAATCAATAACTGCAAAATTCTGTAGCAGGCAATGTCAACGACATTCAACACGTAAATTTTGTGAAATCTGCAAAAACCAAATATCAAGTAGAATAACTGACGGTGTCTGTTTTGGTTGCAGACTAGCCTCGAGAAGATGTACTTTCACATGTGAAATGTGTTCAAAGACGTGGCAAGAATTGCCATCTAATCCTAAGAAATTTTGCTCTCGTGATTGTCAGTGGCATGCACAGTCCGCCGGTCTAGTCAAGTTGGCTACCCATGGTAGATGTGGATTCAGAATCGATTTGAAGGATGGCAACTATTACAAGAGCTCTCTTGAAGCCGATTTTGCTCGATTTTGTAATCACAAAGGTTCAAGTTATCAATATGAATACAAGACATTTGAGTTAGTCATCAATGATAAAAGAATTTTTTACACACCTGATTTTTACCTACCCGAATCCGACACCTACGTTGAGATGAAAGGTAACAGACGTGACGGCAAATACAATTCAAATTTGTGTTGCGTCGAGGCCCTAAAAAAATTAGGCATTAATGTTCATGTAAACCTGATGACAGAATTTTATGATGACATCAGGGGACTTGGTATTCAAAATATTGAAGGATTCGATTACGATGGAACAAAATCACTTATTCAACTACGCCCC
>Ga0172372_10006002_pt1 | contig 16726 bp, 20 predicted proteins | sample LakKiv5m_2_FD_114544 | JGI IMG/M metagenome (GOLD analysis project Ga0172372, IMG submission 114544) | Freshwater microbial communities from Kabuno Bay, South-Kivu, Congo - kab_092012_9.5m | ecosystem: Environmental > Aquatic > Freshwater > Lake | place: Democratic Republic of the Congo...
CGAGCGCTCCCAGCATCAGGAGCGCAGCTTCTCAGCTTCGCGAGCGCGCTCGCGAGCTTCGCGCGACTGCTGACAGTCGCGAAGCCTTGAGAGAGAAGCTCGAGGAGAGCCTCGAGGAGCTCGAAGCTCTCATGGCCTCGCTTCGCTGGCCTCTCCTCGCTCGCTGATCTTCTCTCGCCTTTCTCCTCCTTTCTCCTTCCTTCTCTCCTCTTCTCCTGCAATGGCCTCCTCTTCTCTCCTTCTCGCTCCTCCTGCTGTGCGCTCAAGCGCTCCTCGCGCGCCTCGCGAGCTCTCCTCCTTTCTCGCGCGCTTCGACCTCTCCTTCTCCTCGCTTCTCACCTCCGGAAGCGCAAACGCGAAGCTCGCGAAAGGCGAAGGCCTCGCCTTCTCCTCGCTTCTTCATCTCCTCCCCGCGAAAGGCCTCGCGCGCGCGCTCACACCTTCTTCTCATGCTTGCAACGTAAGGAGCGAGCTCCCCGGACTTCGCGAGCTCGCGATCCGAGAAGGCCTCCTCGAGCTCGCGCTCGCCTTCCATGCTTGCGGCTTCTCGAGCGATGCTTGCGAAGATCTATGTTTGGCCTTTTCCGGACACGGAGGCCTCTCTCCTGCGATCTCCTCATGTCGCGCGAGGAGAGGCCTCGCGCTTCTCTCTAATCGCGAGCTCTTCATACGTTGCATGTTGTGGGCGATCGGTTACGACATGAGAAAGGCGCGCAAGCTTCGCCTCCCCTTCGCCTTTCGAGGCAATGGCACTCAGGAGCTCCCCTGGGACGTGCCTCTCATGAGCGCCTCTCTCTCGCGCGAGGAGGCGAGAGCGCTCTCTCGCCTTTATGGAAGCCCAATCCCAGCCGGTAGGGTGACAATCCCCGGAGCGCTTCGCGAAGTGCGAGGCCTCTCTCTCTACGACTATGCAAAGGCGCCTCTCGCGCGCCTCCTCGCTATGAGAGACGCTGGCATTCACACTACGGCCTCGCTTGCCGCTGATGCACCAGGAGGAGCACTTCGCGCTCTCGAGGCCTCTCGCCATGGCTTCGCGATTGCCGTGCCGATCCTTCTCGCGAAAGGAGCGCCTCTCCCAGGGGAGCTCCTTCTCACTGCGAAAGGAGGAGGCCTCGCGCGCCTCGATTGCATCGATGGGGACCTTAACGATCTCCGGATGTTGGACCGAGCTCCTCGCGCTGGCTTCTCAGGCCTCGCTGTGATCCTTCGCCTCAAGCGCTCGAGAGGCTCGAAGCCTGAGAGCGCCTCGCGCTTCGCGCTCGCTCCTTACGGCGATTGGCAAGAGCTCGCGGGAGGAGGCCTCGCGCGCTTCTCCGGGGAGCTCTTCTCATGAGCGTCTCGCTTCGCCTCTCGAGCCTCGAAGCGCTTCTCCTTCTCCTCGCTCTCGAAGCTTTCGAGCCTGAGAGCCTGAGAGAAGAGGAGCTCCTCGAGAGCCTCCTCGAGCGCCTCGAGCGCTCCTCTCCTCGCCTCCCCTTCTCCTCCTCTCGCGAAGCTCGCGCGCGCCTCCTGAGCTCCTCCTGAGAGCTCTCAGGCTGACAAGCTTCTCAGGCCTCTCCTTTCTATGGGGAGGCCTTTCTCGTGCCGGGGAGAGACAATCCCGACATTTGGGGTCGGAATTTAAGATTTGCAACGTTGCAAACTGTAAAACGGTATCAACGGATACAGAAAGTTGGACGAATCCGTGGCAGACTAGGGAGCAGTAGCGCGAAAGTTTAAAGCGTGGGGGCGCGGGGCCACCCCTTTTTGATGGCGGCTATTTTTCAAACGACTTTTTTGCCCCCAGTATTTATACCTACGCTCCCTCCATTTTGCGCTGTTAAAAGCTAGTGCGCACTGCGCGAACGATCTAGTCTTCAATGGAAAGGAGTGAGCGCACTAAGATCCTGCGCGAAAAGAAAGTGCTCGAGCAAGCGAGCCCCCAAGGCGAGCATTTTTCAAGCACTTTCTTTCTTTTCTTCTTCTTTTAATTGTTTATTGTCTTTCGTTTGCTGCTGCGCACAATTTCAGCGGCTCGAGGCTATTTACGAGCGTTTAAGCAGAGAAGAGAGTTAGTTAGAAGATGGTTGTAAGGAAGAGGCCCTTGGAACAATCGCCTTGGGGGCAGAAGGCCGCTGGGAACGTACGCCTTGGGGGCTATTGCTCGTAGCGGCCTTCGTCATGACGCTTTGCGTCTCCTTCTGCGCGATGGGCCTCTGGCGAAGGGAGCTTATGAAAGCTTTTCGAAAGGGGCCAGGAGGAAGGTCGCTTGACAAGATCGCCTTGGGGGCTTCCTGCGCGAGGCGACCTTCCTTGCAGCGTTAACAACCATCGTTAACTGTCTCAGGCGGCTGCTGCGCCTATGCCTATCATATATCGGCCTGTGGGTGAAGTGCGACGGTTTTACTAGGGTTTTGAGCAATGAAGCTTAAAAATTACAGAATTTCTTAATAATTCAATGGGAGAGAAGGTAGTTAAGCTGAGGCATGCCTAAGAGACTATGAGCTACCACGATCCCTTTGAAACGCTTTCTGAAGTGAGAGCCGTATGGCGCATCCACACGCCCAGCAGGCGCTACAAGAACAAAGTGCTAAAGGCTTTTGAGAAATTCATGCAACTGCCCAAGACCAGCTTTTACAAAACCAGCTTCCCAAGGTACGATGGCTACCAAATGGACCTCCTTTCTTTTTCCATTGACCATGGTGAAGAAAGCTTGTCTTCTTTCTACCCCGACTGGTGATGGCTTATTCTCTTAAAGAGCTTTGCCGCCTTGCCACTAAATACGCCCTGTGTCCTGAAATGACTGAACCGTCCTTGTCTGAGCTGAAAGAGCGCTTTGCTGGTTTTGAATGGTGCGCCGATAAGGCCACTGCTGCTGCTTTTGGCTACTACGCAGCCATGGAAGAGTTCAATGGCAAGAAAACGATTACGAAAGATATTTACGAGCAATGCACTTCAGTGGTAGAAGATGCGCAAAAGCTTGCTCTAAATCCAGGAGAGACCGCCGACCGCATTTTCACTCTCATTTACCATTGGCTTGATAAAGAGCTGGAAAGCGAAGGGTGGGACGACGTTGAAGACACCAATAGTTTTCGCCACGACCTTCATCGTTTGTTCCAGAACAAACTGATCGATGAGGAGTGGGTGGAGAAATACCAGCAAGATTAGTCCCGGTAGAAGCATGATGCAGCATGCAACACGCTAAAGCCTTCTAAATTAAGCCTTTGTAAGCGTTCAGGGTAGAAGCATGCCAAACGATGATCTTCCATGTCCTTGTTGCGCAATGCAACACGCAGGTCACGATCATCAATGCTGCATTTGTCAAAAGGCTTTTTGAGAATGGTTTTCACAAAGTCGCAAGTGCTTTCAAACAGCTCTGGCGAATAGAGCTTCGCCGCCCTGCTATACACCGTCATGTATCTTTCCATCGTTAAGCGATTGCCAATGGCATAGAGGTCGCAAATGTCGTTGCCATGGGGCCCCTCGTGCTGCCACAGTTCATCGTCGGGCTCTGGTCCTTCATGGCGCTTCCCTTTCCAATTTTGCTCCCACCATTTACGATGCTGCTCACAGCAGGCCAAACACCCTCCGCCTCCTCCTGGGTGCTTATGCACGGCTTCGTTGGAAGCAATGAGCAGGCGAGCAAAGCGAGGATCTTCTGAAAGAAAGAATTCTCTTTTGTCCCAGCGCTTGGGTTCTATGTCAAAACGAAGCTTAACAATAGTGGAATGCTCTATGTCATTTTTCTTTTCCCATTGGACCATTTGTTCATAGCTGCGCTGCATGGAATAGAGCTGCATGCCAATATGCTTCTTCGCTGCTTGTTTGTCCAGGAGAAAGGCTCGCTCAGGGAGGATGAGTTGTGCTTCAGCTTTTTCTTCTTCTTCAAAGCAATAGTTCTTAAAAGGCAATGCATCAATCATTTCTTGCTTGTTTTCCAAAGGCACTTTCACATAGGAGCCTTCAATGCGTTGTCTCCCGCGATGCTCCACTTGACAATCAACAGTCCAAGAATGGAAAAAGCAATTGACAATGGCACCATCAGCTTCAAGATCATCAATTAATTCTTTCCATCGTCCCACATGCTTCATGAAGCTCCGCTTATGGCCAGAAAATAACAAGGCAATGTACATTGTGGAATTGTTAATTTTCTAGCTTTGTAGCCAATCCTACTCTCTCTCCATCGCTTCCTTTGATAGCGTGGAAGGATTAAGCTTTGGTGCCATGCTAGATGATTTGCCAATGCCTTTCATGGCAGGAGCCATTAAGCTATGGCCTGTTCATAGCCGCCCTGGCTATCAATGGTTCGTCGCTTACGGAGGCAAGCCGTATTATTTCCGTACAAAGAGCGAAGCGTTGCTTTTTGCCAGGGACAGGCAAAGTGGAAGTGATCCTGAAGGGCTTTGCGACTGAGCTACAGTAAGGAGTGTTCGTTCGGCCCGCGCAAGGCGGGCTTTGCTGTCTCATGAAGCTCAAGGAAAGCGCAAAGTGCGAAAAGATTGCTCGAACTGGCAGGGTGGAAAGCTGGCTAAATGATCCCGAAGGGCGTTTGGCAGTGAGCTGCACAGTATTTGTCGTGGAAGATTCAATGGAAGGGCCTGATGGTATTGAACAATCATGGCGCTTTGTTTCCCATGGTCTTCGTAACGGCGCAGGCGTGGCAGTGCATTTGTCCAACTTGCGTGCCAAGGGAGAAGAAAATGGCAAGGGACTTGTCGCTAGTGGTCCGCTTAGCTTTGGCAAAATCTATTCCACGCTCAACGAAATCCTGCGTCGCGGAGGAAAGTATAAGAATGGTGCCGTTGTGCTTCATTTGGATTATGACCATCCTGATGCCATTGATTTAATCAAAGCTCCGCGTTCAGAATTTCCATGGGCAAAACGTTGCATTGACGTGGATGAGCACTTCCTTGATAAATCATCGCCTGAATTCATTAAAGCATTGTGTCAGGGCATCTCCACAGGAGACATTTGGCTCAATAAGATTCGCTATAACGAAAGAGGGGAACGCCTTCGCGGAAATGTCTGCCTCGAAATTTATCTTCCTCATCGTGGCACTTGTCTTCTACAGCATGTCAATCTCGGTGCTTGTGGCATCAATGAAGTAGAACAAGCCTTTATGGATGGTATGCAGCAGCTTTGTGAGCTGCATCCTTCTACTGGCGTGGGCGACACTGGCGAATACCTTTCTCCGTCCATTGATAAGCAAGTGGGCCTTGGCATTCTTGGCCTGGCCAATTTCCTTTCCATTCATGACATCTCCTACGAAGACTTTGGCAAGGCTCTGGAAGCTTATCTTGATGAGGATCCTCATCCTTGGTGCCATCATTGGGCTAGTCAGCGTGCTGGCGAAGCCGTAGCTGCCATTCAACGAGGGCTGTTGAGCGCTGCGGACATTGCTAAGGAGCACGGCATGGAACGTGCCTTTACCATTGCCCCCACTGCTTCCTGCTCCTATAGGTATTTGGACTCCAGAGGCTTTACTACTGCCCCTGAAATTGCCCCTCCCATTGATCAAATTGTCGATCGAGATAGTGAAACAATGGGCGTGGAAAGGTTTGAATATGGGCCAGTAGAAATTGCGGAGCAAGTGGGCTGGAAAGCGTTTAAGAAAGTGGCCGATGGCATTGTCGAGCTAATGCAGCGCACTGGCCTCTTCCATGGTTATTCCATGAACTGGTGGTCCGATATGACTGTTTGTGATGAAGCCTTTCTGCGTGAATGGCTTGCCAGCCCTCAATCATCTATTTACTATGCCCTGCAAGTGCAATCGGGCACACAAGCAAAAGACGATATTGGAGTAGACTTGGGAGAGAGTCTGACCGACTTCTTTAATTTGGACGAGCCCGAAGCTTGTTCTTTGGAAGCTGGTTTCTGTAGCGCCTGCGCAGAGTGATCCACGACTAAGGCAATGGGGCAGCATTTGCTGCCCTTGTTTGTCGTCCCTTGTTTTTTCCCATTGCTTCTTTTCACATGGCAGTCCTTGACTATTTTTCTGCTGTTGCTCGTAAGCGTCCCTGGCAGGCAGTGCCTGTCACGAAGGGAGAGTTTGTTGATGGTGCCGAAGAGACCATCTTTCGTGCTTTGGCCATTCGCCACCTTGAACTGCCAGTGAAGGATATGCTCCTTGAGGGGCTTGAGCGGGAGCTTCCTAACAGCCCTGGCCTCATCGAAAGCATCTATAGCAACATCAAAGACGAAGAGCGTCATGACGAGGCTCTTAATTATGTTGCGGCTGCTCATGGCACGAATGAGCAAGCTGAAAAAGAAGCCTTGCGCATTCGCCAGGCATGGCAAGACCATCCTGCCCACCCCATCGCAAAAGTGGCAGTGCTAGAGCGAAGCTTGTTCTTCACCATTCTTCCCTTTTTCCGCTTTAATGGGGACAAAGGACTTCGCACTGTTGCAACGGACATTTCTCGCGATGAAATCTGTCACGCCTATTGCCATACAAAAATTTGCGAGGAAGCTGGCGAAAAGTATGGCGATAGCCTGAACAAGCTGCGGAAAATGACGGCGCTGTGGATTTATGATAAGCTTGGCTCGTCGGATAACAAATATCTTGACAAAGACTTCTGGCTGCGTCAAAGCGACAGTTTGTTCTACAGCGGCAAGGCTCCTGAACTGAACGAAACCCGCGCTTCGACGGTTCCTGCGTTTTTCGAGACCAATGCACTGAATCTGCCTGCCTACGGGCGTAGTTGATGCTATGCTGGTCAGCGTGGGAAGCCGTAGCTCAGGCGGCTAGCAGGTTTGATGCCCTGCACTTCCCCGTTTTTCTTGCGCTTAAGTGTTGGCACACGCTAGGCAAATAGCTTAGAGTCCTGGAGTTCGATTCCCAGAAGCGCCCTTACCATTGATCTCTATGAGCGCCTTCGTCATTGGAGACACCCACTGGGGACACAGCAGGAGCCTGTCCTTCATCCAGCCCGATGGTTCTCCATTGCGTCCTTTTTCTTCTTGCGAAGAAATGGACGAAACAATGGTGGAGCGATGGAACTCAGTGGTCAAAGACAAGGACACTGTGTACCACCTTGGCGATGTTGCCATTCCACGCAGTGGACTAAAGCACTTGGCGAGGTGCAATGGGAGAAAGATTCTCATTCGCGGCAATCACGACACCTTCAAGCTCAAAGACTATGCCGAGTATTTTGAAGACATTCGTGGAGCCATGTTTCACCATGCTGGCAAGGCACTACCAGGCGGCTTAATCTTCACGCACATTCCCGTGCATCCCGATAACCTTCGTGGTCACTATCTGGGCTGCGTACACGGACACCTTCATTGCCATCTAGTGTTCAAGGACGGACAGGAAGATCGGCGTTTCTTTAATGCTTGCGTTGAGAGGAACCAATTCACTCCTGTAGCATTAGAGCTGATCGTCGATCACTTCCGCACCAATGTCAGAGGAGCGGCGAACTTTTAACACGCCGTTGCGTGAGCCTCTCAACCCCATCATCCATCGTCTCCTTCAGGCCATTGATTGGCACAATTCCCGCTATTTCGAGGATCACAATCCTTGGCACTTGGAAAAAGCAGAAAGCTTGCGAAGTTATGTAAGAGAGCTGAAAGATTGGGTGAAGAAAAAAGAAGGAAGATGAGGCAGAGTTTTCCCGCTTTAGGGAATCAATGGGTGCGGCCCATGCTCTGCCTTGTTTTTATCCAGAGCGCTTCAACTCGCTCCAAACGCCGATGGCCTGCTAAACCACGGAATCCAAAACCAACAGTGACGAGGATGTTGGGGCGGGGAGGGCCGAAGCCCTCCCTCTAAATGACCACTAGGCGCCTAGTGGGCTCCTGCAGGAAGCTTTGAAAGCTTAGCAGACTTCCGTCCAGTACACGGCAGCTCCCTCTAGGAATAATCGCTTATTAACGAAACGAGCCTCGTGGAATGGCACTTCCCACATTTCCCGCTTCCCATTGCGAGAAAAGAACAAGCGTACCATCAGTCTCGAGCTTCAGTGAGTTCGATGTATTCAATGCGCCATTGGTGGAATGCTGCCTTTGCAAGGCGCACTTCCTCGCTATTGGGGCCATATAGCCTGCCACCGTCTTCAACGGCCTTGGCGGCCTCCACGGCATTCTCCCAGGCTTCTTCTATGGCAGGAGAGAGGACCATGGCGAGAGGAGCACGGTTTCTCTAGTCTATTCCGACAAATTTTGCATTGCTTTCACCACTTTTTCTGCATTGCGAAGTTTTGGCAGCAGCGAGGGCATATAGAGGTGCTCTGCCGCCAAAAGCTGCAAAGCGCTTTGCCTATTAGCTTCCAACAGAAGAAGCAAAAAAGTAAGCTCTTCTTTGGTGAGTTCAACGCCAATCATTGTTTCAACTTTTCGTGAAAATGGTTTGATTGGTGAAAATTCTAATAGCTATCTAGTGAGGCTCCTTATCCAATCAATATTATCATCTTTCGATGCATCTAATACGGCAGCAGCAAGAGCAAAGCAATAGTCATCAACGCCTGAATCTTTGCCGCCAGTCACTGCCCATTGTCCACTAGCTCGATACAGCACGCTGAGATTTTTAAGCTGCCAGATGAGCTTTTTATGGGGATACAGTTCAATCAGTCCGGCATTAAAAAGCTCTCGCAGCTTACTAAAAGCCTTCATCTTCGTGCTGACAGACCATGAAAGTTCAGTGATGGGAAAGTCTTTGGAGAGATCTTGAATGATGGCAGAGCTATTGAATTGGTCAAGCGTGATGCTTTGAAATTCGTAAAGGCGATGATGCTCCTTAATCCACTCTTCCACTTTTGCAATGCTCACTTCCTTCTTTCCGCCAATTTCAAAATCAGCCTCGAAAGTGTGCAGCTTATCCACGACAAGGCGTTCGCCTTCGTAATGAATGATGCAAGCAATGTATTCATCTCGTCCCACACCGCCTCGAGCTGGGTCAAGGGAAAGGAAATAGGTGCCCATCAGCTCGCGCTTTGGCGGCAACACTGTCCTGTCTTTATTAACTGCCACGTCCACCACTTCAGGGGCCAACAGCACGGAATTACTACGTCTAAACTGAGCCCCGTATTCCACCCAAAAGCTTTCTTCGTCTTTCTTGAGAGCGTTTTGCAGGAAGGGACAATCAAAGGGCAAGTTAGGGTTGATGTCCCAAGTGGGAATTTGCAGGGCTTGCATGCCTGGGTATTCTCCACTTTCTGCTTGCTTGAAATGCTCGTAGAACAAGCCACTGGTTAACCATGGAGATGACAGTTCAATGATTTTGCCATGTTTGCCAAACTGAGCAATGGAAGGCGATAATGCTGTGTACATTGCTTCCGCGCCACGGTTTGCATCGCCATCAATACTGAAAGCAAGTTCGTCCATGACCACTGCCACAACTGCTTTACCACGAGACGCTCGAGCCGATGCAGGAATGGCCTGGAATACGCAACCATTACTCAGCTCAATCTCTAAGGAAGTTTCCCTTGTAATCTCCTGCTCTAGCGGACTATTGATGATGAGCTGGCGAATGTTGTCAAGAGCGATTTTGGACTGTCCCAAATCATTGGCGACAGTCACCACATACCACTTCTCGCCTTTTCTCACTCTCCGACGAAAATGCTCGTCTTGGCAAAAGGCCATGTAAGCAGCAGCCACGGAAGCCATGAAGGTCTTACCGCTTCTCCTGCCCATCGACCAAATGGCGTGGTTGACGTTCTCTTCAAACAGATTGTTGAGAATGCGTTGCTGCCTTGGCCACAATGGCGTTTTAAGGACCAGCTCCGCAAACTCACTACATTTCAGCACGATATTTAGCCATCGCCAGTTCTTCCATATTATGCAACAATTCTTTCGGAAAAAAATAAGCTGGCCTGTTGCGAGCAGGATCGGCCCAGTATTGCTCCTGCATTGCTTCTTCCCCGTAGCACCATCCGTGAATAAACGTTTTTTGCTTTTCTATAGTTACCAAGACAAATTTTTTGCGGGGATTTTCATTTTTTTGCACTATCAAGTCGTAAGAGTGTTTTGAGCGCGTTTTCACATCAATGCCCGGCAGATCGTCAGAGCCTCGCTTGGCTTCGCTTTCTTGAAAAAGATGCTCTTTCATTCCAAGGTATGAAGCTACGGCCATCTCCCCTGCTGCACCGAGCAAATGGATTTCTAGGGCCTTGTCGCCGCGAGCTGCGCCGCGATTACGCCCGCGAAGTCCTTTGACTTCGTTCACGGCTTGCCTTCGCTGTCCTTCCTCCATCGCCTGCTTTCGTTCCTCTTCGGAGAAGACAAATTCAATGGGAGTGGGCATAACAAGACGCACGTCATGGCCATCATACCCATCTTTAGAATGAAAGCAAGCCCATAGTGTGAACAATGTCGGAAGAAACAGTGGATCTTGGTCATGCGAACGAAGCTGGCTTGCGATCGGACGGACTAGCCAATGCGCTTACAGGCATGGGCATCAAGGGTCGCGACAAGAGCCTGCAGACCACTGCCCAACCCATCGTCTTCCTAGCTCAAGAGGAGCTAGAAGCCTTGTACGGCGAGTGGTTGCCACGTCGCATCGTAGACATCTACGCCGAACAGGCCACGCGCAAAGGCTTCAAAGTGTTGTTTGGCGGCGAGGGAGCTGCTGCTGAGGAAGTGGTGGGCATTGAACAAACCATTGAAGATCTGCACATTCTCGAGAATTTCATGCTGGCATCAAAGAATGCTCGGCTTTACGGAGGCGCCGTCATTCTGCTGTACATCGACGATGGTCGGCCTGCAGATCAGCCAGTGGACAAAAGCCGCATTTATTCCGTTGAAGGAATGGAAGTGCTGGATCGCTGGCAGATTGCCCCTGTCATCAACGAAGAGAATTTGTACGACTATTCCAAGGCAACGTATTACCAAATCATCTCGGGCGACCTCATACGTCAGCCACAACTCACCTACATCCACAAAGACCGCATTTTGCGCTTTGATGGCGACTGGCTTCCATATCGCATTAGGCAAAGGAACTATGGGTGGGGGATGAGCAGTTTGCAGACTGTCTATGAAAGCTTTAAGCACTATTGGACTGGCCTGAACGCTTCAGCAACGTTGTTGTGCGAGTTTGATATTTTTGTTCACAAGATTAAAGGCTTGGCACAAATGCTTGCTGCTGGCAAGGAGAAAGATGTGCGTGATCGCCTGGTGCTAAATGATATGAGCAAGAGCGTTTATCGCGGCTATGCCATTGATGCAGAGAAAGAAGAACTTGCTTTTATCAGCAGGAACTTTGGCGGCGTAGGAGAAATCCTTGAGAAAATGCGCGTAGATATTATTGGCGCTTCAAAAATTCCTCACACTGTGCTGTTTGGTGAAAGCCCGAGCGGGCTTGGCTCCACTGGCAGGAGCGAAGAGCGCGATTTTGCCAAGACGCTTGCGGATTACCAACAATCCACTTTCCATCGCCCTCTCAAAAAGCTGATGGAACTGATCATGCTGAGCCGCACTGGCCCGACGAATGGGCGCATGCCTGAATCGTGGCGCATTCATTTCAACGATTTGTTCGAGCTGAATGAACGAGAGAAAGCCGATGTGAGAGCCCGCGTGGCAGCCGTTGACGGACGCTACATCCAACTGGGAGTACTGAGTCCCAAGGAGGTGGCTGATGCCCGCTACGGCGGCTCTGAGTGGTCGATGGAACTCACCCTCGACCCGTCCGTCGTGCGGGAACTTCCCGCTCAAACTGGGGGTGGTTCCACTCAAGAAGGGGGTGGAAAAATGAAAGTGCCTCCTGGCGGGCGCGACCCCATGAACGAGGAAAATGGCACTCTCCCCATGGATGGCAGCAGGGAAGTGGAAGATGCTGCTGGCCTCTATCTTCCTCGCGACCTTGAGCATCAGCGTGGTGACGTTACCTTCACCGACAAGGAGCTTCACAGTCGTGCAGTGTCGGCGGCTAAAAGCAAGTTCAAAGTGTGGCCGTCTGCCTATGCCAGCGGCTATGTCGTGCAACAGTACAAGCGTATGTACAAAGAAAAGCATGGATCAATGAGCGGAGCCTTCAAGAGCGATGGGCAAGAGCTTTACGCTGATGATCTTGATAAGTGGTTCAAAGAAAAGTGGGTGAGGATTGGGAGCAATGGTGAAATCATGGGACCATGCGGTGCTCGCGAGGAAAAAGAAGGCAAGCCTAAATGCCTGCCACAGGCCAAGGCGCAAGCTATGAGCAAGGAAGAGCGCAAAACTATTGTCGCTCGTAAACGCAAAGCCGATCCTGATCCAGAACGCAGAGGCCCTGCAAAGCTGGTCAGCAGCAAGGTTGATGCCATCGAACCCATGAGAGTGGAAGGCATGATCCTTGGCAACATTGACGAAGAGGCTTTCATCACGGAAGCCGACATTGACAAAGCCTTGAGCGAATGGAAAGAGGAAGCTCCTGCCAAGTTCAAGGAAATTCTGGAAGCCGACAATGCTGAATGATCTCAGCGCGTTTTCAGAAGCAGTGTTGTCCAGCAGGATGGACGCTGCATGGTCTTACGACCGTAATACTGGACGCTATCGAGATGAGCGCGGCAAATTCTTGAGCCAAGCTTCCGTGCAAAAGCTCGTTGATGGTCGCATTGATAAGCTAGAAGTTTCTCTCAAGCGCTTCACGCGCATGCTCAACGATGGATCCATCACCCTTGACCAGTGGCAAGGAAGCGTGCGCGAAGCCATCAAAGCCGCCCACATTCAAGCAGCAATTATTGGCCATGGAGGCAAAGCTGGTATGGGCAGCGCAGAATATGGTCGCGTGGGCCAAAGGCTTCGCTTGGAATATGATTTTCTTGCGAATTTTGCCTCCGATTTGCTTGGTGGTCGCATATCTGCTCCCATGGCTTTGGCTCGCATTGGCTTATACGCTCAAAGCGTTCGCGGCAGTTACTGGCTGGGAGCCGAAATCAGACAACAAGAGCAAGGCTATTCCTTAATGCGTCGCATCTTGGACGATCAAGCCAAGCATTGCGAAGATTGCTTGCGCTATGCCGCTCGCGGAACTGTCCCCATTGGAAGCGTGCCATTGCCAGGGCAACGTTGCGAATGCGGCGCCAGGTGCCGCTGTTCCGTGCGCTATTTCAGGCAGCAGCCGCAGGCAGTGCCAGTATAGTAGGGCAAAGCTAAAAGCTCATGAAAGTCCTTGTAGGAGACACTGGCTTGGTTGGCAGCGTGCTGCGGCAGTCCACCAACTTTGACGCCACCTTCAATTCCAGGAACATTCATGAGCTGCCCGAAATCGCCAATTTGCCAGGGCAAGTGGATGAACTGTATCTTGCTTGTCTGCCTGCCACGAAGTGGTTGGTTAATCAAGACCCGCTGAAAGATTTCAACAATATTCTCTCCATTGTTGATGTGTTGACGCGAGTATGGGCAACGAAAGTGATTCTCATTTCCACTATTGACATTTATCAGCCCGACGACTTAGGAGGCAACGAAAGCTGCTGGACTCATTTCGGACCATTGGGATATGGCACCAACAGGCTTTTGTTTGAAACGCTTGTTCAAGATACGCTTGCTTTTCAAACTTGCATTGTGCGGCTGCCAGCCGTATTCCATCCACTTATCAAAAAGAACATTCTGTTTGATTTGCTGAACAATAACAATGTCGATCAAATCAATGGCAATTCCGCTTATCAATGGTATCCACTGAAGCGTCTTTGGCAGGACATTCAGGAAGTGAAAGGCAATGAAACAATCAACTTATTTCCGCCTCCCATTGAAACCTTGGAAATCATTGATAAGTTCTTTCCCAATGCTGAAATTTCGTCGGGCGATCGCATTTCTTACGATTATCGCACCATGACCACGGAAAGTGGTTATTGGCTTTCCAGGGAAGAAGTGATGAGCGACATGGAGGCATTCATCAATGAAGCTCGGGGTTAGTGCAATTGGATGGGAAGCCGAGGATCATGCAGAAATTGTTTTGCATCTTCCTGATGGCATTGAGCTGCTAGAAGCCGTGCCCTTCAAAAGGCATAGCCGCTTTTCTGGCTATCTGCAGAAATATTCAGCGCAATCATTGTTCTATGGCATGGACATTGATGCGTTTTGGGACGAGCAAGCGCTTGATTCATGCTTGGCCAATTTAGTAGCGATGGCCCGCGAGTATGAATGGAGGCGAATGGTGCTTGGCAGTCCTGGTTTGCGCAAAGGCGACAGGCGCTATTTGATGGACGCACTAGCACGAGTGAATGATGCACTGGCCACCATTGATTGCATTGTTTGCGTTGAGCCAGTAGCCAAGCACTATGGAGGTGAATATTTTTTCACTGTCGAAGAAATTGTGCAAAGCCTTGCAGAATATTCACTGTCTCACACTGCCACGATGATCGACACCAACAGCGTGTGGCTAGAAGAACAATGGCCAGAAGATGTGCTCCTCCAATGCTTTCCCTATATCAAGCATGTGCATATTAGCGATCAAAACATTGGTCCCATTGTCTCTCAAGAAAAGCATGAACGTTTTGCAGAGGCGCTGCGCAATTCAGGCTACGAAGGGGCCGTTGTGCGAGAGCTGTTGAAAGCAAAGAACAACCCAGGCGAATATCATTACTTCGCCCACCTTTACAAGCCTTCAAGCACTTCACGCACCTTTTCTTCAATCAAATAGATGCCTTGAATTTTGCCTGTGTAGCAGGAAAGCAGATTGTCTTGCTGTTTGAATAGCGGAGCCCTGTAGGCGCTGGCATTGCTTCGTTTGCTCTTCATGGATAGCACAATGCTATGGCGAGAAAGGTGGTCCAAGAATTCTGGCCAATATGAGCGGGCATGAAGCTCCGCCTTGTTTCTCAGTTGTTCCAGCTTCTCCATGGAAGGTTCTTCTTCAATTGGCACCACTGAATCGGCAGCCACGCTATGCACAACGTGACTCAAAGACATGGTGTGATTGTGAAATGGATAGAAAGAAAATAGTGGTCCGTCAATGTAAGTGAGTGCTCCAAAGGGCAAAGGCTTTTGCACTTCGTAAAGGAACATTGCCACTGCTTCAAAATATTCACTGCTCGATGGCCTCAGCAGCGCATTGTTGGTGCAATCAATGACCAAGTGGAAGTCCTGCTTCAATTGCTTAATATCTTCTCTTTTGATTTGCTCTTGCCGAAACAAAGGGGCTAGTTGTTGAGAGAAAAAATGTTTGGCCTCGATGGGGGAAATATAGCGTTCTTGAGTGCGCCAAACCATTGAAGTGTTGCGAAGAAAGTCCGCCTTAATTTCTTCATACTGAAAAATCAATGGCGGAAAAATGCTCCTAATAGTTCCGGCATCTAGCAAGCTTTCATCTTCTGGCACGGCATACAAATTGTTTTTCACCTCATAAGTGACACTTCCATAATCGTGCATGAAGCGATCGAAAGTAAATCTGCACAATGAGCGTGTGGCTGCGTTCCTAGCGTAGTGGTAGCCAAGATGAAGGCGATTTTGGTTGATGAGCGAAGCGCCTTGAAATGGCTCGGGCTTGCGATCAAACAGTACGGTGTGATGCTCGTCCCTTAGCTGGTAGGCCAAATGACATCCCACCCAACCAGCTCCAATAATTGCGACGCGCATGCCACTATCCGCTTCTGCCATAGTCTAAAACGCTTGTAAGATGAGGCCAGCTCTGTTTTTCTTGTGGCAACCATCTTTTACTGCGGCGACGTTGGAGTGCAAACTGGCTTCGGGCGCGTCAGCGAGCATTTGATTCCAGCACTAGCCAAAGAGCATGATGTGCATGCCCTCGCGGTCAATTGGCACGGCGACCCCAATGAAATGCAGGATCATTGCAAAATGTACCCTGCTATGGCCTACGGCTCCGATCCGTTTGGCCAGCATCGCATTGGAGAGCTAGTACAAAAAATTAAGCCCGACTTGGTTTTCATTCTCAACGACATTTGGGTGGCGATCAACTTGTTCAATGCCATCAAGCCTTTCAAGGAGAGCATTGGCTTCAAGACTATTGTGTACACTCCCATTGACTCCTACGGTCTCTTCGCAGAGCTGTGCGAACCCATCAGTCATTGGGACAAGCTCATCACCTACACAGACTTCGCCAAAGAAGAGCTGCGCAAGATGGGTTATGACAAGCCTGTCGAAGTGGTGGGGCATGGCACGGACTTCACCAAGTTCTTCCCCATGGACAAAGAACAGTGCCGAAAGGAACTGGGCGTGCCGAATGATGTGTTCATTGTCTTCAATGGCAACAGAAATCAGCCGCGTAAACGCATCGACCTGACCATCAAGGGCTTCATCAAGTTTGCAAAGGACAAGCCAGATGCTCGCCTTTGGCTCAATATGGGCAAGAAAGACATGGGCTGGGATTTGGTGCCGCTGTTCAAGCGCGTCGCCAGAGACGAAGGCTACGACCCCACGGGCAAGCTCATTCTTACCAGCCCCGAATTTTCCACACACAATTGTCTTCCCATTGAGCAGCTCAATAAGGTGTACAACGCTTGCGACGTGGGCGTTAACACTTGCATTGGCGAGGGTTGGGGCTTGGTGAATACGGAGCACGCTGCCGCTGGCGTGGCACAACTCGTGCCTGACCATACAAGCCTGAAAGAAATCTTTAGCGAAGTGCCTCGCATTCGATGCCAAGGCTCGGAAACCGATAGGAACTACGGCCTTGAGCGTCCATTGCCTATGCCCGAAAGCCTGGCAGAGCTTTTGGAAGGCTATTACGAAAATCGTGACTTTCTAGCCACCGATGGCGAATGGTGCTATAAACGCATCCATGAAAAGCAATTCACCTGGCCCTTCATCCAGAAGAAGATGCTTGCCATCATTGAAGAAACGCTTGCTCAAAGTGCTTCTCCGCAGTTCAAAGGCTTCGGCA
>Ga0172372_10006003_pt1 | contig 16724 bp, 7 predicted proteins | sample LakKiv5m_2_FD_114544 | JGI IMG/M metagenome (GOLD analysis project Ga0172372, IMG submission 114544) | Freshwater microbial communities from Kabuno Bay, South-Kivu, Congo - kab_092012_9.5m | ecosystem: Environmental > Aquatic > Freshwater > Lake | place: Democratic Republic of the Congo...
CGTTGGACAATACACACGACAATTATGATCTCTGAAATTTATTTGTATGCTGTCAGTTGCCACTCCGCAAATGTTGTTAGCAGAAACCCAATACAGTCCAGGCTTAACAATTCTCCTAAAAGGCAACTTACTACCATCATCCCAAACATATTGAGTGTTCCAATTTTCAATGCTCAATTCCAAGAGTTCATCCTTACATAAAATACTATCAGCCCCCAAATTCACCCTTGGATACGGATAAATCCAAGTAGTTTGGCTTGAACTGTCTGTACATCCGTTAACCGTTATGATATATTTTACAGTATCCTTCCATAACACCGTTGGAATTAAATCACTTCCAACCATATTCTTACCGTAAAAATTACCTCCATTTACGTTTGCCAATATAGGATAACTGCCTGATCCCTCGCAGTAATATTCCCGCAAAGTTGCAAATACAGGATCTGGCATGGGTTTCACATAAACAGCTCTACTTATCGTGTCAAAACATCCCACAGAACTCTCAACATTCAAATGAACACGCTTGTAACCCGGTGAGTCAAATCTATAATTTACTAAAGGCAATGTCTCAGATAGTTCACCATTGATATTCCACCATTGCCGTGATAAACTGAATGAATCGGTACTTAGATTTGAGAAAACATACTGGTTCTGGAATAAGCACTGCGCACTATCATTTATACCTATGATGGCTGTAGGACGAGGATATACTCGAATGATCTGCTTTGCACTATCCATACATCCACTGTCAGAAACGTTGACCAAACGAATGGTTTTAAATCCAGAATTTGCATACAGTTTTGATTCAACAGAACCACCATTCATTCTCACATCGCCTTCATCTAAGCTCCATTGATGTGCAATGATTTTCCCTCTACTGATGTTGCTCGAAGCCGTAAATACAAAATCTTGTGCATTGATGCACTGATCGCTATCATTGACCCGCAAAACACTTTTAGGATTTGGATTCACAAACAAAAATTGAGTTGAAGAATCCATACAGTTTAAATCAGATCGAGCCACCAATCTCACAAAATGCCCGCCAATATCTGTAAATGAATATTTCTGATCTTGATTTGAATGAACTAAATCAACCCCACCGAAATTCCAAGTTAAATTATATGTTCCTTCAAGAATACTCGTTTGATTTAAAAAAATAAAATCTTGATCTCGGAAACATTGACCCTCATCGTTCGTAAAGAAATCAACGGATGGCATAGCCCCTACTCTCACCCATTGCCTGAAAGTATCCGCACATCCGTGGTTGGAAATAGCTCGCATCACAATTGGATATCTTCCGTGTTTGAGATATTTATGTGATACCTCGTAATTAGTATCTAATTTTCCATCCCCAAAGTCCCACTGTCCCCAAGAAGACCCGTATTTAACCCGGGTATAATTGGTGATATCGAATTTATTTTGCCGTAAACACTGAAGCGTATCGTTGATGGTGAATTCAATGATGGGATGAGGATGCGCTACCACCCACCGACTAATAGAATCGATGCAACCTTGATCGGAGGTTTCAATTAACTTCACCCAGTAAAATGAATCTTTAACAAACGATCGAGAAAACTGCTTCTGTGCAGTTGAAAAACCATCCATCATAAACCACTGAGAAGTCATATTTCCTTCGTCAATCAAGCTCTCTGCGCGAAAATCAAATTTATTTCCAAATAAACACTGTTCCGAATCATTCACGTGGATTCGGGGGATAGGCATAGGATTCACCCTCACAATCCGTGTAACAGTGTCAATGCAACCGTGATTTGACTTCGCTCTTAAAAATGCGCGCTTAAATCCGGAATAAGAATAAAAATAACCCGGCGAGGTCAGATTAAATGTATCGCCAACACTTCCCTCTCCAAGATCCCACCAATAAGTCATGCTGCCAAACTTGACCTTTGAAGTATTGGTGAATTTATAATAATTCTGTTCTAAACATTGAGCTGAATCATTGTATGAAAATCCAGCAACAGGCATAGGCCAAACATTTAAGCCTTTTGAAACAGTATCTATGCAGCCGTTGTTGCTGGTTGCAAGCATCTTTACTCTGTAATTTCCGTCAGCTTTATAACTGTGAACGGGCGTCACCGCGTTCAAAATAGCATTCCCATCTCCAAACTGCCAATCATAGTTCATAGATCCGTATTTGATCTTACTCACCGAAGTAAAGTTAAATTGGTTACCACTCAAACATTGAGAATCATTCGCAATGTTAAAAAGCGGTGTGGGTTTGGGAAAAACAACCACTTTACGGTCTATGGAATCGGTACAGCCAAAATTACTCACCACAATCAAACGCACAGCATGTGTCGTATCTAAAGGGAATGTAACAGTCAGTGAATTCCCTGAGGCAACAGAGTCTTTTTTATATTTCCATGAAACCGTAGTGGAACCAACTGGAATACTTGAAATATTATTGAAAACGAACCGCTGATTATTGATACATTGATCAGTATCATTCACGCTAAAAGCTGGCAATGGCATCGCCCTAACAAATACATTTTTTCGCAAGGAATCACGGCAGCCATGAACTGTTTCGGCAATCAATCTCACCGAGCGATTTCCATAATTGGAATAGATATGACTAACAACCAAACCCGAATCTTGCACCCCATCACCATAATTCCAATAAGCCTTTATCTTACCTCTGGAATCCGTGCTCTTATTGGTGAATATGAAGTTATTCTGCTTCCAACATTGACTGCTATCGTTGATACTAAATTTTGGAACCGGCATATCAACTACATTCACACGCTTTTGAACGGTATCGCGGCACTGAAACCCAGAAGTTGCAATCAAGCGAACATTCCAATAACCAGTATCCGGGTAATTGGCAGTTGGAGAGACCGACGTAGACTGAACGCTGTTACCGAGATCCCAGAAATACGACAAATTCCCCCAGAAAATCGACGATGAATTTGCATATTCAAAATATTGATTTTTAATACATTGAATGGAATCATTCACTATAAAATCAGCCTTAGGCATGGGGAGCAATCGAACAGATTTAAAGAGGGTATCTGAGCAACCCTGATCCGTTTGAGTTCTCAACATCGCCCACTGAAACCCGGTATCCTTATACGAATGCTTAACGCTCGCACCCGAACCTATAATCGAACTTTTTTGTCCATCGCTGTAGTTCCATTGAACGCTAAAACTTCCTTTTTTGAGGGACGATAAATCGCTAAAGGTAAATTCATTCCCCCTAAAACATTGCCAATCTTTATCGATATTAAAATTGGGCACCACCGATGGTAAAATTTTATACTTACTGAATGCCGTGTCCCGACAACCATAATTAGAAACAGAAATTAATCTCAATGCATAAGTGCCTGTATCATTGAATCTATGCGAGATATTTTTGGTGGTGTAATTCGCAAATGGATTCACATTTCCCAATCTCCAAAGCGAAGTTGTTGAACCTACTTTAATGGATGAAACATCAGATGCCTTCAATCGATGCTGGGTAAAACACTGAACTGAGTCGGCAGTGAACTGAATTTTGGCTTGAGGCAAATGATACACAAACACCCACCTCGAAATACTATCCCAACATCCGTGGACGGTTCGGAGCTTTAACTTAACCCTGAAGTTATCTGGATATTGATACTTGTGTTTTTGCTGCCATCCCCCGAAAAAAGAGGAGTCATCATAATTCCACAAAATACTGTCAATGGTTTGCTTGGAGGTACTGGTATTTAAGAACCTTGTCGAATCTCCAAAACAAACACCAGAAGCGCTAAAATTAGGCGCAGGCCGAGAATGGATCAAAATATTTCGGGTAGCGGTATCAAAGCACCCAGCAGAATTACGCACCACCAAATTCACTGAGTAAGTTTGATCAGACGCATAGGTCTTGAGTGGATTTAAAGCTCCGCTTCTGCTGCCGTCACCGAAAGTCCAATTTCTGTAATCGATATAATCGTTGAAGGCCTCAGTGGAATCAGAAAATTGAGTGGCCTCTCCAATGCAACTCGGAGTAAATGTAAAATGCGCCGCAGGTGGTGGTGATACTTTCACCAATCGATCAACGGTATCTACACAGCCTTTGTTGGAAATCACAATATGCCTCACCGAATACGTTCCTGTATCGCCCCAAGATTTGAAGGGATGAAGCTTATCACTGCCCAAAGAAGTGTCACCAAAATTCCACATACTCTCAGCCACATAGCCCGTGTTCAAACTCGTAATATCATAAAATTGGGTAGTATAGTTTCTGCAATTGGTTACCCAAAACATATTTGCTCTAGGCTTTTCCCATACTTCTACGGTACGTTTTAGCGCTTTGGAAGTATCAGGATAGATGGCTTCGCAAACTTTGGTATTTCCATTTATGATGAATGTTCCTCGGGCAACCAATTGTGGATAGTAAAATCCATATCCCTTGAAACTCAAAGTCACGTTACTATCACTTTTGGTTGTTAATATATTGTTATTCTTATCGTTAAAGCGCCAAATGTATTCATCTGCATTCCTGCTCAAGTTATCAAATTTCACCATCAAGGGCTCGCAACCGACTGAATCTGACAGAAAATTAAATTTGGGTTCTGGACCAACAACCACCATTAGCTTCTTAGCAGTATCGGTACAACCGCGGTTATTCCGAACAATCTGAATGATTGGGTAATTCCCAGTTGCAAAATAACGATTGGGATTCTCGAACAAACTCTTCGGATAAATGCCTCCAAAACTGTATTCCCATCCAGTGATCACATCCCCCGAAAGGGCCGCCCCCGAAGTATCACTTACCGATGCTGTTGAATTTAGTTTCAATGTTTGCGGACACAAAACCGTATCAGATGGCAAATTAAATCCTGCATAGATTCCCGATACATTCAATGTAAGATGATTTTTTAAGGTATCTACACAACCTGTACTGTCTTTTACTGCCATAGAAATAGCATAAGTACCTGGTTTATTGTATGTGAAAACGGGTAATTTTCCTAGATATTGATACCCATTGCCATCACCCAAATCGTATTTAATTTGCTCCTTTCCCATTTGGTTACGCCGAGGATCGCTGAAAATTCCCGCCGAATTCTGTGACAAATGGTAATATTTTGTATTCTCTGATAGTCTAAAGCTATCAACATTGGCGCAAATCAAGGTCTTATTAACAAACAGTTCGGGTTTAAATCCAATAGAAATGTATTTTTCCTCATAGATGGTACAACCATTTGGATGAACTGCGGTTAATCGAACCCAATATGAACCTGATTTTTTATAGGCATGCCTAACCGTATCCACTTTAGTGGTTGTTAGAGTTCGAGAATCACCAAAATCCCAAGTAAATTGTATTCCTGTTGCTTGAGCGGTATCTTTAACCCTAAACCAAATTGAATCACCGGCACAAAAATGCAATGAATCAGCGAATTGGGTATTAAACTGAGCATCTAACTTTGTAACTTTAATTGCCTTATGATACCAAGCGGTATCTCTACAAACATTTCCTGCAGTATCTGAACCGTTTTCAATGACCAAACCTATACTCACATACCCATTCGAATCTCCAACAGGCACACCCACTTTATAGTTATAACTAATGCTGTTCTGCAACCAATTACTATCAAAGTTGGATGTATTTCTGGCCTGCAATGAGTCCCACATTACCCACCAATTCAACTTTTTACAAATGGGCTCAGACTGGTTCAAATCAAAGGTGATGGTTTTGTAAAATTCTGGACCTGGACAGGCATTTGTATCGCTGGGGGTAAACGTACCTGCAGCTTTTGGTGCCATTAGAGGCAAAGGTTCGAATGCAGTGTCGGCACAACCAAATACTGTATCTTTTACAATCAAACGAGCATTGTAACAACCTTCCTTTCCGTCTTTATATCGGTGCTTAAAACTCAAGGAATCTCTCGAAAAATTACAGTTATTTCCAACGTTTTGTCCAGCCTTTCGATTGATTACACAATTCGGTGCCCACTGATCTCCCGCATCCCAAAAAGACTGCAAATACCCATTTTTAAACGCGCTCGATGCATTGGTAAAATACACAGTATCTTTCACTTGACACTGAAACTGATTCACCACACTCATTCTAGCTACCGGCCCACGAATCAAAACCGAATCCAAAAAAACAGTACTATCACAACCATTTTTGCTGATTGTTACCTTAGGCTTGTATATTCCAGGTGTTCTGTAATTATATGAAAATTGAAAATTGTTTGATTGATAAGGAATTTGCCAGTAGATAGATGCACCTGAAATAGGTGTTTGATGAAAAAATGTGGCGTTGTTTCTAGCACACGCACTGGATACAGAATCTATTTTCGCATCAACAACATAAGAAGTATTTTGAATTTTATTCGGAGATGTAAAGGTATCTGTGCAACCAAAAGTATCTGTGATGGCCAACTTCACATAGAAAATTCCGTCTTTTTTAAATCCGTGGCTCGGTTTATAATAGGGTTTACTGCTACTCGAAGAATCTCCCCATATCCAAGTGGTGTTTTTAACCGCGGCCGAATCTCTGTTTGTTGTATTTTGAAACTTCACACCCAAACCAAAACATCCTACAGAAGAAGGATGAGTAAACGAGGCTTTCAATTGAGGATAAATAACCACTACCGAATCTTTCTTCAAGGTTTTACTGCAAGAGTTAGAATCAGTCAGCTCAACCGTTATGCTGTATGTCCCACCATCTTTATCTATATATTTATGACAAATGATAGAATCTGTGATGGGTGAAAAATCATCGTTGAAACCGTCATCAAAAATGACGTTTCTTTTGGTAATGCTCAGATCATGCTTCAATTTGAGACAGATTTCGTTGCCATTGAAACACTGGGTGTCATCTACAATCTCAAAATTGGCATTCGGAAGCGGATTAACTTTGACTGAATCCAGAAAAATGGTGCACTTTGTAGAAGAATATGTAACCGTAAGTGACGGCTTCATCCAACCGAGTTTTTGATACACGTGATTCACATTTTGTTGGGTGTAAGTGGAACTATCTCCAAAATTCCATGTGTAGGCATTAGCCCTTGTTTGAGTACCTGCAGAAAATGCGAACGTGCTGTTTTGGCAAACTTTTTTACCAGCCAATGTTGCGGTTGGCTTATCAAAAACCTGAATCACCACCGAAGAGGAGTCTTTGCACCCTGATTTGGATTCAACTTTCAATTTCACTGTTTTAGCTCCAGTAGTGCTGAAAGTATGACTTGGCGAGGAATCACTGCTACTGCTTCCCGATTCAAAATTCCAGAAATACGATTTTATTTTGTCAATTGAATCTCCACTGCTCTTGTTTTCGAAGGATGTTTTTAAACCGGCGCAGGCATTTGAATAGGTGAACTGAGCAACAGGATTCTTATAAACGGTAATTGTTTTAGATACAGAGTCACGGCAACCAGAAGAGTTTGTTACAATTAATGTAACTAAATAAGTTCCTCTTTTGCTATAAGAGTGTTTCGGCGATTTAAGTGTATCGGTATTTGAAGCCCCTGATGCTGGGTCACCAAACTCCCACTGATATTTGAGTCCGCTGGCTGAAGAGTTTGCTGAGAAAGCAATATTTTTACCAGAACACAAAACGGTATCATGAGAAAACCCAGCATTACACTGGGCTTTCAACGACTTAACATTTAAAAATAAAAGGCAAAAAATGCAAAAAGCAGCAATTGTTCGAGCTATTTTTTGCATTTTTTTCATAAACATTAACAAATTTAATGTTTATTCACAAGAAAAAATCGTGCCATTTTTAGTGCTTTTTGTAAGCCCTAAAATGGTTTAATTTTATTGCGGACCGTTTGCTTGAGCAGGGCCTTGTGCTGCACCTGGAGCGGGAGGCAAACCAGCTTTAACACTAATTAATTCTACTTCAAAATCAGTGATTCCGTACATGGCATCAAAAGAACGAGAAGAACGAGCCATTACAGGATTCAATTCATTCGATAATTTCACTTGGAATTTACCACCAGCTGCTGTCTTCATCAAAGCCTCTTCCAAAGGAAGCAAATTCAAAGAAGTAACAACTCCGCGGTAAGGAGCAGGCTCTTTCGTATTTTCAAACAAAACCTTACCTTTTCCATCTTTAGCGATAAATCTGCATTCGATGGTATCATATGACTGTGGAGAAGGTCCATTACCTGCCTTAATTTGCTTATAATATCCTTTGCTTGGCAATTGAGTTACCCCAGATTCTTTCCCAAATGCAGTTAATATATCTTTGGTTTCTTTTTGTATCTCTTTCATTCTTTTTGCTTGAATGGAAGTCACATAACTGCGTTGAACTTCTTGGAGTTTTTGCTCTGAAATGACATACCCGCTGTCTTTTGCCAATCCATCTTGGATACCTCTAACCAAAGAACCGAAATCAATTTCAGTAATGGCTTGATTTTTGAAATTCTTCGCCAAATCAACTCCTACAGAGTAACTGAATGAATCTAATGCGGTTTCAGGATTTTTGCTTGCGTCAATATCGCCGCCGCAACTTGCTAATGCCAACACTGCTGACATTGCAAAAATTGTATTAATTGGTTTCATTTTATGTTCAATTTTAAGCATAAATTTCTGCTCTTCTAGCTTTTACCGAAGCATCCTCAGCATACTCTTCATAATTCATGTATTTATCAATCATTCCGTTAGGCCCAATCTCAATAATTCTATTGGCGATAGATGACATTACTTCTTGGTCATGAGAGTGGAACAATATGACGCCTGCAAAGTCTTTCATGCCGTTATTTAACGCTTGAATACTCTCCAAATCTAAGTGGTTGGTGGGTTCATCAAATAAACCCACATTTGGACATTCAAGCATCATTTTACTCAACATGCAACGAACCTTCTCACCTCCTGACAGCACGGTGCACATCTTTTGTGTTTCTTCACCACTGAAGAGCATTCGTCCCAAGAATCCGCGAATGTATGTTTCATCTTTTTCGGTAGAATATTGCCTCAACCAATCAACCAGATTGATTTTCTCGGTGAAATAATGGCTATTTTCATTGGGCAGAAAACTCATGGTCACTGTAACTCCCCAGTTCATGTTTCCTGTTGTATTTTGAACATCTCCCGCCATCGATTTAAATAAAGTATTTAGAGCCAATGTATTACGAGAGATAAACGCTATTTTATCCCCTTTGTGTACGGTAAAATTGAGATCTTTATAGAGGTATTGACCATTTTCTGCTTTAAAAGCAAGATTTTCAATGGTTAAAATTTGATCTCCAACTTCTCTGTTTTGTTTGAAAAAGATTCCAGGATATTTTCTCGTGGATGGTTGAATTTCTTCAATATCCAACTTATCCAACATTTTCTTACGCGCAGTAGCCTGACGACTTTTTGCGACGTTAGCACTGAAGCGGGCAATGAAATCTTGCAGTTCTTTCTTTTTCTCTTCGGCCTTTTTGTTTTGATCAGAACGCTGACGCAAAGCCAATTGAGAGCTTTGATACCAAAAAGTGTAGTTTCCTGAAAAAATCTTGATTCTGCTGTAATCAATATCACAAACGTGAGTACATACGTTATCTAAAAAGTGTCTATCGTGACTGACTACCAACACCGTATTTTCAAATTCTGCCAAGAAATCTTCTAGCCAACGAATGGTTTCAACGTCAAGATCGTTGGTAGGCTCATCCATTAAAAGAACATCTGGATTTCCGAAAAGTGCCTGAGCAATCAATACTCGAACTTTTTGATTACCATTGAGTTCTTTAACTAGCCTATAATGAGTATCTTCGGGAATTCCAAGATTGCTAAGGAGCGTAGCTGCATCACTTTCTGCGTTCCAACCATCCATTTCAGCAAATTCTGCTTCCAATTCAGACGCTCTAATACCATCTTCCTCTGAAAAATCTTCCTTGGCGTAAAGTGCATCTTTTTCTTGCATGATATTCCAAAGAACTTGGTGTCCGCGCATAACGGTCTCCAAAACGGGGAACTCATCAAATTCAAAGTGGTTTTGCTTTAACACCGTCATTCTTTTACCGGGTTCAAGATCAATGGAACCTGTATTGGGTTCAATTTCTCCCGATAAGATTTTCAAAAACGTAGATTTTCCAGCACCATTGGCACCAATAATACCGTAGCAATTTCCACGGGTAAACTTTAAATTAACATCTTCAAAAAGAACGCGTTTCCCAAATCTGAGGGAAATATTGGATACTGTTAGCATGAATAATCAAAAATGAATTGCAAAGGTACGAAAATCAACCGAACAGTGAAAAACTACCGTCCATACGAAGATTTAAATAATTACTTTCAGAATTCTCAAATAAGTCTCGGTTGAATGAATAAAATCGCGCTGGCTTGTTGCTTACACCAAGTTGTTTTTCAGACAAAGGAATCAATACACCGCTGTTCAGCATTTTCCTTCTGAAATTTCTTTTATCCAAATCTCTTTCCAAAATGGTCTCGTACAATGATTGTAGTTGACTCATAGTAAATTTCTCTGGCAACAATTCAAACCCAATTGGCTGAATTTGAACCTTTTCCTTCAACGCTTTTAAAGCGTTTTCAAATATTTCGTTGTGGTCAAAAGCCAATTCAGGCACTTCCGATATGGGTAGCCAAACCGCTTCCTTAGAAAAAGAACCGGGTTGTAAAACTGCTTTATTAGCATCTATCAATGACATGTAAGCAACGGTAATTACCCGTGCATCTGGATCTTGCCTTACACTTTCTAACCAAGCCCTATCTTTTGACTTTGTTACTCGCAATGGATCACCAAATGATTGAAATTGCTCCAAGTAAATTCCTCTGAGTCCCGTGAGCTCAGACAAAACTCGGTTAGCTGCTTTGTCTAAATCTTCATCATCACGCACTAAATCACCTGGCAAGGCATAATGAATATCATTGATGTCGGTGAGTCTATTGGGTATGCTCCTGCGAATCAATAACAGTCTAAGCGTATCTTGACTAAAACCGAAGATGACACAATCTGTAGAAACGTGGGGGTTGATTGACGCGTTCAAACTCATAAATTCAGAACAAAGATATTTAATTTTTTACGGATGAAACTTTCCGTTTATAAATGAGTATCGTAGATTCAAAAAAAACCTTCCAAAATTTAGTAAGTGTTTTTTTGACACTAATTAATAAATTACTAAATTGCGAGACAAATTTTACTTATTATTGTAAATAATACAAGAATTATGTTACTCGTAGCAGATAGCGGAAGCACCAAATGTGACTGGGTCTTCACCGATGGTTCGGAGAAAAGATCAACCTACCATACCATGGGATTTAACCCATTTTTTCACCCCACTGACCTTATTGAAAGCGAAATCAGAAAAAACACAGAACTTGCCGCTCTTGCTCCTCAAGTAAAATTTGTTTATTTCTATGGCGCAGGTGCAAGCCATCCATCGAGAAACATCATCGTAGAAGAAGCCCTGAAACGTGTTTTTACTCAAGCTGAAATCACCGTTGACCATGACCTCACCGGGGCAGTTTATGCTACCTGCGGAGACGAACCTGGAATTGCTTGCATTATGGGAACAGGCTCCAATTCTTGTTATTTCGACGGACAAGACGTCTATGAAGAGGTTCCTGCATTGGGTTATGTTCTTGGAGATGAAGCTGGAGGCACTTTCTATGGAAAAGAACTCCTTAGAATGTTCTTGTACCATGAGCTTCCTGAAAAAATCCAACAAGGACTCATAGACCGTTACCAATTAACGAAGGAATCAATTTTTGAAGCGGTTTATAACAAACCAAATCCCAATGTTTATTTGGCATCATTCATGCGCTTCCTAAGTGATAATCGCGACAGCAAATGGGTGCGTGACTTTATCTACAACGGCTTCAGCAAATTCATCAACATTCACATCTGGAAATACGAAAATCATAAAGATGTACCTGTACATTTTGTAGGCTCCGTGGCTTTCCATTTTCAAGATTTGCTTCGTGAAGCTTGTAAAATTCACCGTTTAAATATTGGTGTGATTACCAGCGAGCCAGTGGTGAATTTGGTTGATTATCATTTGAAAAAATTGGGCGTTCACGCATGAAACAAGGAATTATCCTTGACTTAGATGGAGTCATATGCGATACCGCTGAATTCCATTACAAGGCTTGGAAAAGACTTGCTTCTGAATACGACCTGCTTCTTACCCACGAACACAATGAACAGCTCAAAGGAGTTTCTAGAGCTGACTCGCTCAAACTAATTTTAGAATGGGCCGGACGAGTGCTTAAACCGGAACAATTTGAACGAGATTTAGACCGTAAAAATGGTTGGTACCTAGAACTCGTGCAAAACATGTCAACCAACGATCTACTCCCAGGAGTTCGAGATTTTTTTGAACGAGCCGTCAGATACAATATCCCCTTAGCACTAGGATCCGCAAGTAAAAATGCAAAATTGGTGCTATCCAAAGTGGGATTGGTGGATGCTTTCAAGGGAATTGTTGATGCATCTACGGTTACAAACGGCAAACCTCATCCTGAAACTTTTTTGAAAGCCGCTGATTTACTCCATCTTCAACCCGAGAATTGCATCGTATTTGAAGATAGCTTATCTGGCATTCAAGCCGCAAAAGCTGCAAACATGTACGCCGTAGGCGTGGGTATACCACAAGACTTGCCCGATGCAGATGAATATGTCTCCAATCTTGGCAATTACGATTTTCAAACTTATTTGAATTAAACACACATTATTTCCATGAAATCCTATTTCAAAGTTCACCCTTGGAAGGTCATTGAAGAAGGTTTTGACCCTCAATACAACGAAGTCGCTGAAAGCGTTTTTGCCATTGGAAATGGCATGATGGGTCAACGAGCAAACCTTGAAGAAACTTATACCGGACATTCACTTCAAGGCACCTATGTTGGAGGTGTTTACTACCCAGATAAAACCCGTGTTGGCTGGTGGAAAAACGGCTATCCTGAGTATTTTGCTAAAGTCATAAACAGCACCTACTGGAGTGGAATTGTATTGAAAATCAATGATGAAGTAGTTGATTTAAACCAGGCGACCGTGAATCAATTCTATCGAGAATTGGATATGTTTAACGGTGTTTTAAACCGCCGCAGTTCCATCACTCTGAAAAACGGAATTGAAGTCACCATTGAATCTACCCGTTTTTACAGCCTCATCAATAAAGAATATTCTGCCCTGCGCTACCGTGTTAAAACCAACCAAAATTGCGAGGTTTCATTAACAAACTATCTTGACGGTGATATTTCCAACAAAGACAGCAACTATGACGAGAAGTTTTGGCTGGAACAGCACCAAGAAAGCACCTCCAACGAGCTTCATTTAGTAGTGCGAACCAAAAAGTTAGATTGGTTATTAGCAACCTCTTGCGTCTCTCAGTTCTTCCTCGATGGCGAAGCATTCTCTCCTGAACCCCATCACTTGGTGAAACCGAAATATGCTGAAAGTTCTTATTCTTTTCCTCTTTCCGGGGGACATGAATTCGTTTTCGTGAAACACGTCATCTCAGCCAGCAATTTCAATCACCCTGATGAAGCCGTTTTGAATCATGCTAAAAATGCAGTCAAAAAAATGGCCGCATCCTTGTTTGAATCTCACCTCGAAATGAGTTCAAAAGCGTGGAATGAAAAATGGAACATCCATGATGTTGTTGTTGAAGGCGATGATGCGGCTCAACAAGCGGTTAGATTTAACATTTATCACCTCAATCAAACCTATTGTGGAGATGACCCAAGATTGAACATTGGCCCGAAAGGCTTCACTGGAGAGAAATACGGTGGAAGCACTTATTGGGATACTGAAGCATATTGCCTCCCTTTCTACCTAGTTTCGAGCCACTCAAGCATTTCAAAGCAACTTCTGGTTTACCGTTATAAACAATTAGAAAAGGCCATTGAAAATGCATCAAAACTCGGCTTCAACAAAGGTGCCGCTTTGTACCCCATGGTTACCATGAACGGTGAAGAGTGTCACAACGAATGGGAAATCACCTTCGAAGAAATTCACAGAAATGGCGCCATTGCACACGCCATTTACAATTACATTGAACATACCGGTGACCGAACTTATCTCGCTGAAGGCGGATTTGAAGTACTTTTAGGAATCAGTCGTTTCTGGGCACAACGCGTCCACTGGAACAACCGCAAACAGCGTTACGAAATGCACGGTGTAACTGGTCCTAACGAATACGAAAACAACGTAAACAACAATTGGTATACAAGTTACATAGCCACGTGGTGCCTAAAATACACCAAAGAAGCTACTGAATTCTTGCAAACAAAATTCCCTCAAATATTCTCAGAAATAGGACGAAAGACCTCCTTTGATGCATCTGAAGAACTTCAAAAATGGGAACACATCATCCAAAATATGTACCTTCCCTTCGATGAGCAAGAACAAGTGTACGTTCAACACGATGGCTTCTTAGACAAAGAGCTCATTCCCGTAAATGACCTTCCCGCTGTTGATAGACCCCTAAACCAAAAATGGAGTTGGGACCGCATTCTTAGAAGCGTATACATCAAACAAGCAGACGTTCTTCAAGGACTATATTTCTTCGAAGACGATTTTGACATAGAAGCTCACAAACGAAACTTTCTTTTCTACGAACCCTTCACCGTTCATGAAAGTTCGTTAAGTCCTTGTGTTCATAGCATTCTGGCAGCAAAAATTGGCGAGTTTGACAAAGCATACGAAATGTACCTACGCACCGCTCGTTTAGATCTTGACAACTACAACAACGACACTGAAGACGGTCTGCACATCACCTCGATGGCTGGTAGTTATTTGAGCATTGTTCAAGGTTTCGGAGGACTAAGAATCAAGAATCAACACCTTCAACTTTCTCCTAATCTCCCCAAGGAATGGAAGAAATATGCTTTCAAGATTCTGTACCACAACCAACCTGTGAACATTGAGGTTTCTGAAACCGAAATTAAAATCAGTAATCTCGGAGAATCATCGATTGAATTCAGTTTGTATGATCAGCCACATCATTTAGAGGCTGCTCATACTCAGGTATTCACTCGTTGATGATTTATTTCATCAACTTGTAAAGAAACTCAAGGTTCACCTCATCGATTTGGGTCAATCCGCTTGACTTGATAACGGTTTGTCCGTTGACTACTTGTACATTATAATAAGGCAGCAATTGAGATAAATCATTGGCTTGACTCTCATTGAGTTCTACCGCTTTACTGAAATCAAATCCCAAAGGAGTACAAATAAGCATTGCCGCATATTTTACTTCATCGGAATTCTTAAAAAGTGCTTTATCGGCTTCAGTCAATTGACTATTCCTCAAATCAGGAAACGTCTTCAGCATTCGCTGCACGTTTACAGATTTAGATTCAAAACCTTGAATCATCCAAGCGGCCGAAATGTATTTACCTGATTTGTAGGGTAATTTAGCTTTGGGTTGTTGGCCGTTGGCTGACGGCTGAGAGCTGATAGCTGAATCCTGGCTGACCGCTGACGGCTGACCGCTGATAGCTGGATCCTGGCTGACCGCTGACGGCTGATCGCTGATAGCTGGATCCTGATTAATACTTGGATTGTTCGAACCTGGAAACTCATGATACATAATGCGCTTACCATAGCGGTAACGGTCTTTCTCTACCATCGCAATGTAATCGGTCATCTTATCACTACGGTAATTAATACGGAATTTTATGCGCTTTGAGGTATTTTGAAGTTCATGGTAAAGCAAATCAGGCAATATGACAAAAGGCGAAAGGAAAGCACCTGTGAACCCACCAATTATAGCTCCAAGAAACACATATTCTAAATCTCCCTCTGAAAGTCCAGCACCTATTCCAATCAGAGTAGTAGTACCAATGACTGCAACTCCATCTCTAATAATTTTATCTGAGCTTGTGTTACCTCTTCTGATATACCAAATATCAGTGTAGGGCACAAATCCCATTTTTTTTGCTGATTTCTGATACAGGTAAACTCCGTGTGAATCTAATGCTATGAGCTTGCCTTTGACTAAATTCCGTTTCATACGAAAAACCTTGTCATTTGCTTTAACTGTACCAAATCCTAAATAAACCTGCTGTCTGTAAACCTGCGTATTTGAAAAATTTCCAATGGGCATTTTCACCTTGTAATAAGGTATTTTTTGTAGTCTGTATCTGCTTCGCAGAGAGTCCAGCAATTCTTGAGTGATGTCGTAATAGGAAATTTCACCTAAGTCTGTTTTATCTAATGGAGGTAAAGGCCGATTTGGAATACTTATAGCAGATGAGGAGCTACCCTGTCCCATGATTCCTTGCCCGAATAAATGTCCCCCAGAAATAAAAGAAAAAACCAAAGTAAAAATCCGTAATACCAAAGCACTTTTTTGCATAGAACGAAACTACGGAGACTTGGGCAAACAAGTTTTGCAATTTTCGCAAATCCCTAAAAAAGAATTACGGAAAATCCTTAAAAACTAGTTTTTTATAAATCTAAATATAGAAACACCGTTCAAACTTGAATTTTGGATGATGTATACGCCATCAGGCCAATTTTGGATATTTATAGTAGTTGAAGACCCATTTACCGATGCTTCAAAAACCAAGGTTCCTACTGAATTATAAATCTGAAGCTTAGATCCTAGAAGGGCATTTGCTACTTTAATTTCACTGTGCGCGGGATTTGGATAAGCAATAATATTTTTCGGATTCAACTTTGAGGCATGTAGCATTTTCAGCGGCGTGGTGTCTAGTTCCAAATTCTCATCGCCCGACTTATAGAGGGTGTACCAAAAATAAATCAAGAACATTTCATCGGCGGTGCCTTCGCCGGCTGAAACATCTCGCGGAGGGACATTGGGGTTGTGCGGATTTGC
>Ga0172372_10006004_pt1 | contig 16723 bp, 23 predicted proteins | sample LakKiv5m_2_FD_114544 | JGI IMG/M metagenome (GOLD analysis project Ga0172372, IMG submission 114544) | Freshwater microbial communities from Kabuno Bay, South-Kivu, Congo - kab_092012_9.5m | ecosystem: Environmental > Aquatic > Freshwater > Lake | place: Democratic Republic of the Congo...
AGCAAAACAAACACCAGGTTTTGATCGTGCCGGTTGGGTTCTTACATATGAGGAAGCAGAGAATAACTCGCCTTCATTCCGTGAGTTGATGGAGAAGTATCCAGAGTTTGAAAAAACTGTTCGTGTACTATTCAAACAGATGCGAAACGTATCCAGGCACGCTGGCGGTGTAATCATTACCAGCAATCCACGGGACAATATGCCAATAATTAAGAGTGGCAATGTTCTCCAAACGCCGTGGCCTGAGGGTCTTAATGCCCGCCACCTTGAAGGTTTTGGACTTCTTAAATTTGATATCCTTGGTCTTGGAACCCTTCGTATGTTTGAGGATTGTATTCGTAAAATTATCCGAAAGAAAAATCCTCATCGGAAATATATTACATTCGATATGATTAAACAATGGTATGAAGACAATCTTCATCCAGACAAACTTGATCTCAATGATCAAAAAGTTTATAAAAATATTTGGTGGGAAAGCAGATACGCAGGAGTTTTCCAGTTCATAAATCCACAAGTTCAAAAATTTATGGCTGAAATGAAACCTACAAATATTACTGATCTTTCGGTTGCAACTTCTATCTTTAGACCTGGACCCTTGGGAATTTCCGCTGATAAACTATATTTAAACAATCGTAAGAATCCTTCAAAGATCGTTTATAAACACCCGCTTTTGAAAGAGGTATTGGCAGATACGTCCGGTCTAATCGTATTCCAAGAGCAGCTACAGCTAATATATCATAAGCTTGCTGGTGTTCCTCTTGAAGAAACTGATAATGTTCGTAAAGCATTCACCAAGAAGGATCTATCCAATAAGGAGAAGGCTGCAAAGGAACGTGAGGCAATGCGTGAAGACTTTGCTAATCGTTGTCTTTCTACCAACAATATCGCCAAGGAAATCAGCTATAGTATCTTTGATGAAATGGAAAAGTTTGTAGCTTACTCATTCAATAAGAGTCACGCTGTAAGCTATTCGCTTGTTTCCTATACTTGTGCATGGCTACTAACCTACTATCCAGAGGAATGGATTACCACTTATATTGATTACTGCGCCACAGAAAAGGGCAAGCAGGCTGGCAAGGAAGATCCAAAGGCTATTGCTCTATCGGAAGCCAAGGCTCTTGGTTTCTCTATTGGTAAGCCCGATGTAAATCTATCACAGAAGGAATATACTATTCGTGATGGTAAGCTTATTCCATCCTTTGCTTCTCTTAAGCACGTTGGTATGACCGTTCTTAATGAGATTAATGAGTTCCGCCCCTATAACAGTCTTGAAGATTTGTTGTTTAATCCTAATGACACATGGCGTCATTCAAAGTTTAATAAGCGTGCAATGTCCACTCTAATCAAGCTTGAAGCGTTTGAGAGCATGGGTTTGGTAGGCGAGGATAAGACGTTTAAGAACTATCGTCAGCTTCACCATGTTCTTGTAGATAAGGGCGATGATGTTAAGCGTGCAATAAATAGAAAAAAGAACAAAAATCATAGAGAAGTTTTGCAAAAACTAATTGAAGAAGCGCAAGGGTTAGATGATTTTTCTTTGAATGAAAAAATAGAATTTAGTAAACAATTATCTGGTACTATTGATATGGATTTAATTGTAACTCCTGAAGTAAAGGAATTCTTAGATGCTTCTCAGATTCATGGAATTGATTCTTGGGAAGATGAAGATAGCACATATTGGGCAATTGTTAAAAATTCTTTTAAAGCTACAACTAAAACTGGAAAAACATATCTAAAGATCAATATGTATGGACAGGAGATGAAAGATTATCAATGTTTTTGTTGGAATTTTAATCCAAATAAAGATAAACCGATTCCTGAGAACACATTAATTATTGGCAAATTTAAAAATGGTGGGTTTGGATTTTCTTCTTTCTTTGGAAAAATAGAAATATTGATTAAAAATAAATAACATGTTGGAATTAGATCCGGAAAATTATATTGGCAATACACCGTTGATAAAATATAGTGATAAAATCTATATTAAATTAGAATATTTGAATTACACTGGTTCTATAAAAGACAGACCTGTTTGGCATATTTTAAAAAAAGCTGAAACTGCAAAAAAGATTAGACATGATTGGACTACTTTAGTAGAAGCTACTAGTGGTAATACTGGGATTTCTTTAGCAACATTTGGAAAGCTAAAGAATTATTCTGTAAAAATAATCATGCCAGAAGATATGAGTGAAGAGAGAAAGAAAATAATTTCTTTATTAGGCGCTGAAATAATTTTTGTTAAAGCTGGTGCGTTCTTGGATGCTATTGCGCTTAGAAATAAGCTATGCGAAGAGTATGAAAATTTTTATAATTTTAATCAATTTGATGCCAAGGAAAACATAGAAGCTCATTATTATGGTACCGGCAAAGAAATTGAAAAACAATGCAAAGATAATAATTTAAAACCATCAGGATTTATTTGCGGCACAGGTACTGGCGGAACCTTTATGGGAGTCTCAAAAAGGCTTAGAAAGGCATTTCCGGGCATTAGGTGCTGTGTCTTGGAGCCAGAAGAGAGTCCAGTTATGTCAGGCGGCAAACCTGGGTTACATCAAATTCAGGGTATAGGAGATGGAAGCAAATATTTGGTAGACCTAAAAATGGTAGATAAAATTTATAGAATATCTTCTAAAGAAGCAATAGAAGAAGCCAAAGTAATATCAAAGGATATAGGACATTTTGTTGGCATTAGTTCTGCTGCTAATTTAATTGCAGCTAGAAGAATGGTAGAGGAATATCCCTCTAATGGACCTATTATTACTATTTTTTGTGATACGGGTTCTAGATATCTATCCATGTTTTAATGAATAATAGATAATCATTTTATCTTAACAACAGGTAAAATGATATGGAATATGAAAAAATAACTTTACCAAAAATTGTAGGCGTTGCTGTTAGTAAAGTTCAACATAATTTTTATAATGCCGAAAAAGATTCTTCTCATCTTGGCGAAGATTCTATACTTTCTATTCCGTATTGCTATTTTTATATTCCCGGCGTTACTTCTTCTTTAAATGATTTAAATTATTTCTATTCTTGTCCGCATTTGGTTTATAGCTATTCTCATGTTAAAAATGGGATACAAAATACTTTTAATTCAAAAGATTTTGATCTTTATGAATTTGATAATTCAGAGCCAATAACAAAAGTAAAAATTGAAACCATATACGGCAACAATACTTTACTTTCTTTTGATATTAAAACAACAACTGGACAAATTGTTAGAGTAAATAAAACAGTGTCTACAGCAAGTGTTTGTAGAAGTATCTTATTAAAGAAAACTATAAAAAATGAATATGAAACCAATTTTTATTTCCTAAATAGAAAAAATAAGTTAGAATTGACATCTATAGATACTGCAAGTTGGAAATGGTATAACAAATGTCTTGAGAGACAAAAAGCTCCTATAGTAACTAAGCAAAATTTGCAAGTAGGTAGAATATATAAAAGCAAGAAGGGTATTCCTGCCCTTTTTATAGGATATGTCAGTACCGTTGCATATAAACCAGAATTTTCTCATTCAGTAAAAGAAGCCTGGGGGAAAAGACAATCGCCATCTAGTTTAGATCTTAAAAATGAAATTTCTGCAAAAGAATCTCGTATTAAAATGGCTACAATGTGGCTAACAATACCAAGTTATTATATAAAAAATGCTTATAGAGACAAAGGAATTTTAGATACTTTTATTAATAAAAGTTTAGCTACTGGAAACTATGGGTTTGTTAGTGTCTTAAAAAGACATACTTTTATAGAAATGATAGAAGAAATCCCTGCCTATAACATTACTGCACAGGCATTTTCTTCAATAAAGAATTGTGCAAATGAAGATTTAGAGAGAATAAAATCTCATATGGAAAATAAAAACAATTTCTTTATAACCGTAAGAGATACAAAAATTATTTGTAAAATATCCAAATATGTAAATTTAATACCGTTTGGTATGGACTCTATTATTCATCCCTATTATCAAACTTTAAATAAAAATATAAAAACAGAACAATGATTTTTCATTTATTTGAAATTCTATGTGGGTATTCCTATTTATTGTGAGAATAAAATATCTCTGAGGAACAAATGTCAAATATTAAATTTAAACCTGAAGAATTCCGTTCTTTAATCCGTGATTCGATTCAAACTACATTTAAAACAAATGGTTTAATTAAAGAATCCAAGTCGGAACCCTCCCCTGCACCTTCAAAAACTCCAACCAAAGTTTTAGCTAGCGTAAAAGAAAAAATTGCAAACTTGCAAGAAGCTCTTGTTGCAATTCCAAAAAACTTTGTTCTAAAAACAGAAAGACTATCAAAAGGAGCAAAAGAGGCACATTTTAATCTATATAAAAAATATGTAGATTCTTTTAACAAAGTTTCTTCTGAGCTTGATGCAGTTAACAGACAAGGTGCAAACTCAACTCATAGCCCTTTTCGTTCTTTAAAAGTAGATGAAAATTATAATTTTAATGGCATGAAATTGCATGAATTATACTGGGCAAATATTTCTGATTTAAATTCTGAAATTAGTGTTAATTCATTACCTTATATGAGACTAGCTCGTGATTGGGGAACTTTTGAAAATTGGCAACTTGATTTTATTTCCGCAGCATTATCAGCCAGAAATGGTTGGGCTATGTGCGTATATGAGCCATATAAAAACAAATATATGAATGTAATTGTTTATGGTCATAATAAAGACGTTCCTCTTGGTGCAATTCCTATTGTTGTTATGGACATGTGGGAACATGCATATTTTAAAGATTATCTTGATGATAAAAAATCATATTTGGTTGGCATGATGAAAGAATTAAATTGGGATGTTATTGAAGCAAGAATGAAAGTTGCTGAAAATGCCAATTTAAATTTGATATATCAAATTATGCCAATTGTTAATGACGGTCCAGAGAAGTTATTAGCGGCTGCGGAAAAAGCTGAAGAATTGCCAATTGCTAGCGTACAACCAGTTCAAGGAACGGTTTCTCCAGCAATACCATCTGGCGTAGGCTCTCCTGTTGCGGTTCCACAGCAGCCTGGAACTTCACGAATGATTTGAACTAAAGATTGGTATTTATATGAAAAGAAAAATAAAAAAAGCACCGCTAACAACAAATAGCAAAGTTCTACAAGAACAAATGCCACAAATGTCATATCCAAAAAAGATTGCAGACTTTTCAAAACAAAAGTCAAAGCCAATTTCTTTAGATCAAGTTGTAGATCGTTATCTTATTAGATATGAAAAAGAAAGTATTCCTATGTCCGACAATATTGGACTAGACAAACTTCCAATAATGGAAAATACCACAAGTAAAAATATAGAACTATTACAAAAGTTTTTATTTGAACAAGAAGATCCTGCTGCGGGTGGAGGAGATGCTCCGCCGGATGCTGGCGGAGGAGGAGATGCTGGTGGTGGTGGTGGTGGTCCTGCTGAAGAAACCCCAATATTTAAAACTCCAATTATTAATTTAAATGATTTTGCCAGATCTGTAGCAAGATTAATTAATAATTTTGAAGCATTAACTGATCCAAAAACAATTATATTAAATCGTGCAGAAGCTTACATTTCTTCAAATTATGATTCGCAAACTGCTAAACAATTTACCGAAATGATGGAACAAAATTATGGTCTTCATCCAACCTCAACAGCTTATCCAGAGGATTATTCAAATCCTGTAATATACGGTACCACTGGTCCAAATTCATCAGCTACAGGAGGTTGATTTTGGAAAAATTTGAAAAGAGAACTATTACTTTTCAATTTGAACATCAACAATTACTTGATTTAAGAAGAATTCTTTTTCAAAAGGGATTAAATCCTCAGATATTTTTCTCATATATCGCAACAAGAGTCGCTATGTGTGATCCACAAGTAGAAGCATTATACGAAGGAGCAAAAAAATATAAATTAGACAGAGCATTGGATAGAAAATTAGAAAAGGCAGATGCAGATACAATATATTCTCTAATAGAACAGCAGTTAAAAAACACATAATAATAGAAAGAGGTTCCTATGACATTCTTCAATAGAATTAAAAAAGCTTTTGATGTGCTTAATGGTAAGGATGTTGAAATAGTAGAGGTAAAAAAAGATTCCGAACTATATGCTCTTGTCTCGGATAAAATAACAAGTATAGATTCTACTCAACTAGAAAAATTAGAAAAACGTTTAACTAATGTAGAAAAAGTTATGAATTTCTTACTTGTTAAATTAAATGATGTTGTTGAAAATCAAAAAGCTTCAAATGATTTGCTGCTAAATACAGCAACCATGGTTGAAGAAATATATAATGTTTTTGGAAGTAATGATTTGGTTGGCATAAAAACTTCTGATACTGGCGCAGATAAACAATCTAGTGACAAAGATTTTAATTCTATAACAAAAATTCCTAAAAAAAGCGAAATGAACTGATATGGAAACCAATATAATAAACACAAATAAAGGTATTAAGTCATTTTTTGAAAATAATTGGCTATCGTTATTGCTCATTGTGGGCGTAGCGGTAGCCTTTTACTTTGGATATCAAAGATTTAATGAAATAAACGCAAGAAACGATGTGCTTAATGGTTTGCTAGCAGATCAAAGAGCTAGTATTGAAGCAAATCACAATACAATAGAAACTCTTAATCAATCTGTTGTAGCCGAAAGAGAAGCAAGAGAAACACTTAGAAGAGAATACGAAACTGAACTAGAACGTGTACGGGCTGACCTTCAAAGACAAATTGATATTATCCGACGTAGACGGGGTGAAAGAACAACCGAACTTACAAATAATCCTTCAGAGCTTGTTGATAGTTATAGCTCCACATTTGGATTTGGAAGAAGGACACCATGATTAAAAAATTTATATCTCATGTTCTATTGATTGCTTTCTTGTTTGGTTGCACTACAGGAAACCGCCCAGGAGGCTCTACAACCCCTGTTGATGATCATGGCTTCCCTGATATGGCTGAGTTAGAATTAGCTCCTGTAGTGGCTATAGAAGTCCCTGCCGTTGAACCTAATTCAACTCCTACTCCAGCGCCATTAGCTTTAACATTGGATCAAGAGTTTAGAGCACCATATCCAGGTATATTCTTTTCAAATGAACAAGCAGCTTATATTATCGCTGAATTAGAAGCTTATCAACAACGTGTATCTGTCAGTATAGACGGTATGAGAACCACATTTGAACTACGTTTACGTAATGAAACTGAAGAGTTAAGACTACAGATTAATAGCGATAGAGGTAGATTTAGAACTATCATTGCCGCCAGGGATGCAGAGATAGCAAGATTGTTGGCACAGAACGAAAGATTTGTTAATCGTGGGTCTGAGTTTCCATGGGAAGCTGTATTAGTTGGCGCTGGTGGACTATTGATTGGAGTTATTGGTGGTTTCCTTATGGGATTTGTTGCGGCCAATTAATACTTAATAGTTAAAAGGATTAATTTATGAATGTACCTCTCCTAAAACAATCTGACGGCAGACCATCTGCTTCATTCACAATGATGGTTGTAGGATTTGTTGTTATCACACTTTGGTTATTTATTTCTATTGTAGAAGAAGCTTGGGGATTAACTTTCCGTCCATTTTCAGCAAATGATGCAATGGCTTATTTTACGCCGCTTTCCCTATTATATTTTGGTCGTAGATGGACAGATAAAGGTAGCGATGCAGTAACAGAAGAAGAAACTCCCAAATCAAAAGATAAGAAAAAAACTGATACTTCTGAAGAAGTAGATGGTTGATTTTATAAAAAATTGATAATAATTGTAATATTTAAGAAAAGATTTTATAGGTATAGAAATGAAAATATCAATTAATGAATTAAGAAGCCTTGTACGTCAGGCTGTTGCTACTCAAATAATGGAATCTGCTTCAAAAAAGAAACCAGTAAATAAAACTTCAATGGCAGAATCAAAGAAAATTTCTGTAAATGAACTTCGTTCAATGATCAAAGAAGCAATCATGAATGAAATTGATCCAAAAACTGGAAAAAAGGGGGAGCGTCTAGGTGTCGAAAACTTTCCAAAATCATTTAAAACTGATTATGAAAATGAATTTGGAGAAGATTCACTTGAAAAACTTATAAGCGCACTTTATGCGCCAACAAAACCAGAAAATAAAGAAATAATAAACCAAGCCAGTAAGAAATATTCTAGTCTTATGTTTCTTTCCCCAAAAGGGTTACAAAATTCTCTTAAAAATTGGATTCCAGGATTAGAAAAAATAGAAATTTCTAATGAGAAAGATGAAGATGAAAGAAAAATAACAAAAGCAGAACCAGTTTATCAAAGTGGTGAAATAACGTATGAAGAAATTGCTAAAACATTAGACGTAACAAAACAAGCAGTAGAAAAAATAATTAAAGATGCAGAGCGAAATTTTTATAATATCGTTGCGCTGCTATCAGCAAATAAAAAAATAAAAGATGAAGAAGTTTCTAGCGATTTAAAAACAATTAAAAAAGGAAATTTAAAATTAAAATTAAAAAAATCTTTAATAGAGGCTATAGCAGAAGCTGCTACAGTAGTAACTGAAAAAGTATTAAACGAAGCAGAAAATTTCATTGATAAATTCAATGAAGAAATGATACAAAAAAATGATTTAGCAGCCGAAGATTATGATTCTCTTACCGAAGAAGAACAAACTAAAATCAATAAACACATACAAGAATGGTTTTCTGAAAATGGTATAATATCCCCCAAAATTGAAGAATATTCTTTCATGATTGATTTATTAAATTCTAGTGATTTAGAAGAAAATAAAAAAATATTAACCCAATTATTTTTTTTGGTAGATGAATTTAAAACACGAGGCTCAGTTCTTGCTAGAATAGCAAAAATGTTTCATGATAAAATTCGTGACGAAATTTCAAGTCCATTTAATCCAGAAACAAGAGGGCGTGGAGGAATTGATCCAATTATTATGCAAAAATTAATAGACAATGATTTATTAGATAGTTCAGAAGCAGAAGTCTGATAAAAACTTAATCGTATAAGTTATCATAAGAAGAGGATCTATAATGATCCTCTTTTTGTGTTTAGGCATATATGAATAAAAAAATTTTATATCTTTCTATTTTATTAAGTTGTTTTTCTAGTATTGTAGCAATAGCACAAGACGTTTCTACTGGAACAGCTATCCTTGGTTCCTATGAAACTCATTTCCATTATAGCGGCGATGAAATTGTTCGTAATCGTGCCTATAACGTCCGTAAAGCCATCAGAAAATTAAACGATGCAATACTTCAACCAGATGAAATCTTATCGTATAACCACCTTCTAGGTCCAAGAACAATCAATAGAGGATGGAGACACGCAAAGACAATTATGAACGGAGAAATCTTTACCCCCTGTTTCCTTTTTTAATATTTTTGATTTTTTCTAAAGGCTGTAAGTTGCTTAAAGCCCAGCACATTTTAAACTGTTCATCATGATGACTTGTATAATAAAACTTTGATTGTGGTATAATGTGATCTATATGCCAATAGCTTCCATAGTTTTCCCATGTTATAATAGGATCCAAATAAAATAAACTTTCTAAATGTTGTATTAAATCAGAAATAGTATACCCAACCATATCTTCCCAATGTCGTTTATTTTTACTAAAACCATGTTTTTTTATTTGTTTTGCTATGCCGTTTTTTATTGCACTATTAATCCTAAACTTGGGTTGTTTTGAATATTTTTTATAATGTCTGTGTTTCTGTTCTTTAACCTTGTCAGGATTATTCTTTCTCCATAACTTTTTTGCTTCAAGCTCTTTTTTCTTATTCTCATCTATGGAGCGATATTTTTCTTTGATGTTTTTATGTTTTTCCGGATTTTTATCTCTCCAATCTTTAGCAGTTTCAACTAAACGTTCTCGGTTTTCTTGATAGTGTTTCTGACGTTGTGTTCTTATTTTTTCCTTATTTTTATTGCGATATTCTATGTCTTTAACTCGCAAACACATTTTACATATAGAACTGCGTTTATTATAATCTTCAATATCTTTTAAACAATCACAAATATTACAATGTTTCATTAGTAGCATATGTTATCCTTTCATATTTAAAAATGAAAGGGGTCGGAATATGCCAGGTAAAAAGTAAAATATGTCAAATAAAATCTCTCAGATCAAAACCGCTGCTGGAAATATCCTAACAAACGTATCAAGCTCCGGTTATATATATGCTCCATATGTTCCTCTACAAACAACAGCAATTGGATTATCTTCAGTAAAAAAACTTCCAAGTATAGAACTTAATTCAGAAAATAGAAATGGAAAACTAGCAACATATAATTTAGCTATTGGTAAATCATATGAATTTATACTAAATTATGTAAAAATGTCAAAAATAAATGATGACGACATATCTTTTGAATATGATTCAAATAATCCAGATCATGATCATGCTCTTAAAGCCGCATTACGTAGACATATCAATGAATTTGCAGTAGGGCAAACAATTTTTATAACCGAAATAGCTGAGGCATGTAATAACTTTTGGTATATAAACGAATATACAAATAATAGAAATGATGATTACACAATAACCTTTATTCATCCAACAACGGAAAAAATATTTGCATTTAATGCAGCAGAATTTATTGATCTACTTGACCAACAAATTATCAGAGAATTAACTTGAATCAACTTTGTTTTTTCTTTTTAGCTCTTTGACGTTGAAACCCTATTTCTGCTGCTCTTTTTCTTTGCAATTCAAATTGTTGTTCAAAATGCTTATATTTGAACATTATTTGAGAAAGATTTAACATAACGCCAGACAATGCTTCGGCATCTGCAACTGCGGAGTGCCAATTCTTTAATTCAACATTTAATCCAGCCGTTAAATGTTTTAATGAGCCATATAACTTATTAACATTTTTATAAATGTCTTCTATATTTTGTTTATCTATAAAAGCTTTATATTGTTCTATGTCCATTTCTTTTATATCTTTTGTTTGGAACGACAAAGCAACAATTAGTCTTTTAGTTTTCTCTGTTGGATTTCCGCCTTTTAAAATTCTTAATAATGGTTTTATATAATTTTCAACTAATTTAACTGTATCTAATACTTGATATTTTGAAAGATATCCTAAATTATGTCGTTTCATTCCATTATTAATTTGCATCATATCAAATGTTGCATTATGAGCAATAAGCAATGGTTTTGGAAACGAATCAATAAATTGTTTAAATCCTTCCAAAGCTTCTTTTTCTTCTATATATTGAACAGTAGGATCATCTGAGTTATGGTAGCCAGTTAATTTTAAAATATCTTCAATTGATTGGCGACCCGCTTCCCATGCCTTTTCTTGCGTTATTGTTTCAATAAATTTCTGTATATTATTTTTTAATAATGCATCAATCTGCTCTTCTTCTGTTGCTTTCTCCGACAAGCTCAATATTTTTTGTATTTCTTCTTTAATAGAAAAATTAAAATCTTTATTTTTTAAAGATAAATTATTTTGTATGCCAGATACTTCTTCAATTTTACTAGAAAGTTTTGAAAGCAATTCTTTTTGTAATTTTATCAAATCTCTTCTATTTTTAAAATTTTCTTGTATGAGCATTGCTAAATTTTCTAAAATCTCTTCTAGTTTTTTTAGTTCAAATATATTTTTTGGTAATTCTTGTTTTAAAGAATCAATAAATTGTTGATCTTTTTGTCTTTCTTTTTGTTTTTTTATTTCTTTTTCAACAGCAGGACTTAGTTCAATCTTAGTATGATATTTTTCTAATTGATTTGCTTGATCATCAAATGCTACAGCAGCAATTTCAGTAATCTGTGACCATTTCATGGTTCCAGAAAAGCCCGTTGTTTCTGTATCAAAAAATATTAAAGTTCTACCACTAAAGGAATCTAAAACATCTTGAATAGTTGTCATTGGATTTTCATAAAATCCTTCAGATAATATTTTTGATATTTGAAGTTTAATATATTCTTGTAAAAGTTTTTTCATTTCTTTTAATTAGATTTATTATAATAGTTTTATGATATATAGTGTAAAAAGAGGAGAATAATATGACAACTGTTTCGATAGCATCTCCTAATGCACTAGTAAACTATGCAAGAATGACAATTGATTCTGATATATTTCTAATATTTTCTTCTGATCGCATAGCTTTAGCCTTGTTAGAAGAAGAAGTCTTTCAAAATAAGAACGGTTTTGTAGCAATAATTGCAGAATCAAAAAATTATCTATCAATAGAATCAGCAATTGATGAAATTTACAATCAAATTTCAGCCCAATAACTTATAAAATACTAAATAATGTCTTTTGCATAAAAGTTAATAATTAATCTATATCACAAAGCAGTATAATATGAGTGATTTAGATAAACAAAAAAATATATTAGTTTTTACTGGTGATCGTAACAGCGATGATAAGCCCGCTGACTATACTGGCGCATTTCTACCAGAAGCATTGGCTTTTATGAAATTTCACAGTATTCCTGCCGCTAATCATTTACGTGTAGACCTGTCAAAAACCGAAAGTACACGAAGACAACGTGTATATGATTTTATTAAAAAAAGAGTAAAAGAATCAGGATCAATAGATGGTATTGCCTTCTTTTGTCATGGATTAACAAGAAAAATTCAATTAGGCATTAGAATACCTGATTTAGAAAATTTTGCTTATCTAATAAAGGACGTAGTAGCAAAAGATAGCAAAAAAATTGTAATTGCCCTATACTGCTGCTCTACTGGTGACGGACCTGGAGTTGGTGGAGATAATGGCTTTGCAGATAAATTAAGAGATTCATTATGCCAAGTCGGATTAGAAGACTGTTCCATATTAGCTCATTCAGTTAGCGGACATACTACAAAAAATTCAATGAAAAGAAAATTTGATGGTATGGGTTCTCCTGTAGGTGGAGTTGGTGGATTATCTATTGTAACTCCAGGTTCCTTGTTATGGAAAAAATGGAAAACAGCAGTCACAACAACAACTTTTAGATATAAAGTACCATTTATGACAATTGCCGAAATACACAAAGAACTAGATGATAAATAATATATCTACTTTATAAAGGATTTTAAAATGTCATTACAAGCTCCAAGAACAAACAAAATGAGTGCCGGTCTTGAAAGAGTATTTAGAGCTATTCCAAATACACATGGATACTTTAGAGAAATAACTCTACATTGGATTCACTTTATTGATCCCGCAACTGGAAATATTGTTAGTTCTAAATTAGATAGACAAATTCCAGGTGGGGTCTATAAAGTTGCCGCTGACGGAGAACACTCTCTCTATGGAGAATGCGAATATACATTCCCAGATGGAGTTAAAAGACGTTTGGTTGGCGTTAATGAAAGAATGATGTGAGTCTATGGGAGCATTTCCAATACCGCCAGCTAAAGCATCACAATTTACGGTAGCATTAAATGGAGATGCAAATTATAATATTAAAAATGTAATTTTTCCAAAAATTGGCGGAACAGAAGTCCGAGGCGAATATAAAGTTACAATAGAATTTTATAATCCTATTGTAAAAGTAGTTGATGGGCAATATCTGCAAGTAGATTTTAATGATGTCTTATCTTTTGATTCAATCTCTGTTTATATATCAAGTGGAACAGATGTGAATGAAAAAATCTATCAAAGATATCATTTCTTTACTTGTAAAGAAGTTGATGTTGAGAATTCAACTCTTGATATTACAAATACTACAGGATTACAAACTATAAAAGTTATCTATTCGTTTGAAGATTATAAAATTGAATTTGTTACTAGAGATTAAACGTCTAATATTAGCTTACTTTTTTGCTCACCGCCAAAAGATTCCGTCTTTATATTCTCTCTATTCTCTCCAATAGCCTTAGATAATGCTTTCATTGTGACATTATCCTCAAGCTCTAGGGAAAGCAAATAAATTAAATATAATAATTGTCGCTGATTAATGCCAAATTTTCTTATCTCAAGGACAATGTCCCGGCATTCTTGTCGCTTCTCTTTAGAAAGCTTTAATTCTATATTAGGTTTAATGTAATCAACGTCCTCTTCGGGAGTATCAGTTAAAAAACTATCAAATTTACCGGCTGTATTTTCTTCACTCATCGAAATCCTCTTCTTGATCTATCTTAATCTTATAAAGATTTTCTCCAATTAAAATTACATATTTTGTAATATATTTCTCTTTGTCGTTTTGATCCTGCTCCCTTGAAAGAACAAGAATCTTACCCCATTGTTCATTCTCTATAACAAATTGAGCCTCTTGCCATGTAGGCAATGGACAATCATGCTGCTTTAAAAGAGCTACAAGCCACCCAGGAAGGTTTGTCTCTATATCAGAGATAGTTGGCACAAGATTCGATCCTTCTTTCTTTATAATCTCGCTAGTGCCACCTTCTAAAATCTTATGAACAACATTACAATTGTTACATGATACAAGAGAAGGTTTAACTATGCCATCCCGATTCAACTCAGAAAATACAATAAATTTATGAAATACAGGAGGAGATATATTCTTGTACTGAGGAAGTATACAGTTGCATTCTATTACATGCTTTATATATGCCTTTTGTACCTTAGACCCAGAATTCCCAGCAACAACAGCTATACTTCTGTCTGCCAATAGTGCAGCCTCTGTTGTTTTAATAGGTTTTGTTTTACGGGGTTTCGGCAACGGCTTCCCCTCTACCTCTGTTTTCTTGCGTGGCATAACTAGAAATCATCTCACCAGTAAAAAATAATATTAAAAAACAAACAATAGCTATTGCAGAAGGCAAGAGAAATTTCTTTATCTTTTGCCTTCTCTCTTGAAGAGCCTTTTCTATTCTATATTCCTCTATTGCAGTCAGCGAAGAATTTTGAGATTTCTGATATATAATACCGTAAATGCTCAGGTTCTTGCTGATTCGGAGTTTTTTGGCGTTTTTCTACCCTTCGATGGTGCTTCTGGCTCGACGCTCTCCTCAATCGTTACATTCATCTTATTCATAAAATGATCAATTTGAGTAAAATAAGAATCTTCTATGCCATTTCTAACTACATCTAATACCTGAGTTAGCTGATCACGATCTATGTGTGGCATATTCCTGCGAACATAAAGAACAGTGTAATCCACTAAATGCTCTTTAATATTGTTCACAAATCCGTGCATCTCTTTTTCAATCTGTGTTTTAAGTTTTAAACTATCCATATAATTCCCTTGTTGAATTATATATTAATATTTCAACTTTTTTTAGAATGTCTATCAGCAATACAAGAAGCAATGTAAGAATCTGGTTTTAATACACACTCATACCCAGAAGAAACAACATAGCCCTTTAATTGTTCAGAAATGCTGCTTGTAAATACCTTCCTGTGTGGCTTAGAAGCGTCAACATGAACTAGAGGTTTTATTTCAGCTATCTCTTCTATCTTCATTGCTATCTCTAACGCTCGTCTAACTTCTTCATACATTCGTAATACTTGATTATTGCCCATTCCTAAATTCTTTTTAGAAACAAGAGAATTAGCATAGTAATAAGTTCCACCCTTTGTTTTCTGATAAAGACAGATCACCGTTGTAAAATGAACATTGCTGCCTCTTATCTGAGAATCTGTACCAACGCCTATCTCCCATTCTGTAGCCGGGACCAAACGCTTTTGACGTATATCCTCGCAAATTTCATCTATAGAAAAATGCCCTTCTGTATAAGGCTTCTTCCAAGATAAATTATTTTCTTCAGGTTTCATTGTTTCTTTCTTATATAAACTTAGGGGAGTTTTACAAAACTTTTTCTCTATTCTTCATCTTTTTCATCGCTAGGTTTGTTTTGCATTACCCATGTATTAGGCTTTTCTTTACCTTTTGTGAAGAAATTTGACTTAACATAGTTGCACAAGTAATTCCTACACATGTCGGGGCGTTGTTCATAGATGACGCAAAATGAACGATTTGGATCTAGAAATTTACAAGAAAATCTTGGACCATCTACCTGCATTCTAAAGAATGGATAGGATTTAGGATCCTCAAATACACGATGTCCATTAAAAAATTTTCTACCGATTAGAACACCTTCTTCATAATCGATTACTATATCTTTTCTTTTATAATTGATTCCTTTCTTTTGGAACCACTTCAAGAGTTTTTCTATATATTCATCATCTAATGGTCCAAGAACGTGTTCTAGATCATCTGGATCTAGTTTACAACATGCTGCGGCTAAACCATCTACTCCGCAACATCTATTAGTGCATGTATCTACAGCTACTTCTGTTGTAAAATGTTTTCTTTCACTTTTTGGTTTTGGTGGCCAAACTGATGCATCATTGATATGTAATACAGGTAGATAATATTTGTTATTACGTTTTTCTGCACGTAATTCGTCACCTTCTAGGCGTTTTTTTTCTTTTTTCTCAGAAGGATCTTCTATAGTAAGACGATTTTGTTTTTCGTCTCGCTTCATTAATTCTTCTATTGAAATACTTCCAACTCTTTTAATTGTCATATTTACTTAAGTTATAATATACTTAATCAAGTAAACTTTGTAAATCATTAAGGGTAAAAAAATGAGTCTAAGACAGGAATATATTAAAAATAAAATTTCTTTACACGAAGCTAGAAAAGCAGAAGTAAAAGATTGGTTAAATGAAAATGTTGTTTTTCTTAATGAAAGAATGGATCGTGCAAGAGTAAAAAGATTAATAAATCTTATGCTTAAATTTGATCAAAAGTTTGGTCCATTTAAAGAAAAGATTCCAGGTATCACTTCTATAGTTTCTGATGCTGAAAATGCTTTACAAATGGCTTTGTCTGGCAGATTATC
>Ga0172372_10006006_pt1 | contig 16719 bp, 18 predicted proteins | sample LakKiv5m_2_FD_114544 | JGI IMG/M metagenome (GOLD analysis project Ga0172372, IMG submission 114544) | Freshwater microbial communities from Kabuno Bay, South-Kivu, Congo - kab_092012_9.5m | ecosystem: Environmental > Aquatic > Freshwater > Lake | place: Democratic Republic of the Congo...
GCCCGTCGAGTGGAAGTTCGACGACGGCCAGCCGCTGGGCAGCTACAACACGCAGCAGCACTGGGTTCCGCACAGCGGCGGGCTTTACCTCATCTACACCCGGCGCGGCGCGAACAACGACCACGTCTTCCGCCACCGCGCGCCCATCTTCATCGCGCGCGTGGACCCGGAGCGCCTCCATGTCCTCCGCGCCACGGAGCAGGTGCTCCTGCCCGAGACCGGCCTCGACCTCGGCGGCGGCTTCGCGCCCGTGGATGTGAGCGCGAACGAGACGTGGGTGGTCAGCTCGGAAATGGCCTTTCCCAAGAGCCGCGTCCACGAGCCAAACCGCGTGCGGCTCGCGAAAATCATCTGGGCCGAACCGAACAAGCTTTTCTCAGTGAACAACGTATCTGCCAAGCCTGCCACCCGCTGAACAACTCGATGAACACGTCCTCATTCACACGTCGCTGCCTTTGCCTCCTTGCGCTCGGATTTGTTGGCGCTGCCAGCGCCGCGCCGCCGTTGCTTGAGCAAACCCCGCTCTGGACCGCCGGGCAGGACGGCTACCACACCTACCGCATCCCCGCGCTGCTCGTGACCGCGAAGGGTTCCGTGCTCGCGTTCTGCGAGGGCCGCAAGACCAGCTCCGGCGACCACGGCGACGTGGACCTCATCGCCAAGCGCAGCACCGACGGCGGGCGCACTTGGTCGCCGCACCGCATCGTTCACGAGGAAGGCGGCGAGGCGAAAATCACCATCGGCAACCCGTGCCCCGTCGTGGACACGAAGACCGGCACGATTTGGCTGCCGTTCAACCGCGACAACAAGGCCGTGTTCATCACGTCCAGCACGGACGACGGCCTGACTTGGTCCACGCCACGCAACCTCAGCGCCACCACGATGAAGCCGGACTGGGACTGGGTCGCCACCGGGCCGGGCATCGGCATCCAGCTTACGCGCGGGCCGCATAAGGGCCGGCTCGTCATCCCCAGCGACCACAAGCGCACGCTCGCCGGCAAGCAGCTCGAATGGAACTCGCACATGATGTTCAGCGATGACGGCGGCGCAACGTGGCAGATCAGCGCGCCCATCCAAGCCGGCGGCAACGAGTGCCAAGTCATCGAGCGCGCCGACGGCTCGCTGCTCGTCAACACGCGGATGCAAGGCGGGTGGCAGGGCCTGCGCGGCACCGCCACCAGCACCGACGGCGGCGCGACGTGGACCGCCATCACGCACGAGAAACAGCTTCCATGCCCCAAGTGCCAGGGCAGCTTGCTGCGCCACGACGAGAAGCGCCTGCTCTTCAGCAATCCCTTCCCGCCCGAGCCGAAGGACGGCAAGCCCAGCGGCGCGCGCGTGCGCCTGACCGTCCGCAGCAGCACGGACGACGGCAAGACCTGGCCCGTCGCCAAGCGCCTGCACGAGGGGCCGTCCGCCTACTCCACCCTCGCCCGCCTGCCCGACGGCACCGTGCTCTGCCTCTACGAAGCCGGCGAGAAACGCGCCTACGAAACCCTCCGCCTCGCACGCTTCAACTTGGAATGGCTCACGGAAGCTGGTAGCAAGTGAGCCATGAAACCCGCGAAGGCCCGAAGGCTGCGAGCGTTGCCAGCCAGCTACGCCGTGGTGCTCGCCGACTTGAAGGCGCGTGTCCGCAACGCGCAGGTGAAGGCGGCGCTGTCGGTGAACCGGGAGTTGATTCAGCTCTACTGGCAGATTGGCCGCGAGATTCTTCGCTGCCAAAGTGAGCAGGGCTGGGGCGCGAAAGTGGTGGAACGGCTGGCCAAGGACTTGGCGGTGGAGTTTCCGGAACTGAAGGGATTTTCTCGCGCGAACATGCTTCGGATGCGCTCGTTCTATGCGACATGGGCGGCAGTCGAAATAGTCCAACAGCCTGTTGGACAATTGGCCGGTCCGGTGGCGTCACCGCCCGTGACACAATCGCGGATGGCAAATGTGCAGCGGGCTGCCGCACCAATTGTCGCGCAGCCTGTGCGACAATTGGAAGAGCCGCCCGAACCTCTGTCGCTGCTGCCGTGGGGCACGAACCTCATCCTGCTGCACAAGCTGAAAGACCCCGCCGCGCGCCTCTGGTATGCGCGCAAGACGCTGGAGCACGGTTGGAGCCGCGCGGTGCTGACGGTGCAGATTGAATCCCGGCTGCGCCAGCGCAGCGGCAAAGCCATCACGAACTTCGACCGCACGCTGCCCCCGGCGCAGTCGGACCTCGCGCGCGAGGTGTTGAAGGACCCTTACACGTTCGACTTCCTCTCGCTCGGCGAGGTGGCGCAGGAACGTGACCTGGAGCGCGGCCTGGTGCAGCACATCCAGCAGGTCCTGCTCGAACTGGGCGCGGGGTTTGCGTTCGTCGGACGGCAGGTGCGGCTCGACGTGGGCGGCGAGGAGTTCGCGCTCGACCTGCTGTTCTACCATCTGCGGCTGCGCTGCTTTGTGGTGGTGGACCTGAAGATGAAGCCGTTCGAGCCGGAGTTCGCGGGCAAGATGAACTTCTACCTCTCCGCCGTGGACGACCAGCTCCGGCATCCCGACGACGCGCCCAGCATCGGCCTGCTGCTCTGCAAGGACAGCCGGAACCGGCTCAAGGTCGAGTATGCGTTGCGCGATGTGAGGAAGCCCATCGGCGTCGCGGGCTGGCAGACTCGGCTTGTGGAATCCCTGCCCAGGAAGCTGCGCGGCTCGCTGCCGACCATCGCGGAACTGGAGCAGGAGCTGGGAAAGTCCAAGCCATGAAACACCGCCTAACCATTTTGCTCTCGACCCTCTGCGTGGCCCTGACGGACGGCGCGGCAGCAGCGGAGGACGCGCTTACGCCGGGAGATTTCTTCACCGAGCGGCCCACGTTAAACTGCCTCGGCTTCCGCTGGTATGTGAGCGGGGACAGCAATCGCACGGCGAGCGTGCGCGTCCAGTATCGCGCGCGTGGTGGCCCGTGGCGCGAGGGGCTGCCGCTGTTGCGCTCGAACGGCGAACTGGTGGCCGGCAACCTGCCCGAGAAGGAGCGCGCGGGAGTGGTGTGGACGACGCCCAACGTTTTCGCCGGCAGCCTCGTGGACTTGGAGCCGGACACGGAATACGAGGTCAAGCTTGTGCTCGCGAGTCCGTCCGGAGCGGCGGTGGAGAAGGTCGTGTCGGCCCGCACGCGCCCGGTGCCACGAGCCTTCGCTGGCGGGCGTAATTTGCACGTCTATCCCGCAGGGCACACCGACCCGCGCCAATCACCCGCCTACGATGGGCTGGCGGCGGCTTATGCAACTGCTGCCCCCGGAGACATCCTGCTCGTTCACGCCGGCGTCCACACAGTGGCAGCGAAGCTCGACCGGACGGACTACCTGCTCACTCGGCCCGCGACCGCAGCAAAGCCCATCGTGATCCGCGCGGCGGGCGACGGGGAGGCGGTCTTCGATGGGCGCGGGGCGCTGCGGCTGTTTGATACACAGTCGGCACATCACCACCACTTCGAGGGCCTGACGTTGCGCGGCGCGGACCACGCCATCTACGCCGGCCGGGAACGCGGAGCCACCGGGCTGGTCGTGCGGCGGTGCCGGTTTGACGGGATGGCTTACGCGGTCTTTGGCCTGCATCCGGAATGCCGGGATTTCTACATCGCGGACAACGTGTTCGTTGGGCCGCACGCCAAGTGGCATCCGCGCGAAGGGCAGCAGAACGACAGCCACGCGGTGTGGCTCTCCGGGCAGGGCCATGTCGTGTGCTTCAACACCATCACCGGCTTCTGGGACGGCGTGGATGTCTATGGCCGCCGCCCGCCCGCCGAGCGCGAGCTGCAGAACGCGGCGATGGACTTCCACAACAACGACATCTCCGCGTGTGGCGACGACGGCATCGAAATGGACTATGCCGTCCACAACCTCCGTGTGTTCCGCAACCGCATCTGGAACTGTTTCATGGCCGTCACCGCGCAGCCGGTCTATGGCGGGCCGGCGTATGTGTTCCGCAACGTCGTGTTCAACACCACGCGGTCGCCGCTCAAGCCCAACCTCCAGCCGTCCGGGTTGCTGATCTTCAACAACACCTTCCTCGCGCACGGCTCGGCCGGCCGGATGGCGACGGGCTGGCAGAACTCGCGGCTCCACAACAACCTCTTCCTTGGCACCGACGGCGGCCCCGGCGTGCTCTGGACGGGCACGGCGACCCCCGAGACGACGCGGATGGATTACAACGGCTGGTATTTCTTCAAGTCCGCCGAGCCGCGCCCCATCTGGTGGCGCTTTGCGAAGCTGACGCAGGTGCCCACGGGGAGCCAGTTGTCCCTCGAAGGCACTTTCACCAGCCTGGCTGAATTCACCCAATACACCGGCTACGAACGGCACGGCGTGGCGATGGACCCGGGCGTCTTCCAGCAGGCGGCGACCCCGACCGGCACGAATGTCCCGCTGCCGCCGATGGATCTGCGGCTGCGCGCCGGCTCGCGCGCGGTGGACACCGGCCTGGCGCTGCCGAACTTCACCGACGGCTTCACCGGCAGCGCGCCGGATCTGGGGGCTTTGGAACTGGGCGCGAAGCCACCGCACTACGGCCCGCGAAACTAAGCCTGACTATGAAACGCACCCTCCTGTCTCTGCTGCTCGCGATGGTCTGCCTGGCCTCTGCCACCCGCGAATCATCTGCCCAAACCTGGCGCTCACATCCGCCGATGCGTCCGCTGCCGCAGGCGGTGAAAAGTCCGCTCGCCGCCGGGCCGAAACTCTTCGTGGACGCCGCGAAGGGCAACGACGCAAACGCCGGCACGCAGGCCGCGCCGTGGAAATCGCTCGCGCACGCGACGCGGCAGTTGAAACCCGGCGACACGCTGTATCTGCGCGGCGGCACTTACTACGAGAAGATCGCGCTCACCCGCTCGGGCACGACGAACGCGCCCATCACCATCGCGTCGTTTCCCGGCGAGCTGGCGGTGATTGACGGTGGCCTGCGTGAGTTCGCCGAAAGCCCGGCGACGAGCTGGGAGCCGTTCGCGGGCGGCGCGGAGGGAGAATTCGTTTCCACCAAGACTTACTTCGGCGCGGACTCCCGCCGCGCGCCGACGCAGTTCCTTCCCGCGTCGTGGGAGCCGATGTGGGGCATCGAGGACGAGCGCCCGCTCGCGCTCGGTTGCTTCGCGGACTCGATGGTGCCGCTGCATGGCTACCGGAACCTCGTGGACCTGCGCGCGACGAACGAGTTCTGGCTCGCCGGCAAGAAGGACAAGGACACGGGCTTTTATTGCGGGCCGGGCCTGTGGTTCAACCGCCAGACCGGACGCATCCACATCCGCCTCGCGCACCACACGCTGCCGGGCCTCGGCGACCGCGCGTATCGCGGCGAGACGGACCCGCGCAAGCTCCCGCTCGTCGTCGCGCTCGGCTTCGGCGACGACGTGCTGCGCGTGAACGGCGTGCAGCACGTCCGCCTGCACGGCCTCGTGCTGCGCGGCGCGACGGGCAGCCCGATGATTCACGTCTATGGCTCGCAGCACATCGAGTTGGACCGCCTCATCGTCTTCGGCGGCTTCCCCGCCCTGCTGGTGAACGCCTCGCAAAACCTCCGCGTGACGCACTCGGCCTTTCGCGGGAACGCCGCGCCGTGGACGGGCCGCGCGCACATGAAGTATCGCGGCACGGCCTCGTATCAGATCGTCCTGCGCAACGAGCAGCCGGGGAACGAGAACCTTGAGTTTGCCCACAACGAGTTCACCGACGACCACGACTTCGCCTTCTTCCGCTACGCGAAGAACCTCCAGTTCCACCACAACTTCGTGGACAACTTCAACGACGACGGGATGGAGTGCGGCGCGAAGCTGCGCAGCCACACCATCTACATCCACCAGAACCGCATCGGCGCGTGCCTCGGCGTGTTCCAGCAGCACGAGATTGAGAAGGACGAGTCGCCGCTCGACCACGATCCGAAGGCCGGCGTGTTCGTCTTCCGCAACGTCTTCGACTTCCGCGCGGGAGTTTATTACCAGTCGCCCGCGCAGCCGGACCCGACCGGCGCGTTCCTCCGGCACGAGGGCCATCTCGCCAGCGACCACGGCTCGCCCATCTGGCCGGTGATGCGCGTCTATCACAACACCTTCCTCCGCCGCACGCCGACCTTCCGCGACTACTTCCTTTTCGGCCTCGGAGCGCAGGGGCTGCGGAACACGGAGCGCGACGTGTTCAACAACCTGTTCGTGCAAATCGAGAAAGTGCCGGGCACCGGCTTCGCGGGCATCAAGGAACCGGGCAACGTGCGCGAAGGCGGCAACATCCTGTGGGGCGTGCAGGACGGGCCGGCGCTGAAGGGCGACCCGTTCGCGAAGTTCCGCGCCTCGCCGCTCTTCGCGGCCAGCAAGAAGTTCTACGAGCCGGGATTGACCACGCACGACCGCGTGGCCGACCCGAAGTTCGTCGCCTTCCCCGCCGACCTTCGCCTTCAACCCGCCAGTCCCGCCGTGAACACCGGCCTGCCCCTTCCCGCCGACTGGCCCGACGCCTTGCGCGCCGCGAACAAAAACGCCCCGGACATCGGCGCGCTGCCGCTGGGCACCACGCCGTGGAGCGTGGGCGTGGATGGGCGGATTCCGTTGTTTGGCGGGGCAAGTGAACGGCGATGAGTCAGCCGTTGTTGCTCAGAACTTCCGTCCCACGCTCACCGTGAAGGCGTGCGCGAAGAACTCATACCGCCCGTCCGCCGACTGCCCGGCTGGCGACGGCGCGCTGCCGCTCACCACGCGCGGTGTGCCCCAGGTGAACTGATACCCCGCGTCCGCGCTCCACGCGCCCCACTGCCGCCCGAAGCCCATGCTCCACGCGTGTCGGTCCGTGTCCGGCACCAGTGGCGTGAAGTTCACGGATGGCACCGAGTTCTGGCTGTAGATATAGCCCGCGCTGGCGTGCCAGCCCTTCTCGAACTGACGTGTCGCGCCCCAGCAGAAGTGCCAGCTAGATTCCCAGTTCAGCGCGAGCGGCGGCACGGGCGTGGCCTGCGCGATGGGCACCGTCTTGAGCACGCTCCAGTCCGTCCAGTTCGCGTTGAACTCCAGGTTCCACTCCGGCGCGGGCCGCCACGACCAGCCCATGCCCAAGGTCTGCGGGAAGGGGAACCGCGCGCTCGCCGCCTGCGTGAGCGCGAAGGCCGGCGCGACGGACACCGTCTCCGTGCGCCCGTGGTAGTTCAACGTGGTGGCGCTGCGATAGGTGACGCCGAAGGCGTGCTCCGCCAGCGGCTGCCAGCGCAGCGCGGCGGTGTAGCCCACGTCCGTGTCATCGCCCTTGAAGCGGAAGAAGTCATTACCTGGCACGGCGGAAAGGCCCTGCCGCAGGTCCGTCTTGGCGTAGTTGAACGTCGGCCCGAAGGCGATGGAGAGCGATGGCCCCTGGTAGCAGCCGACGTGAGGAGGCTCTGATTTCAATTCCGTATTCCGCATTCCACGTTCCGCATTGGCGTGAGCCTCCTCACGTCGGCTGCTACCACCGAAGATTTGCCACGCCACGACGGGCGAGAGCGTGAGATACTCCACGCGCCCGTCCAGCGCCACGGAGCGGAAGCCGGTGGTTTCCGGCCACTTCATGCTCAGGCCGAAGGGCGAGTAAAGCCCGACGCCGAACGCCAGCGGCCCGCGTTCCGGGCGGTAGGTGTAGTAGAACTGCGGCAGCGCCTCGAACGCCTGCCGGGAATTCGCCTGCGCCCCGCCGGGCGAGCGGAAGGTAGAATGGTAAGTGATCGCGTAGCCGCCGAACTGGACTTGGTGCCCCGACAACTGCGTGATGCCGGCGGGATTGAAGAGGATGGCTGATGGCCGGTCGGCGGTGGCAGCGAAAGCGTTGCCGCGCGCAGTGGCGAATGGATCTTGGTCAACCAGCAGAATGCCATGACCCATGAGTGAGACCGGCACCGAAACGCACGCAGCAACAATGAGCCGCAAAGAATGCTTCATGATTTACGAATCCTTTCTGATTTCGAGAAACTGATAGACGCCTTGGCTGTCGGCTCGTAACGAGCGCTCTACTACAGCCTCCAGACCATCCGATAGGGACATCATCTCCTCAGAAGTTTTGTATTTGAGGAACCAGTCGCCGCCATACTCCATCCACAGACGTGTTGGATTACCAGGATGCGCGTTCGTTACCAGCAGCACCCCACCGGGAGCGACCATTTGCCACAGCCCCTTTGTCAACCTACTGGCGCTGGAGTGGTCGAAGTAATCAAACAAGCCAAACGCGTAAACAAAGTCGCGGTGCCCTATCGCGCCGTCCTTGCTACCTCGTAGCACGAACTTGAGGATGTTCTGCTCGATGACCGTGACGTGCCCAATCGCTTTGCTGACCTTGTTCTTTGCTCGCTCCAATGCGCCCTTGTCTTGGTCGAGAAGCAGGAAGTCACAACTTTCCAGCCCCTCTTGCTCCCAAAGCTCCAAGCACGAACCGCAACCGATGCTCGCCAACCGCTTGCCGCCGACACGAACGCGATTCGACAAGAAACGCACTCGTTCTTCATTGGCTCGGCAGTTTGCCATGTCGAGGGTGAGTGCCGTCAGAAGCTTCCCAACCTGTGTCCCTCCAGAATACCTGTGCTCGATGCCGCGCGTGGTGACAACAAGAGCCGTTTTCAGTGGTGAAACCGCGCCTTGTCAGCCCATGCGACGAGAGTAAGATGACCGTGCGATGACAACCGTCCTTTCCGACAAAGGCCAGCTCGTCCTGCCGGTGCCCGTGCGGGAGCAGCTTCATTTGCTGCCCGGCGACGACTTCGAGGTCGCCGTGGAGGACCGGGACACCATCACACTCCGGCGGCGGGTTGCCACGCCACCCAACCACGGGCTGGTGAACCTGCTGCTGGCCTGCCCCGCACCATTCGAGGAGTGACGCCTGAATAGTTTCCGGGCCATGAAGCGCCTCTTCCCACTTCTTGCGCTCTTTTGTGCTCTTTGTGGCCAGTCCGCTCTCGCCGCCATCCCCGGCGCGGGCGGGTGGCGGCATGAGGAGTTGCGGCGGTTCAAGGCCGCGGAGGCGAATCAGGGCGTCGCCGTGGACGCGGAGTTTTTCTACGCGATAGACAACCACTCGCTCGGCAAATACCGGAAGGACACCGGCGCGCGCGTGGCGGGCTGGGACGGCGGGAAGGACGGGCGCATCAAACACCTCAATGCCGGCGTGGTCTTCAAGGGCCGGCTTTACTGCGCGCACTCGAACTTCCCCAAGCTGCCGGAGGAAAGCTCGGTCGAGATTTGGGACACGGCGACGATGCAGCCGGTCGGCGCGCACCGCTTCCACGAGCCGCCGGGGTCGCTCACATGGGCGTTGCCGCTGCTGGGCGACGGGGACAGGAGTGTCCCCGCCACGGCGGCTGGCGGCTGGCTCGGGTGCTTCGCGCACTACAAGTCCACGAGCGACCCGGCGCGGTCGGTGGTGCGGCGGTTCGACGCGGGCTGGAAGCAACTCGGGAGCTGGTCGTTTCCGGCGGAGCTGGTGCAGCGCTTCGCAGGTAGCAGCGCGTCGGGCGGCGGCTTCGGGCCGGGCGGGCGGCTGTTCGTCACCGGGCACGATGCGAAGGAGCTTTACCTGCTCGGAAGTAGCTCGACATTCCAATGTCGAGACGTGGCTGAAGGAGGGCCATCGCGGAACTCGACTTTGGAAAGTCGAGCTACGAATGGCGTGCTGGAATGGCAGGCCACCATCCCCATCAGCGCGGAGGGCCAGGCGTTCGCGTGGGACCCGGTCGAGACGAACCTGCTCTACTCGATCTCCCGGCCCCGTCGCGAAGTCATCCTCTCGCGCGTCACGCTGGCGGCAGCCGCGCAGACCGATGCGAAGCCAGCAGCAGCCAACTCTTCCTTGAGCACGGAGGAACAGCGCCTTGGTTTCGAGTCGTTGTTCGATGGCAAGTCCTTCGCCGGCTGGGAGCAGAAGGGCAACTGGGTCATCGCGGACGGCGCGTTTTACCGGAAGGACAAGGGCGGCGACCTGACGTGGAAGGTGAAGCCCGTGCCCGATGACTTCGAGCTGCGCTTCGAGTGGAAAGTCTCCAAGGGCTGCAACAGCGGCGTCTATTACCGGCCCGGCCAATACGAGTATCAGGTTCTCGACAACGTCAACAGCCCCTACGGCGAGAACCCGCGCCAGGCCGCCGCGTCGCTCTTCTTCTGCATGGCTCCGTCGCGCGACGCCACGCGCCCGCTCGGCGAGTGGAACGAGGGCCGCGTCGTAGCCAAGGGCACCATCCTCCAGCACTGGCTCAACGGCGCGGCGGTCATTGACTTCGACTACACCGACCCGAAGTGGGCGAAGGAGATCGAGCTGCTGCGCATCCGGGGCGCGAACCTCGCCGCGCGCGGCGCGTTCCTGCGGTTGCAGGACCACGGGCAGGACGTGTGGTTCCGCAACCTCCGCCTGCGCGCGATTCCGCCGGAGGAAAAGCTCGTGCGCCACCCGTTCACGCCGATGCCGATCCCGCCCGCCGCGCTCGAAAAGGAAAACGAGCGCGTGCGACAGATGCTCAAGGCGAAGGAGAAGAAATGACGCGTCACAACACAGTGAGCCGCTGCCTTGTAGCGCGGGCGGAAGTGGGAACGGTGCGCAAGCCGTGACGGTTCGGACGCTCCCTCTCCGCCTCGAACGGGGACTTGAGTCGCTTGGGAAGCGGCGAAAGGAATTTGGCGAAGCCGAAGGCCCGCAGGGCCGAGCGAGCGAGCGGGCGCGAACGAGTCATTGGGCCGGGGTGAGGTGTCGAAGCTTTTGCCGCAAGAGGGCACAGGGCGGCGCAAAAGTAGGTCAGCGCCTCCGGCCTGACTTCCATTCAAAACGAACCGCCTGGGCGGAATCGGAAATGTAGCTCGACATTCCAATGTCGAGTTCGGCGGCCCTCTCAGCACGCACGGTTCTCGACATTGGAATGTCGAGCTACGCCGGAGCGCCGGCCTCCGACCCGGCGGGCAACTCCTGATAATAAGTCCTACAAAATACTTGTTGCCTTACTTTATTATATTGGTAGCCTTTCCTGCATGAGCACCACCATCAAGACCGACTCCGTCTGGTTCACCACCAAGGGGCAGGTCGTCATTCCCGTCTGGCTGCGCCGGCAGTTTGGCATTGAGGAGGGCACCCGGGCGTCCGTCATGGCCACGGACGAGGGCATCCTCCTCAAGCCCATCACGCGCGCCTACATCAAAAGCCTGCGCGGCAAATACCGGCACCTCCCCGTGATGGAAGCGCTCGCCGAGGACCGCAAACGCGAACGGGAGCTCTGACATGGCAACCAAGGTTCTGGATAGCTGGGCCGTGCTGGCGTTCTACAAGGGCGAGCCGGCCGGGGAGGTTGTCGAAAGGCTCATCGAGTCCGCCTCCACCTCGGGGAAACCACTCCTGCTCTCGGCCGTCAACTGGGCGGAAATCTACTACTCCATGGAGCGGGCGGGCGGACGACAGGCGGCGGACGAGGCGGCCGCCGACCTTGCCACCCTGCCGATTGACGTGGTGGGCGTGGGCGACGACTTCAAGCTGGCGCGGCTGGCCGCGCAGTTCAAAGCCACTCACAAGATGAGCCTGACCGACGCCTTCGCCGCCGCGCTGGCGAAGGAGAAAAAGGCCGAACTCGTCACCGGCGACTCGGAGTTCAAGCCGCTGGAGAAGGAAATCAAAATCCACTGGCTGAAATGAGCCGTCCAGCTTCCAGCCCCCCGCGCTGCATCGTCATTGCCGGGCCGAACGGCGCGGGGAAAACCACCTTCGCCCGCGAGTATCTGCTCAAAGACGCCGGGGTTGTTCACTTCGTCAACGCCGACCTCATTGCCGGCGGACTCTCGCCCCTCAGGCCGGAGCTGGCCGCCGTCGCCGGAGGACGTCTGTTCCTCGCCGAGCTTGATCGCCTTGCCCGCGCCCGGGTGGATTTCGCGTTCGAGGCGACTCTGAGCGGGCTTGCCTACCGTCACCGCCTCCAGCGCTGGAAGGAGGCGGGGTATCGCATCGAGATCATTTACCTGCGCCTGCCGTCGGCGCGCCTGGCCCTGCGCCGCATTTCCGCCCGCGTCCGGCAGGGCGGGCACAACGTCCCGCGAGCCGACGTCCTGCGCCGGTTTGGCCGCAGTTGGACCAACTTCGACCTCCACTACCGGCCGCTTGCCGACCGTTGGGAAGTGTATGACAATTCGCAGCGAACACCGCGGTTGCTGGAACTCGGACCAGGAAGCCAATGAAACCCGCCAAACCATCCCAACGCCGCCTCACCCCTGCCGGCCGCGCGCTGCGCCGCTCCGCCCGCGTGGCCCGCAAGACCGCCCGCGCCCACGGCACGCCCATCTACCTCTGGCGCGACGGGAAGATCGTCGCGGAGAAGCCCTGACCATCATGCACGCCCCACGGCTCGCCGCCGCGCTGGCTCAATCCGCATTCCGCATTCGGAAATCCGCACTGCCAAGCACCAGCAACCCGGAGTTCAAGCCGCTGGAGAAGGAAATCAAAGTCAACTGGCTGAAGTAGGCGTTCTCCCTCTCCACCTCGAACGGGCACAGGGCTGGAGTGAGGCGTCGAATTCTTTGCCGCAAAAGGGCGCAAGGCAGCACAAAAGACGAAGCTGTGAATCCCACTTCGGCGCGTTCCAGTTTGGAACATTGTAGCCGATAGGCCACAGACTGCCGGGCAGGATGAGGGGCATGATTCGCCCCATGCCAGTCAGGGACCGCACTCTTGTCGCCTTCGGACGTAATGTCGCCCGAATCCGCACTGAACGCGGCTATTCTCAAGATAAGCTCGCCGAGAGGGCCGACCTCGACCGCACCTTTGTCAGCGGCATCGAACGCGGCGTCCGCAATCCCGGCATCAAGACCGTCCTCCGTGTCGCCCGTGCGCTGAACGTCAGCGTCGCCGAACTGTGCAAGGGGGTGGATTCGTGAGCTGGCGTGGCGCTGACGATACTCCCTCGCCCCCAACGGGGGAGAGGGCCGGGGCGAGGGGGCAGCCCCTGACTTGCCTCGACTTGTTCTGCGGTTGCGGCGGTTTCAGTCTCGGGATGCAGCGCGCCGGTTTCAAAGTGCTGGCGTCCATTGACTTCAACCCGGAAGCCATTGAGACATTCAAGGCCAACTTCTCGAAGGACACGTTCGCCCTGCGCAAAGACCTCACCAGGTTCCCGCCGGACAAGCTGGCGGCCAAGCTCGGTGTCAACCAGGTGGATGTCATCGTGGGCGGGCCGCCCTGCCAGGGCTACAGCACCGTGCGGCAGGTGGACGCAGCCAACCACGGCTCCCGCGTCAAGCGCGACAAGCGCCGCTATCTCTTCCGCGTTTATCTCGACTACGTTGCCGCCTTCCGTCCGCGCGTGTTCGTCATGGAAAACGTCCTCGGCCTTCAGAGCGCGGCGAAGGGGAAGTTTTTCACGCTCGTTCAATCAGAGGCCCGCAAGCTCGGCTACCGCGTGCAGGCACAGGTGGAGGAGTCATGGAAACTCGGCGTGCCACAGAAACGCCGCCGCCAGCTCGTCATCGGCGTGCGGAACGACCTGCCCGGCTATTTTCCCGGCGACCTTGAGCCGGCCCAACGCGCCCTCGGAGCGCCGGTCTCTGACCCGGCGCGTTTGGCCACCAGCGACAGCGCCGCATTGAAGCCGGGAACACCGACGCTTTGGGATGCCATCGGCGACCTCCCCAGCCTCGCTGCCGGAGAGGGCATCGAAGCACGCGACTACGACCTCGCCTTGCGCGCGCGCTTCCTCGCGGAGCGCGGCCCCACCGCCCGGCACTACTTGGAGCAGGTGCTGGAAGCCGGCATTGCGCCCCGGCTCACCGCCCACCGCGCCCGGCCGCACAACGACCGCGACCTGCGCGATTTCGCCCGGCTCCGCGAAGGTGAGAACGCCGACCAGGCCATCGCCCGGGGTGAAACGATGGAGTTCCCCTACGACCGCAATGTGTTTCTGGACCGCTACACCCGCCAGCATCGCGAGCGGCTCTGCTCCACCATCGTCGCGCATCTGGCGAAGGACGGGCTGATGTTCATTCACCCGACACAATGCCGCACCCTCACTCCCCGCGAAGCCGCGCGCATCCAAAGCTTCCCGGACTGGTTTCGCTTTCCCGTGGCGCGCACCCACCAGTTCCGGCTCATTGGCAACGCCGTGCCGCCGCTCGTGGCCGAGGCCGTGGGCGAGGAGGTGCGGGAATTTCTCGGAGCGCCGTTCTCCGATCCGGCGCGAAACAACCAGCCGAACACGGGGCACCAACACGCCGGGTCGGAGACCGGCGCTCCGCAAACCCGCCCGGCCGCCGCGCGGGAGCTGGAGCGGCTTGCCCGGCTCGACCGCCGTGCCCTGCGCGCGGTGCCGCCGGAGGCATTCCTGCGCGGCTGGCACGCCCTGCTGTTTTTGTTTCCCGGCCTGCATCCAGACAACGCCTTGGACCACGGGCGCGACATGGAGGAACTTTCACCCGACCAACTGGCGCTGCCCGGCTTTGAGCAAATCCTCGCCCGCCGCTATGTCCGCAGCGGCTGGCCGGTTATGCTCGAATCCTTAGGCGGTGAGGCGTGGCGTCGTTTCGAGGCCCGGAAGATGAGCGAAGACGAATTTTACTGTGTGGCCGCCCAGCGTGCGGGACTGGCTCGCTCGGTTCGCTGACTGAACGAGGAAGAAATTGCTTGGCGACACCTGGCTAGCCTGGTCTAACCAGGCTCATGCCAGTCAACTTCAGCGGAATCAAGGTTGGTTCAGTGTGGGATCGCAAGCAACTGGCTGACCACTGGGACTACAAAAGCTTTCATGCCTTCGGTCGAGGAGTCTTCACTCCCAAGGGCGACAATAAAATCGTGCTCTTCGTGAAGGAAGAGAAGCGAGACGAGGACGAGCAATACGAGGACAAGCTGGTCAGCAATGTTCTGCACTGGCACGGAGAGAAAGGCCATCGAACCGACCAACGCATCGCCAATGCTCAAGAGTCAGGCGACGAGATTCACGTATTCTACCGTCCCAATCATCGCTCACCCTTTCGCTACCTTGGCTTGGCCCGCACAAAGCGGGTCGAATTTAGGAGCACCGAACCCAGCAAGTTTGTCTTGGAACTGCTGGCCTGACTGAAAGACAACTATGGCAAGAGGCAAGCCCTGGACACGCGACGAGTTGATTGTTGCGATGAACCTCTACTGCAAGCTGCCGTTCGGCCAGCTTCACCAGAAGAATCCCGCTGTCATCCATCTGGCCGAAAAGTTCGACCGGACTCCTGGAAGCGTTGCGATGAAACTCTGCAACCTAGCTTCACTCGATCCGGTTCACCAAGCGCGTGGAGTTAGCGGACTCACTGGAGCGAGCCAAGCAGACCGGGAAGTGTGGGCTGAATTCCACCAAGATTGGGAACGGCTCGGCTTTGAGAGTGAGAAACTGACTGCCGCGCTGGAGGGCACTGCCGTCGAGAAACTCGCCGAGCTAGACGAGACGGAACTGCCACGAGAGGGCAAAGAGCGGGAACGACTAGTAAAGCAGCGGGTCAACCAGCACTTCTTCCGGGCAACCGTGCTCGCGGCATACAATGGCAAGTGCTGCATCACCGGGCTGGAAGTTCGCGACCTGCTCGTCGCGAGCCACGTTGTGCCCTGGTCAGCGGACAAAGTGAACAGGATGAATCCACGAAACGGGCTATGCTTGAACGCTCTTCACGACCGCGCGTTTGACCGTGGCCTAATCACGCTCACGCTTGATTTGAAAATCGAAGTTTCGGCGCGGATGAAGAAGGTGCAACCGAGTGCGGCACGTTTCTGGATTACCGAATTCGACGGCGCACCTATCGCGATGCCCGAGAGGTTCGCTCCTGACCCAAACCTCATCGCTTGGCATCGCGAGAATGTTTTCAACCGGCTTTGAATCCCTCACAGGCCCGCTGTTACGAGCAAGACTCCAGTTTCGACTCGTAACGCTTTCGCAAGCGCCGCCAGTTCGAGCACCGTCACTTCTGCTTCGCCTCGTTCGAGTCTTTCGAGCCGGTCGAGTTCGATTCCCGACTTCTTCGCCAACGCAGCAGTGGTCATTCCTGCTTTAGAGCGCAGTTCAGAGAAAGTTTTACCGAGCGCAATGAGCGGGTTCTTGGGCTTTGCCATGCGCTCATTTCAACCTGGTTCGACTCCGAAAGCAATTGGATGACGCCGTGGCCGCGTTCGCCAAGAAGCTCACGCTGCGTGACAAATTCACCGAGGCGTGGCAGCCGAAGGAGGGCAAATGAAAGTCGTGCGCCTCAACGAAAGCGGGATTGCCAACTTTGCCGGCTGGATTGAAACGGTGAAGGCGGGCGGAGCCATCCAAGCGCCGCTGTCGCTGCTCACTGACCCGGCCGCAACCGAGCCATTGGGCGTGGAACTGGAAGTGGAGGCCCGCACCTTCGCGAACCGTTTCGAGGCGGCGGAGTATCTGCACACGCGTTTCACCGCCGCCGGACTGACCGACGTGGAGCGTGACCGGGGGCTGTGGGCGTGGCTGTCGCTCTTCTACTTCGGTGCGGTGTGTCCGGCCAGCAAAGGCGGCGTGCGGAAGCCGGGCGCCCTGGCCCGTCATGTTTCCGAGCCGGGGAATTTCCAGCGCTACTACCGGCACTTGCTCGCCGGTCCCTATCGCATTTACCGCGCCCACCGGGAAAATCCCAAGCGCGCCTTCGCCCTGCTTTGCCAGCCGCTGGAAGCTCCGGGCGACGTGGTGGAACAACTGGCCTCGCGTCAGGAGGTCGTCACGAATCCCGGCATCCTCGCGCTGGCGACCAAGCTGTATGTGGAC
>Ga0172372_10006007_pt1 | contig 16718 bp, 8 predicted proteins | sample LakKiv5m_2_FD_114544 | JGI IMG/M metagenome (GOLD analysis project Ga0172372, IMG submission 114544) | Freshwater microbial communities from Kabuno Bay, South-Kivu, Congo - kab_092012_9.5m | ecosystem: Environmental > Aquatic > Freshwater > Lake | place: Democratic Republic of the Congo...
TCCTCTACCGCATCGTCGAGATTCTCGAGGCCGCCGACTTCGTACTCTGAGCGCGTCTCGGTCCGGAAAAACGCGAAGGCTCCGTGGTCACCCACGGAGCCTTCGTCGTCTGCTCCGTGGTCACCCACGGAGCCTTTGTCGTCTGCTCCGTGGTCACCCACGGAGCCTTCGTCGTCTCTGCGCGGGCGGCTCACGCGTCGGGACGCGTCGACCGCCCGCTGCGGGTCACTGCGGCTGGCCGACGACGACGCCGCCCTGCACGGTCACGCCGCCCTGCACCGTCACGCCACCCTGCGCGTTGGGGTCTGCAGCGGGCTGCGCGTTCGGGTCTGCGGCGGGAGCGGCGGCCGGCTGCGCGACGACGGCGGGCGCGGCGCCGCACTGGTACCAGATGTGGTACTCGGTCAGCTGCTGCGTCGTCTGCGTGCTGCCATAGCTGGTGCCCGTCGAGGAGGAGTTGCGGCCGTAGGACGTGCCGCTCTGCGCGCCGCCCTGCGTCTGCGTGACCTCGCCGACGGCGACCTGACCCTCGCGCACGACGGTGTAGGTGCCCGGGCCACCGCAGTGCTGCTGCATCGCGATGCTGGCCTGCTCCATCGCCTTCGCCTGATCGCCCTCGAGCGCGAGCTCGCCGCCCGTCTGCTCGCGCATGACCACGCGGTAGCTGCCCGTCGCCGCGCATGCCAGCAAGGGAACTGCCACGCCCACACCACCCGCCCAGCGCATCCACGTCTTGGAATTCACGATCGTCCTCCTCGGTTGTCGGCGCGCTCGGACCGGGCAGCGGCCCGTTCGATTCACCGACGGCGATGAAAAAGTGGCGCGACCCTACCACGATGGCGCGGGTGTGCGCGTTTGGCCCGCAGCGTCTCGTCAGGGGTTGTAGTCGACCGTGTAGCGGCCGCTCGCCGTGCCGTTGTCGACGAAGAGAAACGCGCGCGTGCCCGAGGCGACCGTCGCGCCGAGGATGGCGCGGTTCAAGCCGCCGCCGAGCGCGCTGCCGACGACGCACGCGTTCTCCGCGCCGGTGCCGCACATGCCCTCGCGGACATACACCTCGGGATTGAAACTGCGCGAGAACGCGGTGAAGGTCTGCATCCCGTCGCTCGAACCGACGAACGAGGCGACCGCTTCCATGTCGGTGATGAAGGGGATCGTCTGGCACGAGCCGGACGGACTGGGAATCGCCGCGCCGACGGTGCCGAGCTGCCCGACGAGCGTGCCGCCACCGGAGATGTCGATCGGGGCCATGCAGGAGTCCGCGGCCGCGGGCGTGACCGTCGCCGTGACCGTGTACGAGCCGGTCGTGCCTGAGCCGTACGCATCGACGAGTACGTAGATGCGGCGGCTCGTGCTCCCGAAGGCGGGTCCGATGCGGTGGAAGAAGATGCGGCTCGAGGTGTTGCCGGGGTTCGCGATGTCGTCGTCGCAGCCGAGCGCGAAGCCCGTCGCCGTGCAGTCGGTAGCGACCGCGAGGATCGTGTCCGTGGTGCCGCCGTCCGTCGTGATGACGACGTCGCTCAGCGCCGTCACGTCGAAGAAGTAGACCGCGTCACGGCCGCCGCGCGCTCCATCCGCCGCCGAGCACGGTGTCTCGTAGTCGTCGTCGAAATCGTCGAAGTTGCCGGTAGCGCGGAACATCCCGCCCGAGCCCGTCATCGCGACGGCGGTGCCGCAATCGTCGGGCACCGCGACGCAGCCTTCGTCGATCGTGCCGTTGCAGTTGTCGTCTTCGCGGTTGCAGCGCTCCATCGCGCCCGGGAAGATCGAGCCGTCGGTGTCGTCGCAGTCCGTCCCGCCCGTGCACGCGGCCGAGCCGACGCTGCGCGCAGGGAAGCCGTCGCCGTCGCCGTCGACCGCCGTCGAGATGCAGAGGCCGGCCTCGCAGCGGTCGTTCGTGCAGACGTTGCCGTCGCGGCAGCTCGTCGCCGTGCCGGTCGTGCAGCCGCGCGTCGGGTCGCAGAGGCCCGCTGCGGCCGCTGGCATACCACCGCTCAACGTGACGCAGGTGCCCGTGCAGAGCGCATCGTCCGGGCGCACGGCGCAGCCCGTCGCGGAGGTGGCGGCGTCGGGATTGCAGGCATCCACGGTGCAGCCGATCCCGTCGTCACACGCCGCGTCGTCGGGCGTGAAGCGGCAGGCGCCTGCAGCTTCGTCGCAGCTGTCGGCCGTGCACGAGAAGTCGTCGAAGCAGCTCGGCGGGCGGCCGGCGACACAGCCCGTCGCAGGGTCTGCGGCGGGGTCGCTGGCGGCGCAGCGCTCGGCGCCATCACAGAAGATGCCGTTGCTGCACGAGGCGTCGTCGGTGCAGAGCCGCGGCACGCAGCCGAGCATCACGCTGCAGCGCCCGCCGCTGCAGGCCGTGTCGTTGGGCGTGTGCGTGCAGCCCGTCGCGCCGCACGCGTCGACGGTGCAGGCGATGCCATCGTCGCAGCCGCCCGCACACGGATCGCCGCCGCCGTCGCCGCCACCACCACCGTCGGTGCCTCCGCCGCCGCCGTCGGTGCCGCCACCGCCACTGTCTGTTCCGCCGCCGCCACCGTCCGCGCCGGGGACGGGCGGGAGGTCCGCGGGATCGGCATTCACGAAGGCGCTGCACGCGCCGAGCAGACTGGAGGCGAGCAGGATCAAAGCGGCCGAAGCGAAGCGAAGTGAGGAAGACATGGGAGCGACTCCTGCCGCGTCGTGGAGCGCACCGACGCGGTCACAAGGGTGGGGCGATCAGAAGGTTCCGCGGAGCGTGAGTCCCGCGTGGTCGCGGGAGAAGGCGGGGTGCACGGCGATGGACGCGCCGCGCGCAGCGGTCGCGCGCTCGTTGCTCTCGCCCTGGTCGACCATGAACAGGAAGGCGGCGGCGCCGAGCCCGACGAGGCCCGCGACGCCGACGATGTCGGCCGCGAGCGCGAGGCCGTTGGCGGAGTCGGCTTTGTCGACGGCCTGCGCGCGGAGGCTGGCGCGCTCGGTGTCGTCGAGGCGGGTGTCGTTGGTGAGGGCGGCGAGGTCGTCGAACTCGGCGTCGGCGCTCGCGGCGGATGCGCCGAGGATGATGGCCGTGATGACGAGGGCGCCGGCACCGGCGGCGGTCGCGATCGTCGGGAGGGTGAAGACGAGCCCGCCACCTTCTGCGGCTGGCGCGGGCGTCTCGTCGGCGGGCGGGATGACCGGCTCCGAGGAGGCGTTGGACGCTGCGGCGGGTGCACTCTCCGACGCGGCCCGGGAGTTCGTGGATGCAGCGGGCTCGGCGCGCGCAGGCGTCGCAGCGGCGGGCACGGTGCGTGCGGGCGTCGCGGCGGGCTCGGTGCGTGCGGGCGTCGTTGCGGCCGGCTCCGGGCGGGGCATCGTTGCGGCGGGCTCGGTGCGCGCAGGCGTGACGGCGCTGGCGACCTCGGGGCTGCCGGCGCGCTCGAGGCGGATCTGGACGTCGGTGGTGCCGCCGCCCGTCACGTCCACGCTGCGGCGATCGGTGCGGAAGCCCGCGAGGCGCGTCTCGATGCGGTGCGCGCCGGCCGCGAGGCGGACGGGCTCGAGGATCGGCGCGCGACGCGAATCCCCATCGTCGATGATGACCGTCGCGCCGTCCGGGGAGACGCGCAGGTTCACCTCGCCGACGCGCGCGCGGAGCGCACGGAGGGCCGCTTCGACCTCGCGCCGCTGGGCGGCGGCCGCGCTCCGACCGGACTCCGAGAGGTAGCGCTCGAAGTGGAAGATCGCCTCGATCGGCTTCGAGAGGTGGTCGTAGCAATTCGCCATGTTCACGCGCACCGTCGGGTGCGGGCTGAGGCGGAACGCCTCCTGAAAAGCCTCGAGCGCGCCTTGGTAATTTTCGGCGGCGTAGAGCGAGACGCCGCGATCGAACTCGGCGCGGGCCTGTTGGCGGTCGGTGTCCTGCGCGGAGACCGTCGTCGCGCCAAGCCAGAGACAGAGCGACACGAGGGTCGCGAAGAGAAGCCGGTTCATGGAGGGACTCCTGGGGCCGCTGCGGGCGGGCCGACCGTCAGCATAGGAAGAGGCGCGCGTGCCCGTCAACGTCGCGATGCCCGCTTCGCGCTTGACGCGCACGTCGTGCCGCGGCAGGACGCGCGCACCGGACACGCGAGGGTGGCGGAACTGGCAGACGCCCTGGACTTAGGATCCAGTGCCGCAAGGCGTGCGGGTTCGAGTCCCGCTCCTCGCACCGTGCGCGCTCACGTCGACGAATGTGCGCGCGCACAGCAGCGGAAGCCGAGCAGCCCTTCGCGTGCGTCGGGCGCGAGGAAGAAGCGATCGTCGGGGGTGCAGACCGACTGCGACTCCGAGTTTCGCGCGCCGCCGCCGCGCAGCTCGCGCAGCTCGCCGGACGGATCGGGCTGGCTCGTCCACTCCCAGACGTTGCCCGAGAGGTCGACAACGCCCTCCGGCGACACGCAGCCCGGGAACGCTCCGCTCGCGCGGACGTCGATGCGTGCGAGGTCGTCGTTCCACTCGGCCGTGTTGCAGCGATGGGGCTCCCAGCGGTCACCGTAGGGCAGCCGGCGCAGCGTCCCCGAGCCTGCGCACGCGCGGCTCCACTCCGACCCGGCACAGAGGCGGAAGCCTGCTTCGGTGCAGGCGCGCTCGGCCTCGCGGTAGGAGACGCCGACGGCGGGCGGGGCGTCGACCGCGGGCTCGGCGCGCCCGTCCACGATGCGCGCCTCGTGCCGATCGATGCAGGCTTCCCCGACGCGGACCATGCGCGGGGAACAGGGCGCGCGCACGGAGCGCGCCGGGGGAGAGGCACGCTTCGTGACGCACGCGCTGACGAGCGACGTGGCGAGCATCACGAGCCACGCGAGGGCGGGCCCGTGGCGCGTGCCGAAGCGCATCAGTAGGCCCAGCTGGCCTCGACGCTCGAGACCGACGGCCGTGCGCGCGCGCGGGTGCTGCGAAGCGTGACGTCGAGCTGCAGGTAGCGGTGTCGGCCGAGGCTGCATCCGGTGAGGTCGCCGGGGGAGGTCGTGAGCGGCCCGCACACCGACGACGCGGAGAAGTCGGTCGGATCGTCCGAGGCGCGCGCGAAGACCTCGACCGACGAGTCCGGTGGGACGAGGGCCGTCCACGCGACGCTCGTCCAGTACGCCGACGCGTAGCCGGAGTCGAAGACCTGATACCAGTGGCCTTCGGGCGCCGTGAAGGTCCGCAGGAGGTGGCCCGTCATGTCGGAGTAGCTGTACAGTTCCTCGCCGGCGGACACGACGTAGCTGCCGAGCACGGCGCAGGTCGTGGAATCGTAGACGTTCACGTAGCCGCCGTAGCGGTTGGGGGCCCAGACGCGGCCCATGCGGTCGACGGCGATGCCGTGCGGGTTGCTGCCCGTGCCGCCCGGGACCGACGTCGAGCAGCGCACCGCACCCGTCGCCGGGTCCCACGCCCAGATGCGGTTGGCGCCGTAGGCGGTGCCCCACACGGAGCCGTCCGGGTGGACGGTGATGCCGGTGATGCCATCGGGGACGGTGGTATTGGTGATCGCGAGCGTGGTCCGATCGATCGCGTGGAGGGGCCCGCTGCCGCTCCAGCTCCCCATCCAGATGCGGTTCGACCCATCGGCCGCGACGCCGTAGTGGCCGGGGTTCGTGACGGTGGTGAGGGCGCCGTCCGCGATGCGGATGCGCACGGACGGGGACGAGGCCGTCCAGACGTGGCCGTCGGGATCGACGGAGAGGCCGTAGACGTTGACGCCGACGTCGTAGCTCGCCATCAGGCGGCAGGTCGCCGGCGATGTGGAGGTGTCGATGTCGGTCCCACTCACGCGGTACACGCGGCGGCCATTGAAGGCGCCCGCCCAGACGTTGCCTTCTGCGTCGATCGAGACGCCGCGGATGAGGCCGGTGACGCCGGCGGCGCGGCAGATGAGGTTCCCGGCCGTGTCGAGGTGCACGAGGTTCGAGACCGCGACGTTGCTCGGGTCACCGAAGCCGCGGTTGCCGACCCACACGCTGCCATCGAGCGCGACCGAGGTGCGCGACGGGTTCTGACCGTGCGACGAGCGGACCCAGTTCACGGCGCCCGTCGTCGTGTCGAGCTGCGCGACTTCGTTGCGGTTGGTGACGGCGATGTAGATGTAGTCGAACGACAGCGTTCCCTCGCCGAGCGTGATCGCGCCGGGGTTGTCGGCATCTTCGACGACGCCGTCGCACGTGCGCCCATCGGCTGCGCAGTCGGCGGGCGTGGTCCACGTCTCGGTGAAGCACGGCGTCGGCGGGCAGGTGCCGCAGGCGTTCGTGGTGCCCTCGTCGACGACACCGTCGCAGTCGTCGTCGCTGCCGTTGCAGACCTCGATGGGCTCGGGAGCGCAGTCGCCGCAGCGGTTCGCGACGCCTTCGTCGACGAAGCCGTCGCAGTCGTTGTCGCTCCCGTCGCAGATCTCGGCGGGGTTGCAGAAGCCGCAGGCGTTCGAGCCCGTCGCGTAGCGTTCGTCGACTTCGCCGTCGCAGTCGTCGTCGACGCCGTTGCAGATCTCGGGGAGCGGACCGACGGCGCCCTCGCATGCGCCCCAGCGGGCGAACTCGGTGCCGCTGCACGTCTGCGTTCCCGCGACGCACGCGCCGACGCCCTCGGTGCCCGGAGGGCCGAGGAAGCAGGGCTGCGTGGTGCCGTTCGTGCAGTCGCAGCCGTCGTCGGGGAGGCCGTCGCAGTCGTCGTCGCGCCCGTCGCCGCAGCGCTCGGCGGGGACGGCGCCGCAACCGCCGCAGCGGTTCGTCACGCCTTCGTCGGCGACCCCGTCGCAGTCGTCGTCGCGCCCGTTGCACGTCTCGGCTGCGCTCGGGTTCACGGCTGCGTCGGCGTCGTCGCAGTCCGCGGGCCACGCGGTGCCGTCGCCATCCGCGTCGCGACACCCCTCGTCGACGAGTCCGTCGCAGTTGTCATCGACGCCGTTCGTCGCGCCCCCCGCGCACTCGACGCCGGGAAGCACGGCGCCGGTGCACGCCTGCCAGCGAGACTCGCCACCGCTCACCACGCAGTCGCGTCGACCGCCGCGACACTGGCCAACGCCCTCGGTGCCGAACGGCCCTTCGTAGCAGGGCTGGTTCGTCGGCGGCGCGCATTCGCACGAGGTCGCGGGCGGACAGACGCAGCGGTAGTCGCAGTTGCAACCTTCGTCGATCTGGCCGTTGCAGTCGTTGTCGAGCTCGTCGCCGCAGACCTCGACGAGCGGTTCCGTCGCGCACGCACCGCACGCGTTGCGGAGGCCCTCGTCGATCTGCCCGTCGCAGTCGTCGTCGATGCGGTTGCAGAGCTCCGGCGCCTCTTCGGCGACGGGGACGACCTCGCCGCGGCACGCTCCGGGCATGCCGCGTGCGACGCACACGGCGACGCCGGGGCGGCACGCGCCGACGCCGCGGGTCGCCATCGGGCCCGAGTAGCAGATCACGCGCTGCCCGACCTCGCAGTCGCAACTCGGCTCGTCGACGCCCTCGTTGCAGTCGTTGTCGACGCCGTCTCCGCAAAGCTCGGGGATGCCGGGATGGACGTCCACGTTCCCGTCGTCGCAGTCGTTGCCGGTCGGGCAGTCCTCTGCGACCGCGAAGTAGCCGTCGCGGTCGTCGTCCACGCATCGGGAGACGTCGGCGTCACGGCCGCCTCCATCGTCGCTGCCGGCGTCCGGGGCCGCGACGCAACGACCGTCCTGACAGAGCTCACCCGGCGCGCAGTCGGCGCGCGAGGTGCAGACGCCCGTCGGCGCCGGCGGAGACGAACAGCTGCATCCCGCGAAGGCGCCGGGCCCGAAGGCCAGCACCGCGAGTGCGATGAACGAGGAAAAAGAGGCGGGGCTGCGCATGAGGACTCCTCGGCCGTCGGCCAACCGACACAGGGTCGCGCGTATCGCACATCGAAGGCAACGACTCCGGGTGTGAATCTCTCGAAACGTCCGGTGGCTTCCGCGGAACGCATGACGCGATGCGTCATGGCACACGAAGCGGGATTGCGCTCCGAATGGTGGCCGGTTCGGTGTACCGTCCTCCGCCGAAGCACAGCTGAGAGGAGCGAGAGATGGCGAAGCCCGCGAAGCCCGCCCGCGTCACCACGCGCGCGACCACGAAGACCGCCGCGAAGTCTGCGCCGAAGCCCTCGAAGAAGGCCGCGAAGCCCGTGCCGAAGAAGGCGTCGAAGCCGGCTGCGAAGGCTGCACCGAAGAAGGCGTCGAAGCCGGCCGCGAAGCCCGCGCCGAAGAAGGCGGTGAAGCCGGCCGCGAAGCCCGCAGCGAAGAAGGCATCGAAGCCGGCGCCGAAGAAGGCGGTGAAGCCGGCGCCGAAGAAGGCGGTGAAGCCGGCCGCGAAGCCAGCACCGACGACGGCGTTGAAGCCGGCCGCGAAGCCAGCACCGACGACGGCGTTGAAGCCCGCCGCGAAGCCTGCGCCGACGAAGGCGGCTGCGGCCAAGCCATCGCAGCCCGCCCTGAAATCCGCGCCGACGGTCGATGCGTCGGTCCCCGCGGGGGCGGCGGCTCTCGTGAAGCCCACCGTCGAGACGGCGTCGCCCCCGAGACCGATCACCGAGAAGACGACGGCCGCGAAGCCTGGCGCCGCGAAGGAATCGGCGACGGCAGCGACGAGCGTGGGCACGCTGTCCGCCAAGAAGCGCCTGCTCGCGAAGGCGAGCGCGGCGAAGGCCAGTGCGCCGCGACCGGCAGTGCAGCGCGCGCAGCCCTTCGTGCCGCGGGTGAACGCGCCCCCGCTCGGCCCCGCGATCGAGGCGTACGCCCGTGAGCTCAGCGACTGGCGGGGCCTCGTCGTGACGCATCTCTGTCAGCTGATCGCCGAGCTCGCGCCGACGGCCGCGGGGATGGTGAAGTGGGGGCGTGCCGTCTACGAGCGCAATGGCCCCTTCGCGTTCGTGCTGGCGGAGCGACACATCGTGCGCCTCGGCTTCTGGCGGGGATCGAGCCTCGAGGACCCGGAGAAGTTGCTCGCGGGTGGCGACGGGCCGATGCGGCACTTCAATCTCTGGTCGCCCGCGGACGTGCGCGAGGAGCGCTTCACCGCTTGGGTGCGCGAGGCGGTGCGGCTGAACCAGACGCTCGGCGATCCGACGAAGCCGGCGCCGTAGCGCGCTGGCTCGGATAGGGATGGCGGGCCGACGGACGCGCGGCGTGACGGTTCTTGTCACGGCCGCGCGTCGCGCTTTAGGCTGGCGTGTCGTTCCCCGGAGGTCCTCGTGCGTCGTCTGTCCTTGCGTGTGCTCGCCTCGCTCGCGGTCGTGTTCGTCGTCGGGGCTGCTTGCACGCGCACCTCGGATCGCCCCGATCGCGGCGGTGGCGGGACGGATGGCGGGCCGGGCGGGGGCGACATGGACGCGCTCTCTCCGCTTCGCATCGAGCCGGCCGAACAGGTCGTCACGCTCGCGCCGGGCGTGCCTGCGGTGATCGACTACCGGGCCTTCCTCACGCAGTCGGACGGGCGCGAGCGTGAGGTCACGTCGGAGGCGACGTGGACGACGAGCGTGCCGGACCTCGGCAGCTTCGCGGGCGCGCGGTTCACGTCCGCGGTGGACCGCGGCGGGCGCACCAACGTCTTCGCGCAGCTCGGCTCGCAGCGCGGGACGACGTCGCTGACGCTGCGGGGATCGCGCGTGATCGTCGTCGACGGGACGCCGGCGGACGCCCCGTCGCGCTTCGGCGGCGCAGCGGACGCGCGGCTGGCGCCCGAGCTCGTCTACCCGGACGACGGCACCGTGGTGCCGCCCAACCTGCAGGAATTGGAGATCCACTTCCGCTCGCCGGGCGATCTCTTCGAACTCGCGTTCACGTCGAGCGCGCTCGAGCTGAAGGTCTACTTCACGTGCCCGGAGAGCGTCGGCGGCGGCTGCATCTACACGCCGGATGCGACGGTGTGGGAGGCGATCGCGACGGCGGCGCGCGGCACCGGGCCCATCACCTGGACGCTCCGCGCGACGAACGGCGCGGGCGGCGTCGGCACGAGCGCCTCGCGTGAGCTGACGTTCACCGAAGAGGACATCACCGGCGGCCTCTACTACTGGAACGCCGGGGGCGGCGCGATCATGCGCTACGACTTCGGCATCCGCGGCGCGCGGCCCGAGACGTTCCTCGACCGCGCGCGCACGGGCGCGACGACCTGCGTCGGCTGTCACACCCTCTCGCGTGATGGTCGCCGCATCTCGGTCGGCCTCGACATCCCGACGAGCACTTTTCAGGTCTACGACATCGCCACGCGCGCGCGGGTCTTCTCGCTCGGCGGCGGCTTCTTCCCGTCGCAGCCGAACTTCGCGTCGTTCTCGCCGGACTCCACGCAGCTCATCACGAGCGCCTCGACGGGCCTCGATTTCCGCAGTCCCGAGACGGGCACCGTGCTCACCGGCGCGCTCGGCGGCCCGGGCGCGACGCACCCCGACTGGTCGCCGCTCGGCGACCGCATCGTCTACACGAAGTCGGCCGAACCCGCGCCCGCGGGGCTCATCTACGACGCGCTCGGCGTGTCGAGCGGCAGCCTCTTCGAGCTCGTACGCGACGGAGCGGGCGTGTGGTCGCCGGAGCCGCTGCTCGCGCGGACGGGCACCGAGAACAACTTCTACCCGGCGTATTCGCCAGACGCGCAGTGGGTCGTCTTCAACCGCTCGCCTTCGAACACGAACTCGGCGGGCGGCGATTCGTCGATGGTGAGCGGCGTGCCGGACGCCGAGGTCTGGGTGGTCGCGACGGATCGCTCGGGGCTCACGCTGCAGCTCGCGGCAGCGGGCGGGCTCGCCGACACGTGGGTGAAGTGGGACCCGACCTCTTACCTCGATCAGGGGCGCACGCTCTTCTGGCTCACGTGGTCGAGCCGCCGCGCGTACGGCCTGCGCTATGGGCGCGACGCGAAGGTGCAGCTCTGGATGACGGCGTTCGATCCGGCCGCGGCGCGCGCGGGCGCGGAGCCGTCGTCGCCCGCCTTCCGCCTGCCGTTCCAGGACATCGAGAGTGGCAACCACGTCGCGCAGTGGGTCACGCGCGTCGAGCGCATGGGCTGCACGGACAACTCGCAGTGCGGCGTGGGCGAGTTCTGCAGCGGCGGCGTCTGCACGCCCGACTTCATCTGAGCGGGACGCGCGCGGAGGTCGGGAGGCTCCGCGCGCGCTCGTCGTCGTATTCGTGGCGTCGTGTGCGCTGTGCGCTCAGCGCGTGACCTCGACGCGCTCGGTCGCGCCGCGCGCGTAGACGGCGGGGTCGTACATCGCTTCGGCGCCCGCTGCGGGGCGCAGGAACGTGCCACTGCGCGTGGCGCGCGCGAGGTACTCGGCGTGGTGCGTGCCGGCCGGGAGGTAGTTCGCGAAGAAGGCGACGCGCTCGTCGTGGAGCTCGCGCCACGTCCACACCCACGGGTCTCCGCCGGCTTCCACGCGCTGTTGCTCGGTCGCGAGGCGCGTGTCGATCGGCTCGAGCCCGGCGGGCAGGCGGTCGGTGAGCGCGACCTGCTCGCGCGCGTCCGTCGAGCGGAGCGTGAGGCGCACGCGCAGCAGCTGGCCGAGGCGCGGCGACGTGACGGGTGCGCCCGTCTCGGCGTCGACGAGCGTGCGCTCGACGGAGAGGCCCGCCGACGCGGGCTGCGCGTGCGCGACGTCCACGCTGAAGCGCAGGCGCGCCGTATAGCGCACGTCCGCGTCGGGCGGCGCGATCAGCTCGAGATCGCGTGCGCGGCCGTCGGGGCGCACGAGATCCGCGTACGGCACGCGCAGCGTCTGCAGGCCGCTGCGGCCCTCGAAGCGCGTGCGCGCGAGCTCGCGTCCGTCGAGGCGCACGACGACGGTCGGCGTGCTCGTCGACGAGGCGGCGGTGGCCTCGGCGTACGTGGAGAGCGCGAGGATGGCCCAGAGGTTGTTGTAGGTCGTGCCCCAGGTGCCGTCCGCGCGGCGCTCGGCGAGGATGCCGCTCACGAGCTCGGCGGCGTCGGGCGCGCGGCCCGCCGTGACGAGCGCCTGCACCGCGCTGCTCGTCGCGCGCAGATCGCGACCGAACTGCATGAAGCCCGCCTCGGCCTGCGGATCGGCGATGAGCACGCCCCCGCTCTCGCGGCGGCTGCGGGCGCCGTCGAGCTCGCCGTAGAGCTCCGCCGCGCGCGCCTCCCGACGCTCGAGCGCGGTCGCGAGCAGTCCGATGCCGAAGCGGCTGAGCCCCGCGCGTCCTGCACGCAGTGACGTGCCGAGCCCGCGATCGTCGCGCCGCGCGTAGGCGAGCACGAAGGCCGAGAAGGGCGCCGTCTCGCGGTTCGAGAACTGCCCGTGCATGTCGTGGCTCTCGCCGCGGTGCGCCTCGAGGTAGGCGAGCCCCGCGTCGAGCCGCGCGAGCGGCACCGAGTAGCCGTGATCGCGCGAGAGCAGCAGCCCCCAGAGCGCGTACGCGGTGAGGAAGCCCTCGCTCTCGCTGCTCGGCCAGAGGCCGAAGCCGCCGTCGTCGTTCTGGTGCGCGAGGACGTGGACGATCGCGCGCTCCATGCGCGCGCGGTGCTGCGGCCCATCGAAGCGCGCGCTGCCGAGCCCGCGTACGAGATCCTCGAGCAGCACGAGCGGGATGAGCCCCGACGTCGTCTGCTCGACGCAGCCGTTCGGGTAGTCGACGAGCGCCTCGATGCCCGACTCGAGCGAGGCGAGCACGCTCGGCGCGTACGTCACGACCAGCTCGGCGTTGCCCGCGGAGATGCCCTGCGGGAGCGCGACGGAGACGTGGGCGCGGCCCTGATGCGCACCATCACTGAGGATGCCATCGCCGAGGACCTGCGATTGCCAGCCCGTCGGCGCGTGGGCGGGCAGCGTCAGGGAGAAGCCGTCCTGCTCGCCGCGCTTGCCGACGCGCGCCTCGACGACGACGTCGCCGACGTGATCGGCGCGGAGCGGGACGCGCACGGCGAGCTGGCCCCCTTCGGGCACCTCCACGCGCTGCGTCGCCGGGCCGAGCAGCGTGCCGCCGCGCACCTGCAACTGCACGTCGACCGGGCCTGCGACGCCCGTCTCGTCGTGGATGACGACGCCCGCGTCGACGACGTCACCCTGCGTGAGGAAGCGCGGCAGCGCAGGCGTGACCTGGAGCGGCTTCCGCGTGACGAGCGCGGCTTCGCCCTTGCCGAAGCGCTCGCCCTCGTCGGCGACGGCGGCGAGCACGCGCCAGCGCGTGAGGTTGTCGGGCAGCGGGAAGCGCACGCGCGCCATGCCGCGTGCGTCGGTGACGACGGGCCGCGAGAAGAAGGCCGTCGCGAGGAAGCGTGAGCGCAGCGCCGCCCCCGCGGCCTCGCCGGGCCCCGCGTCGCCGATGCCGCCGTCGTCCCAGCCGTCGGGCGCGCGCGTCGTCCAGCGCAGGTAGTTCGAGGCGACCGCGACGGCGTGCGGGTGGGGCGCCCACGCCGGCGCGAACGGGTCGGGTGTCTGGTAGCCCGTGAGCGCGAGCACGCCCTCGTCTGCGGCCCAGAGCGTCACCTCGGCGCGCGCGGGGCGGCCCGCGGCGTCGCGCACGCGCACTTCCACCTCGGCCGTGTCGCCCGGACGCATCTCGTCGCGCGTCGGCGTGATCGCGACCGCGAGGCGCCGCGACTCCGCGTTCACCGTGAGCGTCGTCGCGCCGAACTTCACGGGCGCACCCGCGGCGGGGGCCGCGCCGCCATGGCCGCGCGGCACGAGCGCGATCGCGGCGTAGACGTTCGGCAGATGCGCGTCGTCGAGGCGCACCGCGAGCGGCGTGGACGCGCCTTCGAGCTGCACGACGCGCGCGTCCAAGATGCCCTCGCGCTCGATGGTGAGGAGCGCCGTGGCGCGGGCGAAGGGCGAGGCGACGGCGAGGCGCGCCGTGTCGCCGGGCGCGTAGCTCTCGCGATCGGCGTGCAGATCGACGAGCGCGTCGTCGCGGGCGGGGCCGTACGACTCGCCCGCGCCGTACGCCCAGGCGCTCGCCGTCGCGAGGCCTGGCGCCTCGTTGCCGGACGCATCGAGCGCGCGGGCTTCGACGCGGTAGGTGCCGCCGCCGGGCAGGTCGAAGTGCACGCGCAGCGGGGCGCTCTCGCTCACGAGCGGCCGCGTCGCGAGCACGCGATCGACGCGGCGCGAGCGGTAGGACGGGCCGTTCGGGCCCTCTTCCGCGGCGCTCTCCCACACGGTCTGTACGAGCGCGGCGACGATGCGCTGACCGCGCAGCGCGTTCCCGCGCGCATCGACCGTCGCGATGCGCACATCCCAGCCGCCTGCTGCGCCGAGCACCTGCGCGGTGCGCTCCACGCCGACGAGCGCCTGCGGCGAAGGGAGCGCGCGCACGGTGCGCGCAGAGACGCTGTCGTCCGACGCGTCGGTGACGCTCGCCTCGACGAGCAGATCGACGGCCTGCGACGCGCTGAGATAGGCCGGGCGCAGCGCATCGGCCGAAATCGTCACGACGCCCTCGCCGCGCGCGTCGAGCGTGAGCTCGCCGCCGGTCAGGTAGGTGGTGCCGCCATCCTCTTCGCCGCCGAACGCGAATGAGGCGAGCTCGGCGAACTGCGGACTGCGCGCGCGCACCGACGCGCTCCAGGACACGTTCCCGCCGCGCACGGGCGCGCCGTAGAGGTACGCCGCGCGCACCGGGACGCGCACCGCGCCCGCCGCGTCGCGCTCGACCTCGCCCGCCGGCGGGAGCGTCACCTCGAAGCTCGCCGCGCGGTACTCGCCGACCTCGAAGCTCGCGTAGAGCGCCACGTCGCCCTGGCGGGCGTCGACGCCGTAGCTGCCGAGGCGTGCGGTCGGCGGCAGCGTGCCTTCGAAGCGAAAGGTGCCGAAGGCCGTGAGCGCGACGTCGCGCCGCCAGACCTCGCTGCCGTCGGGATCGGTGACGGTCACCTTCACCATCTCGCGAGAGGGTGTCAGCATGCCGCTCGGGAGGCGGCGCCGCAGGACGCCGAGCAGGTGCACGGGCTCACCCGGTCGGTAGATGCCGCGCTCGGCGCTGACCATGCCGCGGAGCGCCTCGGACGGCTCGTTCCACGGACCGTTCGGGCTCAGCCGCCACGGCTCCGCGCCCGCGTCGAAGACCGTGCTCGCGAAAGCGACGCGCGAATCCGCGACGACCACCGCGCGCAGCGGACGACCGTCGCGGTTCCCGTAGTCGTCCCCGAATCCTTCCTCGTCCTCGAGCCCCTCTCCCTGATCGGCGACGCCCGCGCGCTGCTGCGCCGCTTCGCGCGCGAGATCGGCGGCGCTGCGCTCGAGTCGTGCGCGCGCCGGGAGCCGCAGCACGCCATCCGTGCGGGTGCGACCGCGGAACCGCACCACCGCGCCGTCTTCGATCGCGACGTCCGCGTTGGCGAGGGGCTCGCCGCTGCGGCCATCCGTGACCCACACGAGGCCATCGCTGCGGCCCACCTTGAGCACGACGCCGAGATCCGCGCGCTGCACGACCGTCACCGTCGTCTCGGCGTCCTGTGCGTCGAGCACGGCGAGCACGGGCGCGGTGCGCGCACCGCTGAGCCCGACGGCGGCGAAGACGTCGAGCTCTTGCACGCCCTGCGCGTCGCCGTCCTCGGGGCGCGGCCGCAGCGTGATGGCGCGCGCGCGCAACGGGGCAGGGAGACGGGACACGGGATCGGTGCCTCCCCCGTGAACGCCCGTGATCGCGGCGGCTGCGTTCAGGTCGCCGCGTCCGAGCGGCATCACGCGGAGCCGCACGTCTCGCGCATGGCGGAGCTGCACGGGCAGCTTCGCGTCGATGGGGAGCACGGCCTGCCCGACGGGCATCCGCGCGACGGGGCGGAAGGCGCCCGTCGTGATCGCGAAGGCGAGCGACGCGCTGAGCGCCTGACCTCCCGCCGCGCGCAGCTCCTCGGGGACCACGAGCCGGTAGGTGCGCCGCTCGTCGAGGTCGCCCTCGAGCGTCACCTGGTACGTCGGCGTGTCGTCGCCGTGGACACGCAGCGCGACGGTGGGCGAGACGCGCAGCACCCGCACGACGTCGGACGGGCGCACGGGCTGCGTGAAGCCGATCGTGAGGCGCGTCTCGTCGGGCGGGCAGACCTCGCACGTCGCCCCCGCGAGCATCACCGCGAAGGGCGCGGTCACCGTCGCTGCGGGCTCTGCCGGTGCCGGGCTTCGCGCGGCGGGCGCTTCGCCGTGCAGCACGGGCCCGCGCAGGCACGCGGCGACGACGACGGATGCGATCGCGATCGCGGCGGTCGTCTGCGAAAAATGAATGGAATTCATGGACTTGCGGGTCATCGTGGGTCTCCGTCGTCGACGTGCAGGAGGAGCTCGTCGCGTTCGCCGTCGGGCAGGACGGCGCGGACGCGGTGCGTGCCGGGCGTGAGGGGAAGCGAGGCGTCGAAGGGCGCGCGCACATCGGCGAGGAGCGCGCCATCGACCTCCCAGCGCACGTGCGTGACGTGCGGATCGCGCACCGCGACGCGCAGATGCGCGGCCTGCGCGCTGCGCGGCAGGAGCGGATCGATACGCAGCCGCGCGCCGTCCGCGGGGCCGACGACCTCGATGCGGCGCGTGCCCCTTGCGGTGGGTCGCGCGGCGCTCGCGAGCGCTGCAACGGATGCCGTTGCAGGAGATGGCGTCGCGGCGGGCAGCCTCGCGGCGGGCAGCGCAGAGGCAGGCAGCGGCGCGGCGCCCGGATGCCAGCCGCTCACCTCGGCGGGGAGCGCGAGTCCGTCGGCGCGGTGCCAGGCGCAGCGCTCCGCAGGCACGTGCGCGGCGTCCATCTCTTCGAGGCGCGCGTGCGGGCACGCAGGCCCGCGCAGGAGGCCGGAGAGCGGGCA
>Ga0172372_10006009_pt1 | contig 16713 bp, 11 predicted proteins | sample LakKiv5m_2_FD_114544 | JGI IMG/M metagenome (GOLD analysis project Ga0172372, IMG submission 114544) | Freshwater microbial communities from Kabuno Bay, South-Kivu, Congo - kab_092012_9.5m | ecosystem: Environmental > Aquatic > Freshwater > Lake | place: Democratic Republic of the Congo...
CCGGTGCCACCCGCCTTCAGCGAGAGCACCAGGGCCCCGGCGCCGTCGCCGGACTGGAACTCCTCGATGATGCGGTCGCGGACGTTGCGGGTGAGCCCGCCGTGATAGCACTCGACCGGCGTGCCGGTGCGCTCGGTGAGGTACCCGGCGAGCTGCATGCCCCACTCGGCGAAGTGGGTGAAGATCAGCACCCGCTCACCGGCGGCGAAGACGTTGTCGACGATCTCGTCGAGGCGGGCGAGCTTGCCCGAGCGGCCGGCCAGCGGGCGGTCGTCGGCCTGGTAGGCGGACGGGTGGTTGCAGATCTGCTTCAGTGCGGTGATCGCAGCGAGGATCTGGCCCTGACGGGGCTCCTCGCCATCGGGCAGGTCGCCGGCGAGGACGAGCCGGTCGAGCACTGCCTGGTAGAGCCCGATCTGCTCGGGGGTCATCGAGCAGTGGTCGAGCTCGTCGATCCGGTCGGGGAGCTCGGCGGCGATCGCGGGCTCGGCCTTGGTGCGCCGGAACACGAGGATGCCGTTGAGGGCCCGCAGCGCGTTGTCGGCGGCCTGCTCCTTGCCCGCCTCGCCGTTGCCGGACAGGCCGGCCACGAACTGGGGCCGGGCCCCGACGAGACCGGGGTTGGCGAAGTCGAGGATGGCCCAGAGGTCGCCGAGTCCGTTCTCGATCGGGGTCCCGGTCAGCGCCACCTTGACCCGGGCCGGGAGGCGGCGGAGCTGCTGCGCGGTGTCGCTCGCCGGGTTCTTGATCGCCTGGGCCTCGTCGAGCACGACGGTGGACCAGGTGACCCGCTCGATCGCGTCCATGTCGCGCACGGCGGTGCCGTAGGTGGTGATCACGACGTCGGCGTCGGCGGCGAGCCCGGCGATCTCGCCGGCCTCGGCGCGGTTGGCGCCGTGGTGCACCCGGACCCGCAGACCGGGGACGAACGCCTCGGCCTCGGAGGCCCAGTTCCCGACGACCGCGGGCGGGGCGATGACGAGGGCGGGATCGCCACCCGCGGTCGCCTGGAGGTGGGCGAGCATGGTCGGCGTCTTGCCCAGGCCCATGTCGAGCGCGAGACAGCCGCCGATGCCGGCGCGGTCGAGGAAGCCGAGCCAGGCCAGGGCGTCGGCCTGGTACGAGCGCAGCACCCCGACGAAGCCGGCCGGCTCGCCGGCGGGGCGGCCCGAGACCTCGGAGGCGGCCGCGAGCAGGTCGGAGGCCCAGCCGTCACCGGCGAGCGTGATCCCCCCGGCGAGCGGCGAGCCGTCGAGGCCGAGCGCGAGCCGCAGCATGTCGGCCCCCGACATCCGGGTCTGGTCGGCCCGGGCCGCGAGCGCCTCGGCCGCGGCGGCGAGGTCGGCCTGGTCGAGCGCGACCCAGCGGCCCCGCGAGTGGATGAGGGGCCGGGCCTCCTTGGCCAGGCGGGCGATGTCGGCGGCGGTGAGCTCGATGTCGTCGAACACCGCGGACCACCGCACGTCGGCGAGCTGGCTCGCGCCCACTGCGGTCTCGGTCGCCTCGGCGAAGATGCGCAGCGACGGGCGGGGGCGCCGGAGGCTGAGCGCAGGGACCCGCACGTCGAAGCCGGCGGCGGCGAGCCGTGGCCCGATGTCGACCATCACCTCCCAGGCCTCGTCCTGGGCGATGATCTGGTGGCCCCGGCGGGTGCTCGGGCGGCGGAGCGCGGGCACCATGCGCTCGACCCGGCCGATCTCGTCCTCGAGCTCGCCGCGCTCGGTGGCGCTGCGGGCGTCGACGATGGCCCGCTCGATCGGCGTGAGCGTGCCGTCGGCCGACTCGGTGAACACCGCGAGGTCCCACGCGGGATCGCCGGGCGGTGGGGCCTCGAGCCGCACCACGAGCGGCACGTGCTCGCGCACGACGCTGCGGACCCAGTGCTCGGCCTTGGTCGCGAGCTCGTCGGCGACGCGGGTGGGGGCCTCGAACGCCGAGCCGTCGAGGCGGGCGAGGAACGCCTCGGTGACGTCGGAGGCGGAGCGCACGACCGGCGGCGGGGCCGGGACCTCGATGCGCCGGGCGCTGTCGCGACAGAAGGCGTCGACCATCCCGGTGAGGGCCGAGCGGGTGAGGGCGCGGGCGTCGACGCGGGTGTCGAGCGCCCGCACGCTGCCGGGCATCGCCGCGACCACCTCGGCGAGGCGCTCGGCGTCGACGAGGGCGGGGGTCCAGCGCACCGAGTAGGAGGCCGACGTGCTGCGCCCGCCACCGTTGCGCTTCCGGCGCTGGCGCAGCAGCGGGACCATCGCGCCGCGCGCCGTGAGCTCCACCGACCAGATCGCGACGCGGCCGAGCCACCGGACCCCGGCGCCGACCTCGGCGTCGAGCTGTCCGGCCCCGGCGGCGACGAGCCAGCCCAGGACCTCGCCGACCGGGGCGCTGACCGCCTCGGCCTTGGTGCCGTCGGGCAGGGGCACGCCGGCGTGCTCGACCCAGGGGGCCGCAGGCGCCTCGGCGTCGGCGAGCAGCTCCTGCACCTCGGCGGTGTCGCCGGGCTCGCAGCCCGGGCCCCCGGCCCAGGCGACCACCCGCCCGGGCTCCCACGAGAGCTGCAGGCGCACCTCCTGGGGGACCAGGGCGTCGACGTCGGGCTCGCGGACCGCCGGGGGCGGCGGGGGAGCGGGGGTGTCGACCGCGACGCCGGTCAGTGCGGACCAGGCGGTCACGAGCTGGTGGAGGTCGCGCTCGGCGTCGGCGACGACCTGGGCCCGCTCGGGGCCGGCGAGTCGCCGGGCCGCGTTGCAGTGCTGGTCGGCGGCGCGGATCGCCGCGTTGAGGGTGGTCTGCCAGCGGTCCCGGTCGGCCTCGAGCAGCGCGCGCTGCTCGAGGGTCGCGGCGCCGGCGGCGTCGTCCTCGACCGCGGCCTCGAACTGCCACGCCGGAACGGGCGTGGTCGTTGTCGTCATCGGTGCATCGATCTTCCGCCTGGGCGGGTCTGGAGGACGTCCCCGGACTCCGGTATGGAGAACGGGCCCGTCCCCGGGAAGTGGCCCCGGGTTGTCAGCCGGCTCGTGCCGGACGACCGGTGGCGGGACCGGCTGCGTGGGCGCCGAGCGGGGCGCCGGGGCAGGAGTCCCGTGCCGGCCGAGGGACCGGCCCACGGGTGGTGGGCGTCTTCACCATAGCGGACGACGGCCGCCCGGGCGGCCCCGGGCGCGGCGCGGGACGGGCGGGACGGGCGGGACGGGCCGGACGGGCCGCGCGGTCAGGACCGGTCGGTCGGCAGCTTGGGCAGCAGCCACTCGAGGAACGAGGCCTCGCTGCGGGTTTGGATGTAGATCCGGCCCGGACCGGTCAGCTCGACCACGAAGCCCTCGCCGCCGAGGATGGTCGACTTCCAGTTGCCGGCCTTGCGCACCTGGTACTGCACGCCGTCGCCCCAGCCGACCATGTGGCCCGAGTCGACCACGTAGGTCTGGCCCGCAGCGAGGTCCATCGCCTGGATCGCGCCGTAGCTCGAGACGACCATCTGGCCGGTGCCCGTGCACTTCAGCATGAACAGGCCCTCGTTGCTGAAGAACGTCTTGGCCCCGCCCCACTTCGTGTCGATGTCGATCGACTCCGACGACGCAAGGTAGGAGCCCGACTGCAGGTACACGGTCTGGCCGGTGAGCTCCCAGTGCACGACGTCGCCGGGCAGGGACGGCGCCACGACCACGTGGGCGTCGGGCCCGGTGGCGCGGAACGTGTTCATGAAGAACGACTCACCGCCGAGCACGGAGCGCTTGAGCCCCTTGAGCACGCCACCCTGGGTGCTGGTCTGGATCTCGACCCCGGGCGACATCGCCATCATCGCCCCGGCCTCGGCCTTGACCGCCTCGCCGGGATCGAGGTGGATGGTCGCCATCGCGAACGCGGGGCTGAACGAGATCTCGGTGCGCACGGGGTCCTCCGTCGGGTCGGGAAGTGGGACGGCAGATCGTGGCACACGGGCGCGGCCGCGTGCCGGACCGGGCGGCCGTATCCTCCCGCCGTGGCCCGCCCGCACCCCGTGCTCGTCGACCTGGCCGCCGGGCGGGCGCCCGCGCCGGGAGCGGTGGACGCCGCCGACGCCGAGGCCCTCCTCGCCTCGGCGCTCGACCACGGGATGGTGGGCCTCCTGTGGACCCACGTGCGGGCCGCCGAGCCCGGGTTCGCGCTGCGGACCCGTCTGGCCGGCCTCGACGCCCTCACCCGCCGCCGCCACGAGCGGCTGTGGGACGCGCTCGCGGCGACCCGGGACCGCCTCGCCACGGTGGAGGTGGGCTTCGTGACGATCAAGGGGGTCACCGCCGAGGCGCGCTGGTACGGACGCGCGGGCGAGCGACCGAGCACCGACGTCGACGTGCTGCTCGCCCCGACCGACCTCGGTCGGGCCGGCGCAGTCGTCGCTGCGTTCGACCCGGGGCACCCCCTCGCCGCGGCGACGCCCGATCTCGTCGCGGCGGGCGCGGTGCAGTCGGTGGACCTGCGCATCGACGACGTGGCGGTGGACCTCCACTTCGACCTGTGCAAGCTGGGATACCCGATGTGTGACTCGCAGGCGGTGTGGGCCCGCACGCGCGAGCACCCGATGCCCGCGGGGCTGCCGGTGCGGGTGCTCGCGTCCGAGGACGCGCTGGTGCACTTCCTCGTGCACGCCAACAAGGACAGCTTCCCCCGCCTCATCGGGTGCGCCGACGTCGTGCGGGTCATGGCCGAACCCGACCTCGACTGGGACGCGGTCGGCCGGACCCTCCGGACCGAGGGGCTCGAGACCGTCGCGGCGCGCGCGCTCGACGCGATCACCCGGGCGCTCGCGGTGCCGCCGGGGCCGCTGCGCATCCCACCGGGGGTCCGGCGGCGGGTGTGGGGGATCACGTGGCCCGATCGGGTCGTGCTGCTCGGCAGCACCGGCACGACCCGGTCGCGCCGTCAGGAGGTGCTGCCCTTCCTCGTGCACGGGCGCGGCCGCGCCGCCGCCGGGTCGGCGGTGCGGATCGCGTTCCCGGCGCCGGCGGCGGTGCACCACCGGTACGCCGCGCTGCCCGGGGGCTACCTGCGCCGGCTCGCCCGGGGCCGGTGGGACGGGGGGCGCACCCGTCGGGACGCGCTCCGGGCCCGGGAGCGCGCGGCGGACGCAGCAACGCCCCAGGGGCCCGGTGCGGGCGTGCCCCAGGGGCCCGGTTCGGGCGTGCCCCAGGGTCCCGGTTCGGGCGTGCCCCAGGGGCCCGGTTCGGGCCGGCCCCAGCCGGTGGTGGCGTCGGCGGCGCTGCTGCGGCGACGGGTCGAGGCCGGGCCGCTGTGGATCCCGGTCTCGGGCCGGTCGATGGCGGGATCGATCCCCGGGGGCACCCGGGTCCGGCTCGACGCCCCGCCCGGGCCCCGCCGGGGCGAGGTATGGGCCTACCGGCGGCCCGACGGGGTCCTGGTGGTGCACCGGGTGCGGCGGGTGGCTCCCGACGCGATCGGGTTCCAGGGCGACGGGTGCGTGCAGCCCGATCCGCCGGTCGGGCCCGACTGGCTGGTGGGTCGGGTCGTGGCCCTCGCGCCGCACCGGCCCGCGATCGCCTGGGGTCCGTGGGCGGGGGCGCTGCGGCGCCACGCGCGGATGCTCGTGGCGGCCGTGGTGGTGGGCACCCGCCGGGTGCGGGCCGCCGGGCGGCGCACGACCCCGGGTCCGACCCCGGGGGCGCCGACACCCCGTCCGTAGACTCCGGGCATGGCCGACTCGGTGCGCGCCCGGCTCGCGGCCCGGGCCGACGCGGCGCCCGACGCAGCGGCGCTGTCCGCACCGGGACGCGCGCCGACGGGTGCCGCGGCGCTCGTCGAGCGGCTCACGGCCGGGGCGGAACGCCTGCGGGCCGAGGTCCCCGCGGGCACCGCGGTGGCCCTCGCGCTGCCCGACGGCCCCGATCTCGCGACCGTGTTGCTGGCCGGGCTCGGCACCGTGCCGGTCGCGCCGCTCGCCGCCGACCGTCCGGCCGCCGAGCACGCCCGCGACCTGCAGGCGATGGGTGCGGGCCTGGTGGTGGTGCAACGCGACCACGACACCCCGGCCCGGGTCGCGGCGTCCGAGCTCGGGCTGCCCGTGCTCGAGCTCGTCCCCGGGGTCGAGGCCGGGGCGTTCACCCTCGAGGGTGCCACGCGCTCCCGCAGCGGCGATCCGCGACCGACCGGACCCGACCTCACCGGGGTCGCGCTCGTGCTGTTCACCTCGGGGACCACGAGCCGGCCCAAGCTCGTGCCGCTCACCGAGGCGAACCTCCTCGCCTCGGCGGGTGCGGTGGCCGAGACGCTGCGGCTCGCGCCGACCGACCGCACCCTCGGGGTCATGCCCCGCTTCCACATCCACGGGATCGTGGCCGGGCTGCTCGCGCCGCTGCTCGCGGGCGGGAGCGTGGTGGCGACTCCCGGCTTCCGGCCCGACGCGGTGTGGGCGTGGATCGACGAGTTCGCGCCCACCTGGTACACGGCGGTGCCGACGATCCACCAGGCGATGCTCGAAGTGACACGCTCCCGTGCGCCGGATGGACGCGCGGTGCGCTCGTCGCTCACGTTCGTGCGGTCGTCGTCGGCCGCGCTGCCCGAACCGGTGCGCACCGGGCTCGAGGCCGTGCTCGGCGTCCCGGTGATCGAGGCCTACGGCATGACCGAGGCCGCGCACCAGATCGCCAGCAACCCCCGTCCGGATCCCCGGTCGCGGGCGGCCCGGCCGCGCCCGGGCACGGTCGGGTGGGCGACGGGGAGCGAGCTCGTCGTGCTCGATCCGGACGGGCAGGTGCTCTCGGCGGGCCACGCGGGCGAGGTGGCGATCCGCGGTCCGGGCGTCACCGCCGGGTACCTCGACGCGCCCGAGGCCCAGGCCGAGGCGTTCCGCGACGGGTGGTTCCGCACCGGCGACCAGGGCGTGCTCGACGCCGACGGGTGCCTGACCCTCACCGGCCGGTTCAAGGAGCTGGTGAACCGGGGCGGTGAGAAGGTCGCCCCGGCCGAGGTGGAGGCGGTGCTCCTCGACCACCCCGACGTGACGGAGGCGGTGGCGTTCGCGGTCCCGCACCCGCGCCTCGGCGAGGAGGTGGGCGCCGCGGTGGTGCTGCGGGCCGACGCCACCGTCACCGGACCGGGCCTGCGGGTGTTCGCGGCGGGTCGCCTCGCCCCGTACAAGGTGCCGCGGCGCGTGGTCGTGGTCGACACGGTCCCGAAGGGCGCCACGGGGAAGGTGGAGCGGCGGACCCTCGCCACCCGTCTCGGTCTCGACGCCACCGCCGGCGCCGATCCGGCCGCCGTGCCGACGCCCCCGGCCGACGACCTCGAGGCCCGGGTCGCGGCACTCTGGCAGTCGGTCATCGGCGACGACGCGCTCCCCGACGTCGACACCGACTTCTACGCGCTCGGCGGCGACTCCCTGCACGCGGTCGTCCTGCTCGAGGAGGTGGCGACGGCGTTCGGGCGGCACCTCCCCGCGACGATGTTCGTCGAGGGGATCACCGTGCGGTCGATGGCCGCCGCGCTGCGCGCCGATCCGGTCGACGTCTCGGCGCCCGCGGTGGTGCCGGTCCAGCCCGCGGGCGACCTCCCGCCCGTGTTCGGGATCATGCGGGCGGGCTCGGTGGTGGCGCTCCGGCACCTCGCGACCGCGCTCGGCTCCGACCGACCCGTGTACGGGCTGTGGATGCCGGCCATGCACGGACCGCCCGACGCGGCGGGCACGATCGAGGAGATCGCCGCCACCGCGGTGGGGCTCGTCCGGGAGGTGCGCCCGCACGGGCCGTACCTGCTGTTCGGGCACTCGCTCGGTGCGATGGTCGCGTACGAGGCCGCGCGGCAGCTCGCAGCCGCGGGCGAGCCGGTGGCCTTCGTCGGCATGGCCGACGGCGTCCACCCCGAGTGGTTGCGCCGCCGGTACGACCACCGGCACTCGCTGCGCCACCGGCTCCGCAAGCTCGTGAGCCGCGAGGGTCCGGCCGTGATCGCGCGCCGGCTGCGGCGGGTGCGCCACCGGGTCCTCGGGCGCCCGGCGCCGGCGCCGCCGGTGCGGCGTCTCCCCGGGACCGACGCCGTGGCCGACTGGGAAGCGGCCCTCGCCCGCGAACGCGCGTACCACCCGGGGCCGGCGCCGGTCCCGGTGACGATGTTCGTGTGCCGGGCCTACGCCGACATGGTCGGGCGGCCCGACCTGGGCTGGGCCGGAACGGTCCCCGAGGGGTCGGCGTACGTCGCAGTGCCGGGCGACCACGACACGATGATCGGCGAGCCCCACGTGCACGTGCTCGCGGCCGAGGTCGCGGCCCGGGTCGCCGCGGGCCCCGGCGCCTGACCGGCCCGGGCCCCGTGGGCCGGGGTGATCGGGGTGGCCGGGGTGGCCGGGGTCAGCGGGGGATCGACCGGAACGGGATCCCCTTGTCGACCCGGGGCTCCGGCGGGAGCCCGAGCACCTTGTCGCCGATCGTGTTGCGCTGGATCTGGTCGGTCCCGCCGCCGATCTTGGGGTTCCACTGCCCGAGGAAGTCCATCTGCCACGAGCCGTCGTCGGGGGCGTCGCCGGCCCAGAGGGTGGCGTGGGGGCCGAGCATCGCCATGAGCATGTCGGCCTCGGCCGAGAGGTGCTGCGAGACGTAGAGCTTGAGGACCGAGCTCTCGGGACCGGGGGCGATGCCCTTGGTCGCGGCGGTCTTCACCCGGTAGCCGAGGTACTTGAGGATCTCGTGGCGGATGAAGCTCTGGGCGAGGCGCTGGCGGGTGGTCGGGTCGCCGGCCAGGCCCATGCGGCGGGCGAGGTCGACCGACCCGGGGAACGGCGACCGCGACGCCGAACCGATGAGGTTCCGCTCGTTGGCCAGCGTGGTCATCATCGGGCCCCACCCGCCGTCGACGTCGCCCAGCACGTGCGCGTGGGGGATGCGCACGTCGGTGAGGAAGACCTCGTTGAAGTGGGCGGCGCCGGTGATCTGACGGAGGGGCCGCGTCTCGATCCCGGGCGTGCGCATGTCGACCAGGAAGTAGGTGATGCCGCGGTTCTTCGGCGCGTCGAGGTTGGTGCGGGTGAGGAGGATGCCCCAGTCGGAGTAGTGCGCGCCCGAGTTCCAGACCTTCTGGCCGTTGACCACCCACTCGTCGCCGTCGCGCACCGCACTGGTGGACAGGCCCCCGAGGTCGCTCCCCGCGTTGGGCTCGGAGAACAGCTGGCACCACACCTCGTCGCCGCGCAGCATGGGCTGGAGGAAGCGCTGCTTCTGGTCGTCGGTGCCGTGGGCCATGATCGTCGGCCCGGCCATGCCGATGCCGACCGCGAACACGCCCCACGCCGAGAGGAAGCGCGTCTCCTCGTTGCGGAAGATCGCGTCCTCGGTCGGGGTGCCGCCCCGCCCGCCGTACTGCGTGGGCCAGGTGATGCCGGCCCACCCGTGGTCGTACTTGTGGGCCTGCCAGGCCCGGCACGCCGCGAGGTGCCGCCGCTCGTCCTCGGGGTCGGTGATGTAGACCGAGACCGGCCCGTCGCCGGTCGCGAAGGCGGGGGCGTGGGTCTCGAGCCAGGCCCGGGCCTCGGCCCGGAACGCGATCTCGGCGGGGCTCTCGTCGAAGTCCATCGCCGCGATCAAAGCCGGACCCGGGGGTCGGCCGCCAACCGGTCAGGTGCCGGTCCAGCGGGGTGGGCGCTTCTCGACGAAGGCCCGCATGCCCTCCTGGGCGTCCTGGCTGCGGGTGACCCGCTGGGTGTGGGCGGTCTCGATCGGGCGGGCCTCCGACTCGGGGAGCCAGCCGGTCTCGATCGCCGAGGCCTTGGTCTCGGCCACCGAGAGGGGGGCGGCGGCGGCGATCCGCCCGGCGATCTCGAGCGCCCGGGCCCGCCCCTCGCCCCGGGGGACGACGTGGGTCACGAGGCCCCAGCGCAGGGCCTCCTCGGCGTCGAGGATGCGTCCGGTCAGCAGCATCTCCATCGCCACGGCGTAGGGGATCTGGCGCTTGAGGCGCATGGTCGACCCCGCGCCGGCGATGAGGCCGCGATGCACCTCGGGCACCCCGAAGCGGGCGTGCTCCTCGGCGATGCGGATGTCGGTCTGCTGGAGCATCTCGCACCCGCCTCCCATGCAGTCGCCGTTGACCGCGGCGATCACCGGCACGCGCAGGTGGTGGAGCAGCAGCAGGCCCCGGGCGATCAGGGCCGGGTCGGCCTGGGCCCGGCGCTCGTGCTCGGTGGGCTCGGCCGCGCGGCCCCCCGCCATCCACCCTGCCGACAGGTCGCCGCCCACGCAGTAGTGGTCGCCGGCGCCGGTGAGGATCGCGCTGCGCACCGAGGGATCGGCCTCGATCGCGTCCCAGGCGTCGGCGAGGCGGACCAGCAGGTCGAGCGACAGCGCGTTGCGCCGCTCGGGCCGGTGCAGGGTCAGCACCACGGTGGTGTCGACGCGCTCGACCAGCAGGCTGGGCGCGGGATCCGGGTCGGGGGCCGCCGGTGCCGGGGCGTCGGTCATCGGGTGGCCCGGGCCATGTAGAGCCAGAGGATGGTGGGTGCGCCCTGCGTGCGCATCGCGGCCCGGGCGGCGAGGAGGGTGGGCCCGGCCGCGGTCTGCTCGTAGAACCAGGCCTCGGCCGCGGCGGCGTCGGGCGGCACCGAGACCAGCGACTGGGCGGCCTCCTCGTAGTAAGTGCGGATGTCGTGGCAGGTCTGGACCGGATCGCCGGGGAGGCCGGCGGTGGTCCAGTCGGCCCCGTCGGCGATGCGGGCGAGGGCGGCGAGGGCGTCGGGCACCCGGTCGGGGTCGAGCACCCGCCCGATCGAGGTGGTGCCCCGGCGCGCGAGCGTGCGGTCCCACGCGGGCCGCAGGCCGATCGCCTCGTCGACCGCGGCCGGGAGGCTCGGGTCGAGGCGCGGCGGCATCGGGCACGCGAGCGGGGCCGAGTCGCTCTCGATGGTGACGGGGTGGTCGACGAGCACCGGTCCCGCGGGCGCGTCGAGCAGCGCGAACGCGCGCGCGAGCACGTCGTGCTGGAACTCGGGGTCGTCGGGACGCCCGAGCGGCCGCCCGAGCGGGAACGCGCAGTACAGCCCGCGCGGGGGCGGGAGCCGCTCGGCCACCTCCCGCACGGAGATCAGGGCGACGGTGGCGAGACCGTGGGCCTCGAGGACCCGGGCGAGCACACACACGGTGCGCGAGCAGAGCGGTCAGACGGGTGTGAGCAGCACCACGTCGACGGCGTCGGCCCGGAGCGCGGCGGCGACCGCGGGGCCGTGGTCGAGGCGGATCGCGCTGAGCGTGTCCTCCTGGTTCCCCGCGAACGCGTAGTGGCGATCGGCGACGCTCCCGATGACCCCACGCTCGGCGAGCTCGACGAGGCGGTCGATCGGGTACACGACGTCGAGGTCGGCCACGAAGCCGGACCGGTCGAAGTTGGGGCTCCAGTGGCCGAGCACCAGGTCGCGTCGATCGGCGGGCAGCACCCGGAAGGACGCGTCGTCGGGGGTGTACCCGTGGTCGTCGGCGACGTGCAGCGCAGCGGTGGTGACGATCGCGACCCGGCACTCCGACCGCGGGCGGCGCAGCGGCGTGAAGGGAGGGTCGCCCATCTCGGGCATGGGCGTGTTGGCGGCGAAGTCGCGCAGGGTCCGGTCGCTCATGGCGTCACGTCGTCGCCGGGGCCTTGGGCCCGCCGTTGACCCAGAGGGTCTGGCCCGAGCAGTAGCTCGAGGCGTCGGACGCGAAGAACAGCACCGCGTGGCCGATCTCCTCGGGGTCGCCGACCCGGTTCATCGCGTTGCCGGGACCGAGGATGGCGTCGTCGGGCAGGTTCTGGTGCTTGGTCGACTCGCCGTAGCCCTCGGTGCGCACCGCTCCGCAGGCCACCGCGTTGACCCGGACGCCGCCGGGAGTCCAGGCCGCGGCGAGCGAGCGGGTCAGGCTGTTCATCCCCGCCTTGGCCGCGCCGTAGGGCGCCACGTCGGGGAGGGCGAGGAAGCTCGCCCCCGAGGAGATGTTCACGATCGTGCCCGACCCCCGCTCGAGCATGTGCCGGGCGGCGGGGCGCGAGAGGAACCAGACGCTGGCCAGGTTGAGGTCGATGATGCGGTGCCAGTCGGCGACGCTCCACCGGTCGGGAGGACGGTTGATCGCGCCGCCCGCGTTGTTCACGAGCACGTCGAGGCGGCCGAGACCGTCGATCGCGGCGGCGACCAGGGCCTCGCAGGCGTCGGCGTCGGTGACGTCGGTCGGGACGACCAGGGCCTGGCGGCCGAGGGCCTCGACGTCGGCGGCGGTGCGCTCGAGCAGCTCGGTGCGCCGGGCCGCGAGGACGACGTCGGCGCCGTGGGCGGCGAGCACCCGGGCGGTGGCCCGGCCGATGCCGGTGCCGCTCCCGGTCACGAGGGCGACCCGTCCGTCGAGGGCGAAGCGGTGCTCGGCCATGGGATCCTCCGTGGTCGGGGTGGGCGGGGAACCGGGGGTCGTGGGTCGGGCGGCGGGCCCGGTGCCGGACGGCAGGCGGCGGGCCCGGCGACCGGCATCGTATTGTCGGGGCGCCGCGGCCGCACGGCCCGGCCGGGAGCCGACGGGGGGACACCGATGCCGACCAGCGCGCAACGCCGGGCCCGGGAGCGCTTCGGGCCGGCCGGGACGCCGCGGGTCGCGGTGGTCGGGGCCGGGTACGGGGGCATCGCCGCCGGCGTGAAGATGAGGAACGCCGGCATCCACACCTTCACCATCTACGAGAAGTCCGAGCGGGTGGGGGGCACCTGGTGGGACAACCAGTACCCCGGGTGCGAGGTCGACGTGCACTCGCACCTGTACTCGTACGCGTTCAAGCCCTACGACTGGAGCCGGACCCACGCGAAGCGGTCCGAGCTGCAGGGCTACCTCGAGGAGACCGTCGGCGACCACGGGCTGTGGCCGCACCTGCGCCTCGGCACCGCTGTCGACCGGGCCGAGTGGGACGAGGCGGCCCGCGTCTGGCGGCTCACGCTCGACGACGGCACGACCGACGAGGTCCACGTGCTGATCGCGGCGACCGGCTTCCTGAACGTGCCCCGCTTTCCCGACTGGCCCGGGCTCGACGACTTCGCCGGACCGAAGTTCCACACCGCCCGCTGGGAGCACGAGCACGACCTGACCGGAAGGACCGTGGCGCTCGTGGGCACCGGCAGCACCGCGACCCAGATCCTCCCCGAGATCCAGCCGGTCGCAGGGAAGGTGTACCTGTTCCAGCGCGAGCCGGGCTGGGTCATGCCCAAGGGCGACCGCGACTTCACCCCGGTCGAGCGGGCCAGGCTCCGCACCTTCTGGGGGCACCGGATGGAGCGGTGGCGTCAGCTGTACCGGATCGAGAAGGGCGTCTGGGGCGGGGCGGTCTACCGCCCCGGCTCGCCGACGAACCAGGCCCGCGAGCAGGCGTGCCGCGACTACATCGCCCGGGTGTTCGCCGACCGCCCCGACCTGGCCGCCGCCCTCACGCCCTCGTACCCGTACCCGGGGAAGCGGCCGATCTTCAACACGACCTTCTACCCGGCGCTCCTCTCCGACAACGTCGAGCTCGTGCCGCGGGCGGTGGAGCGGGTCACGCCGACCGGGGTCGTCGACACCGACGGGGTCGAGCGCGCGGTGGACGTGCTGGTCATGTGCACGGGGTTCCAGCCCACGAACTACCTCGCCCGCATCGAGATCGTCGGCCGGCAGGGGACCCTGCGCGACCACTGGGCCGGCGAGCCGCGCGCGTACCTCGGGATCACGGTGCCGACGTTCCCGAACTTCTTCATCCTCTACGGTCCCGGCACCAACGGCGGCGAGATCGTCACCATGCTCGAGCGCCAGTCGGAGTACGCCGTGCGGGTGATGCGGCGGATGATGCGCACGGGCGTGTCGGCGGTGGAGGTGAAGCCCGACTGGGCGGACCGGTACCACCGCTGGCTGATGGGGACGATGGAGGGCACGTCGTGGCAGATGTGCAACAACTACTTCACCGCCCCCAACGGTCGGATCGTCACCCAGTGGCCCTACGGGCCGACCCTCTACAGCTGGATGACCCGGCTGCTCGGACGACCGTCGGAGACCGCCCGGGCCGGGTGACCCGGTCGGCCGGGGTGTCGTCCGGTGCTCAGGCCGTCGGGTCGGCGTCGGCTACCCGGGCCTGCCCGTCCGCGGCGGTGTCGGCGTCGAGCAGCGAGCGCTGGTCGAGCACGTAGAGCAGCGCCAGCGACGGGAGGCAGATGAGGACGGCCAGCCCGAACGCGATCGAGACGGCCACGAGGGTGGCGGTGGGTGCCGCGGCCTCGGCCACCGTGAGCCGGGTGGGGAGGACGTAGGGCCACTGCGCCACGCCCCAGGCCCAGATCACTGCGGCGACCGCGCCCATGGCCAGCACCCGGGCGCCGCGGTGGAGTCGGCGGGTCAGCAACGTGAGCGTGCCGAGCCCACCGATCGCCGACGCCAGGACCAGGGGCAACGCCGGGCCGGTGAGGCGGTCGTACAGGTACTCGGCGTCGGCGCGCAGCACGAAGATCCCCACGATCGCGAGCACCCCGACGACGACGGCCATCACCAGCGCGCGCCGGCGGAAGTACTGCTCCATGTCGGGGCCCGCGAACCGGTGCGCGTCGTAGGTCATGTAGACGGCGGCGAGGAAGGCGCAGGTCGCGACCGCGAGCACGCCGCCCAGGATCGACGTCGGGTTGGTCCAGCTGGCCCACGGGTCGCCCGCGGTGCCGCCCGGGGGGACCCGCCCCGAGGCGATGCCGCCCGCGACCGCCCCGAAGCAGTACGGCACGATCACGGAGGAGGTCGCGAACACCACGCCGAAGTCGCGCCGGATGGAGAGGCGCACGACCTCCTTGCGGAAGGCAAAGCTCGTCCCCCGCAGCACGATCCCGAAGGCGGCGAGTGCGATCGGGACGAAGAGCGTGGACATGATGGCGCCGAAGGCCTCCGAGAAGGAGGTCCACAGCACGACGAGCACGAAGATCAGCCAGACGTGGTTGGCCTCCCAGACCGGACCGATGGCGTGCTCGACCACCGAGCGGGGCCGGGACCCCCGCTCGGCGCCGCCGGCGACGAGGTCCCAGAAGCCGGCGCCGAAGTCGGCGCCGCCGAACACGGCGTAGGCGGTGACGCCGACCATCAGCACCACGGCGACGAACTCGGCCACTCAGGGCTCCTGCGGCGCGGCGCCGACCGACTCGGGCCGGATCCGGGGTGAGTAGGGACCGCCCTGGTCGGGGTGGTCCTCGGCAGCGTCGAAGCGCCGGCGCATGGCCCGCAGCACGAGCACCGTCGTGACCGCCACGCCGGTGTAGATCGCGGCGATGCCGAGGAAGGTGACCCACACCCCCGAGCTGCTCGTCGCGGCGTCCTCGACCAGCATGTAGTCGACCACGATCCAGGGCTGGCGGCCAACCTCGGTGACGACCCACCCCGCCTCCATGGTCACCACGGAGGCGACCCCGGCGACGGCGGCGGCGCGCAGGAACCACTTCGTCCGGGGGAGGTCGCGCCGGCGCCACCATACGACGGCGAACCACGCGGCGAGCAGGAACAGCGCGGTGCCGAGCCCGACCATGACGTCCCAGGCCCAGTGGACGATCGTGGCCTGGCGGTTGGTCGGCCGTTCGTCGGCGGGGAACGACTCGAGCCCGCGGATCTTGGTGCTGGTCCCCTCCCCCGGGTCGGACAGGATCGACGCCAGCCCGGGGATGGGGATGCCGCCCACGACCTCACCGTCGTCGTTCAGCCAGCCGCCCAGCGTCTCGGGGACGTCGCGACTGGTCTCGGGGACCAGTTCCATCGCGGCGAACTTCCGGGGCTCGTTGTTGTAGACGAACCGGGCGAGCTGGTCGCCGACCACCATCTGGATCGGCACGGCGACGGTGGCGACGGTGAAGGGGATCAGGAAGCCGAGCCGGTGGTAGCGGTCACGCTTCCCCCGCAGCATCGCGGTCGCGTACACCGACGCGACGACGAAGCCGCCCACCAGATAGGCGGCGATCAGCATGTGCAGCGACTGGAGCGGCATCGCCCGGTTGAAGATCACCTCGACGGGATCCACGTCGACGACGCGGCCGGCGTCGTTCAACCGGAACCCGGCCGGGTGGTTCATCCAGGCGTTGGCCGCGACCACCGAGAACGTGCCCCCGATTCCGGCGATCACGATCGGGACACCGCTCCAGAAGTGGGCCCAGGGCTTGAGCCGCTTCCAGCCGTAGATGTAGATGGCGATGAAGATCGCCTCGGTGAAGAAGAACAGACCCTCGAACGCGAACGGGATGCCGAAGGCGGGTCCGAACCGGTCCATGAAGTCGGGCCAGAGCAGTCCGAACTCGAAGCTGAGCACCGTGCCGGTCACGGCGCCGACCGCGAAGAGGACCGCCATGTACTTGGACCACCGCTGTGCGAGCCGGAGGGCGTCGGCGTCGCCCTTGCGGATCCCCCGGTAGTTCGCGATGAGCGTCATGAACGCCCACGAGACCCCGAGGGGGACGAGGATGATGTGGGTGGCCAGGGTGAAGGCCATCTGCGCCCGCGCCCAGGGCACCGGATCGACGGCGAGGACCTGCGCGAGCGCGTGCACGGGTGCAGTCCAGCACACCCTCCGCCCCGGACGCCGGTCGGCGCCGTGTCATGCTGCCGGGGTGACGGTCGAGCGGACCCGGTGGCGGGGCGAGCCCGCGCTGGTGCTGCGGGCGGGACCCACCGTCGCCACGGTCCTGCCGGATCTCGGGATGACCGGGGTGGCGCTGGGCCACGACGGCCGCGCGTACCTGGCCGCGCC
>Ga0172372_10006011_pt1 | contig 16710 bp, 19 predicted proteins | sample LakKiv5m_2_FD_114544 | JGI IMG/M metagenome (GOLD analysis project Ga0172372, IMG submission 114544) | Freshwater microbial communities from Kabuno Bay, South-Kivu, Congo - kab_092012_9.5m | ecosystem: Environmental > Aquatic > Freshwater > Lake | place: Democratic Republic of the Congo...
CTCCCCATCAACGTTTGCTGGATTCTGCCGATCTCTCAAAAGAGGCCAAACTGGCGCTTGAATTGAGATATGTTGGCTTGAATCCCTTTCACCTCCGGGAACGCCTTGAACTTGAACTCAAGGCCTTCTTCGGTGAACTCCGGGAAAGCTCCCACCCCCTCAAACAAGCGGCATGAGACCCTCGTATAACCGAGATTCAGGGGGCCCACCTTCGGTACGGTTTGATTCTGGAGTCGTACGGAAGCGCTTTCGAATCGAATGAGTATATGTATGATTGCCGGAATGTCCAACGCTGACGCTCGTACAGGTTATTTGTGACTACGGATGGCAAGAGGAATTTTCAATGGGTGACCCATTGGCGCGATGGGTGAATTTGGGAGGAGTATTTCTCGATGAAATATATCGTTGGTCGGATATTGGTCCTGTTTCTGGTTCTTGTTCGTTCAGAGAGCCCTGTCTTGGCGGAATCCACGCAAGGGGACGAAGAACCCGAGATTGAGTTGGGGATGTCCACCGTCATCCCTGCGTCGACCCTCTACAATAAGTTGAAGCAGTCCAAATCGTTCAAGACTCGCAATTACCTGGGATTGGCGGGAGACGGCTCTCCTTGCGAGGACTGGGAGGCCTATCAGATCAAAGCCCTCGCAAGGTGCGAGAGGGGCATCCTCTTCAAGGCAGACCTGAGTCAGGGTTGTTGGGGCGGGTCGGGTTACGGGGCGTGGGATGCAGGTCTATATAGGTTGGGGTATGTCACGCCGGACCGCGTGACATTCATCGAAAAATTCGAAGGCAAGGTTCTGCCCCTCTCCAAGAAGTCTTCGCTTTGTGCGGGCTTTTTACTGCGAGTGAATGGAGAGTTTTTCGATCGTTGGTATCCCGAGAGCGGGTTCGCAAAGTACGATTTTTCGCCGGCCACAAATCGGTTCGTCCCGGACTTGAAGCAGCTGGGCAGCTTGTTTGATGGCGGCGAGGTTTCTTCCGGGGGGGCTGGTTCCATCAGATACATGGAGTTCAAGGCCGACGGTTCGCGTCTGAAAGCGGCGAAAAAACTGAAATGACTAGGCGATCGTCCACTGCTCGACCCAGGAGACCTTATCGGTAGGGACCTTGGATGACTCTGTCCGGGAGAGTTTAGGTAGGTGCAATCCCAAGGAGGTCCCCCAAAATGTTTCATCGCGAAATCAATGGTGTGCTGGTCACTTTGGTCCGAGATAACGCCGAGGGTTCGAGGCCGTTTTTGCTGACGATCAAAACCGAGTCGTCGTTGTGCAAGTCACGCTATAAAACCTACAACGCCGCAGTCCGCAGTTATGATCGAGAGGTGGCCCTCCTTGAACTCCAGGCCCAACAGGCGCGTATCCAAATGCAGATCCAAGCAAAAGCCACCCGCGCCACGCCAGTACGGGAGCTCCAAGTCGAATCGGTGGAATCCTTCCTTGCGCGTGGCGGACGGGTGCAGGGACTCCGGAGCAGGTGAGGCCAAGCAAAGGATCGCCGCCCTGATGAATCACACTCAGGGCGGCGACCCTTTGCCGTTTTTATTCTGCTTTTAAGGACTTACTCCGCCATCGACTGCTCTTGGGATTGGATTGAATCGAGGTATTTCTGCCAGCCGAATTGTTCGACAAAAACCGGGTCTGAAAAGCGATCCTCGACCCGAATCAGATTGAGCTTGAAACAACCTTCGACACTGTCGACCAGAAAAACTTCCGCGTTTCCGCAGGAAAGCTGGAGGGCGACTCCGTCGGGTCCCTTGAGCGGTTTGATCGTGCAGTGTTCGGTCTCGATGGTTTGGGCAATAGCCGGTGCATACCACTCCTTAATATCATCCACATTCAGGGCGGGCAGCAGGCAACTGTCATGATGAAGCGCCGCCCGAAACCAAGCGGTGGTCTTGCGCGATTCCTGTTCGGCGATGGGCGTATCCCATTCGATTTTGAGAGGTTTGCGCATTTTGCTCCTGCAGGCCTCCAGGTCCCGGTGCGCTTCGCCGAGTCTGCTGCGGATGATCTTGGTGGTGGGCTGCAGCCTGTCATCGATGGGCTCAAGCCAGAAATCGACACCCGGGGTGGTGCTCCTGAAAAGTCGATTTTTCCAGCGGTGGTTCGCCTTATCGAAATCCGCGTCCCGCTGTTCGGCCGTGACGGGCGCGCAATTCTGAAAGGTGTCATACCAGGGCGGGGCGTCCGGCTTGTTCAGCTGGCTTGCCATCCGGATGCCGAGGATCAGTGATATGGAAATCGCCAGGGCGGATGCGAGCAGTACGGAATTTTTCTTATTCATGATTCGTGCAGTCCTCCTTTTTCAAGAGTACAGTCGCGGAGGTCAACCCCGGTCAGGAGGGCAAAAATTGCCGTTTTTCAGCGCAAGGCTTGGCGCCCCGGTATCCCCCCTCGAATCCGGAGTCGACAAGGCTCCATGAGCCCGAAAACATGGAACTCATGTCGATATCATGGCGCAGTGGGCAGATGAACTGCTCGCAATCCCGAATCTGGGACTCGAGGCTGGATTGATTGATCTATCACTTAAGTATCACGTTGATATTTCCGTAATCTTCGAAATAATCCGATTTATGAACCACAACTTCAAGACAACCCCTTTTGAAGGGTCGCTTAGCGAGCTGCTGCAAATTCTCTCGAGCTCTTGGATGCCCAGTCAGGAAAATCTTGAAGCCTTCGAATCTTGGCTTGGACGTCAGCTGGAGTTTAAAGAAAATGTTTTCCCCATTCGGAAATTCTCGCCATCGATGGCCAAGCGGGGAACTCTCCAGTCGATAGACGGGCGGCATTTCGTTGCAGTGGATAACGAGCCTTTGGCCTTTTTTTATGAAATAGCTCGTCGCTCACAGTTAGATTCTTTCTTAGAGGGCCGGAGCTTAGTCGAACTCATTAAAGGTAAAGCAATCCCGCTCTCTTGGTCACTCGACGCTCCGCTTGAGGGGCAACTCAAGGGTTTTGAGGTCAAGACCGGCGGTGTTTCTGCTGAGTTTCGAGACCACGGCATTCTCCTGGCGCACATCCAAGATGCGGCTCAGGGGCAATCTTCCGGTACGTTCAGCGATTACGAGAAACGCTTTTTTGCTTCCTTGTCTGCATTCAATATCATGCCATGGCCAAGTATCAGGGTGACTACGCAAGAGATCACCTCGGGTTTCGACTCAATCCCGGGTGGAAATCCGAAAGATTTATCCGGGATGCCCACTATCCAAAATGCTTTTCGCGCTTTCGTAGAGAAGCGCTTCAGCGAATCTGAGTCCTATAAAAAGCATCACGCCCGAATTTACGGCGAGGGGCAACTACCTTCGGCCCAGGATCTGAGTGCAGCCCTCGATCGCGCCCAGCAAATCAAGATTCGAATCAGCCCGAAAAATAAGAATCTGCCTACTGCAATGTCAGTTCCAAAAAGCCAGAGGACGGTGCAGGTCCCAGCAGCACTACCGGACAATACCGCAGCAATCGGGTATCCGTTCGATACTCAAGAGAACCAGTATAAAAACCTTGAATCACTAATCGGCGATCTTCGTGGCTGGGCGACCGACCTTGCCAACGCGGCAGTGCAGCTCGATGGTTCTGTGATAAGTAATAGTAACCCAAAGCCGTGGATCTATTTCGAGGTGAGTAACTTCCCAGGGACGCAAGTTTCAGTTCCGCAGTTCAGCCAAGGCAGGAACCAGACGCAAATCGGTACCCGATTGATGCGCCTCAGTGACTTCAACGGAACTTACCGGATTCATGGCGATACAAAGAAGTCGGCGATTCTTGAACTTCTGCGGCTTTTTGACAGTCTACCCGTAGAGCAGGGTTCTCATAAGGAAGAAGACCCATCGAGCATCGATGCAGCGCAATTATTTCAACCCGCGCTTACCCATTCATGGAACAAGAAGTTGAACCTCGCTTGGTTTGACGGAGCAAATGGCTTTTATGCGTATTATCAATGACAGTAGATTTCGGGGTGAATCTCGAGGCTTTTTTTGAAAATTTTTTTCTGAATTAGTGTTTCTTCCTCCTGGCACCGCTACACTACGTCTGTTGGAAGATATAAGTTCACTCTGGTCTGGACTTCGGTAGCAACCGCAAAAATCTCCGGCCGTAATTGGGAAGGAGCCACTTCTTTTGAGTTTTTTTATTGGATGTTCATCACCGATTTGAACCCTAATACGAAAGGTAATCCGGATGAATCTTTGCATCGTGGTGAGGCAACGCGGTTTCAAAAACGACTTGGTTCCATTTAGAAATAATTGGACGTGCGGCGAAGAAAATGTCCAGTTTTTGAAAAGCATTGAGACTGAGGAGGCACTTGCGGTTGTACTGCGTGGCAAGGAACGATCGATTGTATTCATCCATGTCATGGGTCCCGAAAACGGCAATTGCCCGATTAGCCATAGCGCTCGGGTCAAATCAGTGTCCGCCTCGGTCAACGACAGAGGGTTCTGGGTGATTGAGTTCGAAGCGCACGAGGTCTGTGGCGCCGAAGCGCCAGTTAATCTGCCGCCCGTAGAAGGTGGATATTTATATTATTATCGGGAGGAAGGCCGTTGGTGGGGTGTTCCTGCAAAACCTGATTTAGCAAAGCTGAGCCTTGCTTTGAATGGTGATGCCGCTTTTGCAGTCTCTCCGGAGCAGAGAAGAACGGATGCAAGAGGAGCAGCTCGAGCGGGTGAGGATATCCAAAGTCTTAGTGTTGAAAAGATCAACAAGATCCTCGACGATTATGTTTGCGGTGGTCTTACTCATGCCGAGCTGGACGAAAAATATTTCGGGGAAGTTCGTGATACCCATAGGGGATGGAAGTCCGGTGAAATCCTGCGTGCTCGCGGTATCACTGGTCGCGACCGAGGTACTGGATGGTGAGGGACCTTTTTGTTGGGCTTCTGAGTCTTATGCATAGAGCAGTTCCAGAAATCACAGATTTTAATCGAAGCCTGGCGCATGTTTTTTGAGTCCTTGGCAACGGTTCAAACCACAAATTGGGTTGTGGAGTTGCCCGGTAGTGATCGAAGAGCCGGAGTGTCTGAGGTCAAGCGGCGCAGCTTCATCGCTTTGGGATGAGTCTGATCTGGATACCGAGTTTGGCCATGATTATTGCAGCCCAGGACTCAACTTCCAGAGTTCTGGGAATAGAGAGATCGAACGCGGTCTTCATGAGTCCTTCGGGATATGCATCTCCATATTTCAGGATCAGCTTCGGTCCCTGATTGCGATGAGCTTTTCGAAAGTGCTTCATTGGGCCCATCGACTGCACGGTTTTCTCAAGTATTATAACAAACTTTGAACCGATGATGATGTGCCTGGCGTTGTATCCCCAAAAGAAAAAAAATAGATCCTGAATGGAAGCGAAGTCGGCGTGTTTGTGCCCGTTTGGGTGGCTGTGAAAAGTGTAGCAGTAGGAATGAAAGGCGGCGGCTGCTCCGGACGAACCTTGGATGTAACGAACGCCATCTCGTGTGACTATGCCCGAGAATTCATGGTCATGGCTGGAAGGGAAGCGAGCCAGCCGTTTTCCTTGGTTTCGAACCATGGGGTAGTGATGTGGTTTCTTCTCCAAGGTTTTCGCTACTGTTTTAAACGACTGAAAACCGAATGCATCAAGACCAAGGCTTTCGAGCCAGGCCAAGTGATCCTTGCGGTAGTTTTTAAATCCTCCGGGATATCGGACGGGTTGATAGGGTATGAGAGTCATTCGTCAGCTTTCCAGGTTGATGGGATATGCGAGCGCTATTTCGGTCAATCGGATGAGGTTTGATGGGAAGCTGGTCTTCAATCCTCCGTCAGACCGAACTCGAGCATGATATCGAGCTCTTTATTCGAGATTCCGAAGGGGTCCGGCTGCCTGCTGCCCATGGCGGCGCGTCACTCAGGCTCCTTTGCGCACATTGGTAGTTGAACTGAACTTTCCAAAGAGATCCTCGTGCAGATCCGGGGGCAGGTCCGTTTGCACGAACAACCCGATTGCGGAACCGAGGAGCTCGAGTTTTCGTTTAAGAATGTAGTGTTTGATATTGATTTGGCCAGTGGCATCGATTGCAAGCATCCTCGCGGCCGCGCTCAAGGCAGCCAGCTGCGGGTCGTTGTCCCGTAGTTTCCGATAGCGTTGGATCAGCTGCTCACTTTCGCCTTGATGCGAAGAAAGAATGAGCTGTCGGAGCCAGATAAACTCCTCTTTGCTGAAGACGCCTTTCACGGTTTCGAGTGCCGCTGACACCCTTGCTGATAACTCCGCGGCTTTTGGTGCTTGTTCGCGCTCCGTGTTCCCACCGGAGGTGTGGCTCGCCAGGCTTACGACCCGCAACCCTCCGCTTCCCTTCCTGCGGCTGCGCTTGCGACCGCCGTTCAGGCGCGTATCCCTCCTGAGGGCTTCCAAGACGGCCGAGCGTGGCACGTCGGCTTCTTCCTGCAGTCTGCGGAAGAGATCCGAGTCGCGCAGGAAATCCCGCCTCTGCCCCCGCGAGCCGCGGCTGAATGCCTTGCACTTCCTCCATTCCCCCGTGATCTCGAACTTCTCCCAGTCAGAAGCGAGGACTGGAGGGTAGTCACTCGGCATCCTGCCCGGGGGAGGGCCGACCAGGACGCGTTGGCCTCGTGTGTCGCTTTCGGAGTGGACGAAGGAAGTCGGCCGGGGCGTTCTGCCAAGAATCACGAACTCTTCGGGGAGGAAATGGGGTCTCACGTCCTCGTTCTCCCGGTACCGGGAGCCAAGAACGGAGAGCGCTGCCAGATAAACTCGCTGGTACTGACTCAGCCTGGAGTCCGCCATTCCATTCAGCCTTTTACCTTGGTCTTTCGTTTTGGCTCGTCAACTTGGCACTTCCTTTATCCGGATCGGTACTTCGGCCAGCTTCCTTGAATGTCCTTTTTTGCCCCGATTTGCCCCGAATTCGATCGTCCTGAATTTATATAGGAGTGAGTCGTTGATTAAAAAAGGAGGTTCTGAATGCTCGCATATCGTTCCGAGGTCGCCTTCGTTTCGATGATCGAACGCCCGCGTTTCAAGTCGCGTTTCAGGGTCACTTATTCATCCCCTGGCGAAGTCATCGGTAAAAGCTTCGTGCGGGAGTTGGACGCTCACGCCTATTATATAGAAATGATTAAAAAAGCGGACATCGCGGACCAGCTTAACCGGGCCCGATGCGGGGTTCGTCGAGAAGTCGCCCCCGCTCCGGCGGTCGAGACAGTCGATCAGTTCTTGTCCCGCGGCGGCCGCATCCAGGTTTGCGCTCCCAGCATGCGGGGTCGCCGGAAGCGCGAGGTGACCCGATAGCAAAACTGACGTGCATATGTCCGCAATGACCCATTCACAAATTCCGGGCTCCCGGCAACTGAGACCGGGAGCCCTTTGACTCAACTGCAGAGGAGGCTCTCATGCTTGACCTTGAACAAATCTTTGGGATCGTACGCCCCCTGTCCACGCGCGAGGCAGCCATGCGGACGGAAGGGGAGTGGAAGAGTTTCAAATCCCAGAGCACGCTGAACGAGTGGCTTTACGTTTATGTGTTCAGTGCCGGGTCTGAGGGGCAGGCGCTGGCCTGGGGGACTTCATCCGGGAACAATGATCGGATTCGCAAGGCGTGTCTTCTCAACCCCAAGCTCACCGGAAAGTATGATCGCAGGGTGGATTACCTGATGCTCAAGATCATCCATGGCATGCCCTTGCTGCATGTCTTTGAGACCCGCGGAAAGGCCACCCATGTTGAGCTGGTGCTGAAGCGTCATTTCAACCAGCGGCACTGTTATCGAGGTTTGCCTGGAGCGGATCGGCTCGAAATATCACGGGGAATTTTCTCAAATTTCAAGGAGACCACGCATTTTCGAACCCTCGAGGCATCGGATAGGTCCGACTTCGAGCGATATATCTTCGAGGTGTTTTTTGCGTCTCGTGTGCATCCGGAAAATCCTCGCCGCACCTTTAAATGGGGCGACAGTCTCGAACCCGGTTTCCTGCCGATGATTGGCCTTTCAGAGCTTCAGCCTGCAATCCAAAGGGCTCTTGGCGTTCGATTCTGATTCGTCTTCCGAGGTCTCCGGATTTCCTTTCTGGGGATGCGTATGTTCCGCGCTTCCCAGGGAGGATGTCCCGTGGACATTTACGAGGAATCGGATTCATCGTGGGCTCCTTTTGGGGCTGGGCCTCGAGTGGGAGGATCGGTCCGGGCGGTTGTTAGGGAATCCTTTCTCCCTTCACGGTACGGAAAACAGTGGCATTCAAGGTCTTCCGGGAGAAAAAAAGGTGCAAATCGACTCGCTCATGAAAGTTGTCATTCAGAAACCTACTCTAAGACAGCCGCCCACCATTCTTCGGCTTCCTTGCGAAAGCCGAAAGTTCCGCCCTTGCTGAGGACCCTCCGCTCGATCAAAACGCCGGGGTGCGGGATGTTGACTGGTTCTGAGAATTTTCCCTTCTCGAAATTGTTCACGTGGTCGACGACCAGAAAATCGGAGTAGATGATCAGTTGATCGCCCTGCGAGAGGTCGAGAAGCGCGCGGCGAATCGCATCGAGGAGACGGCTGGCCTTGTGATGCCGCGTGGGATCGTTAATGGGTGTGAGCACCCGCTCTTTCAGGCTTATGAGAGTCTTGTTGCGGGAATCAATGAGAAGTCGATTTGCAGGTCCCGGAAATTCAGGGATTTTCCCTAGATCCAGCATGGGGTTCTCCCCGTCGCCTGATATAAATGAGTAGCTGATCGCTTTTTTTCTGGCTTCGATCGAAGTCTCTGCGCGCTGGAAAAGCAGTGTCACTTCCTTTTCGAGTTTCTGCGCCAGCTCCTCCGGGAAGTCCACGGTGAGATCGATCAAAAAGTGGATTCGTTGCTCTTGGGCGAGGGCTCCTGCCTCGGTGGGACGAAGATTAAGGAGGCTTCTGAACCCAAAGAGTCCGCCCCCTGCGAGCAGGATGAGCCCGACAACTAGAATCGGCTGAGTCGAGTTATTTTTCATGGCGCACGACCTCGATCAAGCTTCGATCATTTCGAGCGTTGGATGCGCGTTGTCTGCGAGCCAGGAAATCCTCCGCTTCGATCAGCGGGGCGTCTGAGTTTCTGAATAACCGCATCGAACGAGCGCCGGAAATGAATGCTCCCACGACCTTATCTTCCAGTGCGGACGTGCTGAGTTCACTCACTTTTGCGAGTTCGGACTGATAAAAGCTGTGGTCTTCCTCCTGCTCCTTGAGTTGTGCACGAGTCTGCAGCAAGCCCTGCATGACTGGGAAAATATCAGCCGCCTCTCGCTTTTTGTATGGGTCCCGAATCGTGTAACTCATTGCCAATGCTGCGAAGAAGAATACCCCGACAAAGCATAAGTTCGACATAAGAAGGGAGCGCTGATCGGATGACTCGCCTAGGATCCGATTTTGCGCCAAGAAATAGAGGGCTCCCGCGGTCGTGGCCAGAAGACCCAAGAGCGTTAGGCCCTTGAACGATCGCGGCAGGTGTCCAAGGCTACGCTTGATCGCAGCGCTCCCGATAAAGATCACTCCTCCGACTAATATCGCACTCAAGAAATCACCCGGGGTGGGTGTCCGGAGGGTACGAATTCCGTCAAGCAACATCTGGTATGAAATCATGGCCTCGGCGGCCAAGAGAACGTACGAGAAGAAGTCGAATACCATCTCCGTGTTTGAGTACTGCGCGTGGTGAGTGACATCCGCCGTATTACGGATGCTATAGCGATATCCGTTTTCCTGCCACCATGTCTCATACTCCTGTTCTTCTGGAATGAGTCGCTGCCTTGTTTTCTCGATGATCGCTCTTGAGTTGGGTACCGCGGCGCTTAGGTGTGTTCGGTAGTGTCCGAGTTGCGCTTGCAAGTAGGAGACAGCCGTGTGGTAGCGACCCCCGTTGCGCCCCAGTCGGCTAGCGTGCTTAAGGGTATCTTTGATGATCGTGTCGAGGTTTTCGTGCATGGTTGGGCCCTGACTGATATATTTGGGATCGGATTATTGGGCCAGAGTCAGTCGCCCGGATTCGGTTCGGCCCGTATCATAATAGGTGTCCGTGGTTGTTGTGACATGCTTTTCCCGAACCTCATGAGTCTCATACTTACGCCTGAGCGTGCTGGGTTCGCAGACTTGCACAGGAAATGATGAAGTTTCGGTACTCGGTGGTTGCTTGTTTGTTCTGGGTTTCCGAGTCCGATGATCTTGCGTACTTTCTTCCTCGGGCAGGTCGTAGTGTGTTGCGTCGCTTTGCGACGGCTCGGCCTTCTCGGTGCCTTCCTCAAGTTCCTGTTCATTTTGCATTGTGGACTCTTCACAGTCTTCGCCGGCGCAAGCGATATACTGCTCGTTGGCTTTGGGTGTCGGTGTCTTGTCGAGATAATTGAATCTCACTCCCGCAGCGGCAGTGGTAATGGTCGGGCATGCGAGCACTAATACGATGATGAATGATTTATTTGACATGGGTTCCTCCTGAGTTCGGTTTTTTGTTTTGTGCGATTTACGGAAGGGCGTCGCCAGGGGCAATTGCCCCCTACCGAAATCTAGTAGGGGGTATCTGAGAAACAGTATTGAGGGATTGACGGGGCGGCCTTGCAACAGTTAGCCAAGCTTCCAGTATGGCGTTTGCGAGCGAGAGATTGTTAGTGGTCCGGGATGTGCTTGAAATCGGGATGCGACTTCAAACTCAAGAGGTGGTTCGAGAGGTGGCGCAAGTATTTTGTAAGCGCAGACCCCACGAATTCGGAGACATCGAGTCTGCCGCCTCCGAGTTGGAGCGTACTGTTAAAGCCGATCTCAAGGAGTTGCACCTTCTAGGGTACCTCGGGCTCGATTTTCACGATCTCGACGGTAATCCCGTAAGTGAAGATGAAGCCAAAGAGCTCAAGACTTATTCGCGTATCTGGACGTGGATCAAGAGTCGGACGGAGGTCTCGGGAGCTCAGATGTTGGGAAGACTCGGAGCGGACATGCGGGCGCATGACTGCCTGGCCCGGGATTTTGAGGTACAGCGTGCCGGCAGTCAGTTCTCTCGCGCTCATTTCAATCTAATATTTCGTTTGGGTCTCGAGACTTTGAACCTGAGATTGCCCGAAGAGCAGGCAAATTCACTGCTCATTTTGACTCGCGCCACGAGCGAAACCATCGAGTCGCTTTTTTCCGGCCGGTTCGAGTTACCTGGAAATATCAAGAGGAGGGTAGGCCTTCTCTCGCTGCCTCTACCCACGCTTTCTGGCCTGTCGGTCAAGAAGAAGGTCCCCGGCCATTGCGGGCTGCAGTTCCGGGCGGAAGGCGAAGTGGATATCCACGATTTTGGATCCACGAACGGGACTAGGTATAAAGCCGTGAGTCGTCTGGAGCTGGCGGCACTCGATGGCTTTGCCCTGATGGGTGGGGGTAAGGGCAAGACCGTGCCGCTGCAGAGAGAATCCAAATGGGCGGGGTTGTTTGAAAAGGGCTTCAAGGACGTTCTTCCTGGTAAGCCGCGTCGATTAACGGGGCCGAATTTGCTTCAGCTCGGGGCAGACTTCCAAATTTTACTCATTCCTCCTGGTTACGAGTAAGGTGGCTTACCTTGCCGCTAGGGCGCAGTAGCGGCGCTTTTCGGCCTTGAATGAGTGCTGTTTTTCGAATTCCCAGATCCAGACGTCAGATCGGAGTTTGTGATCGTAATGGGTGCAGAGCTGTTTGCATGCGGGTTGGTACCCTCCGTAGCAGCTTGTGGTCGCTATATTAAGTTTGGTTTGGGCGTCAGGGAACATGTCTATTAAACCAAATAGACTTGCGCAGGACTTCCTATGTTTGGCCGCGCAGTATGCACTAAAAATTGCTATCGCCCGTTCGAGTTTGCCGCCGGAAGCGTATTTTTGAGCAAGTTGAAAGCAGGATTCCGGCGTCCTCTTTTCAGACTGGGGGTTCAGGCAGGTGTCCTGTGGAGGGGGATTGAGCGGCGAAGGCGTCGGCGTAGGCGTTGGGCCTGCAGTTATGTGGATAGGGGGTGTCGGATGCGTACTGATCTCCGTAGGAGGCTTGTTTTCTGGGACATGAGTGACTGGAGGAACCGCTTCTGGCTGATGGTAGCGATAGCGCCAGGGTTCAAATTCGCAAACTATTGGACTTGTTTGGGTCCCAGTCGGCCACGCGGGTTCATCCGTCCCAGCCCTACGGTCTGAAAACTCCGAGATCCAAAAGTTCGGAGCAAGAGTCGTCAGCAGGACCAAGGCCGATAAGAAGAGTTTCATCTTCCCAGACGATTGCGAAGATTTTCTCCTCGCCTTCTTTAGTTCAGACTCTGTTTCCAGAGGGTGTCTGGAGGCAGTGGGGCTCTCCTTCATCGAAGCCTGTACGATTCTGGCGAGGATCGTTTTCATTTCGGGAGCTAGGTAGCGAGACAACTTTTGGGACAATTCCAGAGCGGTGGGACGATCTCCGGGCTTGGGGCTGATTGAATCACGGATCACGGGTTTCAGTTCGGGAGGGAGCAGTTCGGGCGAAATCTGCTCGAGAGTTAGCGTTGGGTTGATTCTGATCTTCTCGGCCGGCTCCCCGGTCAATAGCTCAAGCAAGATGATGCCGAACGAGAATAGATCGGACGAGACCCGAGCAGGTGCCGCGTGAGCAAATTCGGGCGCCTGATAGGCAGGAGTGCCAAACGCGGGGGTAAACTCCTCTGGACTTGCCCGACGGTTGGCCACGCGAGCCACACCGAGGTCGACAAGCTTGAGTCCGCCATCGGGAGTGACCATGATATTGCTGGGTTTGAGGTCATTATGGACGATCGCCCGCCCGTTATTCAGGCGCGCCGAGTGGAGGTGAGTGAGGGCCTCACTCAGCTTGCATCCTAGATACCAGATGATCTGTGATCGTTTCCCGGGTGAACAGCCTTTTAATGCGCGTAAAATTTCTTCGAGGGTTTGGCCTCGAATGTACTCGAGAATTATATATCTTTTTCCAAAAAGCGGGTGGTCGGGATTCGAGACGGTTCCGAACCCCAGGTAGCGATTGATTCCTTCGTGTTGGATATTGAGAAACGTCTCAGGCCTCTGAAAAAACCGGTCAGCCTTCTTTGGTGCGAGAATCTTGATTGCGACCAGTTGGCGCGCAGAAGTTTTTCCGGACGTGAGATGCCGATAGCCTTTCCAGACCTGGCCCATTCCCCCGCGCCCGATTGGTTCAATGGTTTCAAGATCCCGCGCCTGCGTTAACCAACCCTTCATGACTCCTGCCCCGATTCTCTGGCCGCTACCACAGCGGCTAGGCGGGCACCAAGGGTTTTGAAGAGAAATAGGGCGCGGACAATGATTGAACCGAGGTAGCGCCTGAAAAAGACAGCAGTTTCAGTCGTCCTTAGGCGTTAATATGCTGTAAAAACCTGGAAAACCATCCTCGGGGGTGGTTTCTCGCGTCAGTTTTGGCTGTGATTGTGGACCTCGATCCGCCCCGGGGTTTCCGGGCCAAGCCCAATCCCGGAGAAATGTGTCAATCCCGTTTGACTGCTCTTAGTGGTTGCTGAGACCGCGGCTGCGGCTACCAGATGCGCTTTCGAGATTCCCGCGCCTGCATTGTGTTTAATATCAGGGTCAATCAGGTATGACTCTGCGTGCTAAATCTCGATCTTCTGAGACGATATAGACTCCGCAGTTAATATATTTGAAGGAGATTCATGAAAATGGTGCGATTCAATGAGAAATCGTTTCGTCCCCTGTTAGTCGGATTGGTTCTTTCCCTCTCGAGTGCTGCTTGTTCGACGATCATCAAGGGCCAGAGTCAGAGTGTTTCGATTGATTCCAATGTGCAGGGTGCTGATGTGACAGTCGAAGGCAATCTTGTCGGCACAACCCCATACACCGGCCCCATCTCGCGCGGCTCATCCACGACCGTCAAGGTCAGCAAAAATGGTTACCGTTCCAAGACGGTCACATTGTCGACCGAGATCGAACCCATTTTCTTTGGGAATATCATTTTCGGCGGCTTCCTCGGTTCTTCAACGGATGCGGGTTCGGGTGCGATGTACAAGTATTCTCCTGCCACCATCCAAGTGGATCTGGTGCCTGAGGGAAAGTAGTTTCCGACTGCGAGCCCGGGGCTTTCAGTTATTTGAGGCGAAACTTCGGCTGGTTAATCCAAGACCTTGCCGAACCTCATGGGACGGGATTTTTCTCCGGTATGCCGGAGGTGCGCGAACAGGCGCAGGTATTGTTGGAGAAACCCCTGACGGAGCGGGAATACCTCTGTCTTCTCAGTCACAAATTTTCTGATGCCCCGGCTTCTTTTTTGGAGTCGCTACAGGATTCAATTCAGCTCGACGATTTCGATTCGCGGTTACTCGATATCGCCAAGTCAAAAAAAAGAATTTCCGTCGTCTTCGCGAGTCCCATCATTCATTCACCTATTTCGAGTTTCGGGCATCTCTTTCTGGTTTTTCATGACATTCCGATACCCGAAGAGCAAGCCATAGTGCTCGACTTCACAGCCGACTCCGAAGTGGACCTTGCCATTGCGGTGCGATCTTTGACGAGCGGCACTCCCGGGCGGTTTCGACTGCGGTGGTTTCATCAAAAGAGGCTCGAGTATGATTCGGAGGGGCGCGATCTCTGGGTCCATGAAGTCGATCCGATTCGCCTCAATCAAGGTCTCGTTGAGCGTCTGCTCGACAGTGCGAGCGCCAGGAATCGCAAACCTTCTCTCGACTACCGGTTCCTCAATGGCAATTGCTCGGCCAGAATTCTAGAGCTCCTGCTTGAGATCGATTCACCACGGCAGACCTACGCACCAAGGGTTGCGGCCCCGCTCGATGATCTTCAATATCTTTTTCGCGCAGGGTGGATTCGATCAGGAAATAGAACTCCTTCGCTCATCTCCCGGGCGGCGGATTCAGAAGAACCTATCCGATCACTTTTACAAAGACTGGTCGTCAGCGGTAAGAGCCCGGATCCCGACCTGGTGCATGGATCGCGAGACGAGATCCTTGGAGGTTTGAGGGATCTACGGCAGCTCCGGGCGCTCCCTCACGCAAGGCCGGATTTTGATAGAGCGACTCCGCCACTCAACATGACTTGGGGCGAGGACTTCCGTGTTGGATATGCGGGGCAGTGGAACGCGAGTCATTCGTCCGGTGGTGGTATCACTTTCGAATACCGTCGCGGCGCCTTGGATTGGGTTCGTGCAGACACGTCACTCTTTTCCGGATCGGAGCTCAGATACCTGAGTGCCAGTGCTCAGATTTCGCCTGCCGGAATCGGAATCACCCATCTAGGTCTGGTCCGACTGGATTCGTTTGAACCATCCACTTTCTTGCAGAATGGCCTGACCCGCTTTGTTGACTTTGGATTTCAGAGTGACGTCGTTCAATTTTCAGACATCCGACTCTCTGAGAACCTCTTGCTGCAGCTTGGGTCCGGAAAGACGTGGCAGGTCCTTTCAAGTCCAAAAATGTTATACGGTGTGACGCCCTTCTTGGCAGCTGGCGTGGGTGTTCGTCCGGGCGAGGGTATCGAGGGAAAAGGGGATTTGGGAATACGTCAGACGCTTTCCTTGAATACCGGGAGGTTGCCGCGGCTCAGGCTCTTGTGGGATTGGCGGCCCTACCGATGGAATGGATACTGGAACAGCCTATTCGAAGCGAGTCTGGTTCCATTCGAGCGGTACGGGGTTGCCAGTGTTTTCAATCTCACCTCACTGGATGGCCGGAACTTTCGGGCGGAGTTGCAGGTGAGCCTGCCGGTGGGGCCGTGATTGAAAAGACTTTTAGACTCGCTTGTTTTTTCTCAAAATATGTTTCTTTTTTGGGGGGCCTAAAATTTCGGGCATATCTTTGAGACCGTAGGCTACCCGAGTTATATCGATTGTTAGTATCTGATCGCTCTGGGTTCGAATGTTGATTTTTTTGCCCTGTTGATGAATTCCGATGACCTTACCGATCACTCTGCTTTTTTGGTGGGTAGCCTCGATCCACTGTCCCATCAGGCAATTTGGAAAGTTGCTTATTCTGTGTGCATCCTCAAGCTTTATCGTCTGTTTAGGTGATAGGATCGGAGCCGTAGGTGTCCTATTCTCCGGGTCAGCGGATTTTTTCGATATAATTCCCTGAATTTCTCTGAATATGGGATTATTGAGATCGCCTTTAGAAAGAATCAAGTAAAGCTGTGCCTGGGCGCGGCTTAAGGCGACATTGATCAGACGCATACCGTTTTTACCCTTGAGGAAGTCATTGTCTCCCATTGCAGGGTCAAAAATGATGATTTGTCGCTCCATTCCCTGCATTGAATGAACAGTACCCACTAGGACATCTTTGTATGTTTCTCTCCCTAGGTAATTGGCGATGCTTCTCCTATTGGCTCTAAACGGAGTCAGAACTGCAATTAGAGTGCCTGGCATTTCCTTGTGGTGAATCTCGTCGATTAAGGTGCGAATCAGCTCGCCGGACTCAAACCGACATATTCCCCCATTCTTTGGGCTATATTTTCCATTCTCATGTGCCTGGATGATGAAAATGTTATTTTCTTTCTCGAATCCGTCTCGAATTACAGGCTGCCTGATTGAACTCCAATAGGGGTCTGCGCGTGCATTTTGCGCGACCATGAGCCTTCCTTCATAAAATAATGTGCTCACAACCTCTGAGATCGCTGGGGCCATTCTCGACTGTTCATTAAGGAAGCCCGTCAACCCCTTTATTCTGGACAGCCTGACTACATAGATATCGTCTTAATGTTTAATAAATCGCCCCGTTGGTACATTGCCATGGCTTCGGCCGGGGCGATATCACCGATCGAGCCATGAA
>Ga0172372_10006013_pt1 | contig 16706 bp, 19 predicted proteins | sample LakKiv5m_2_FD_114544 | JGI IMG/M metagenome (GOLD analysis project Ga0172372, IMG submission 114544) | Freshwater microbial communities from Kabuno Bay, South-Kivu, Congo - kab_092012_9.5m | ecosystem: Environmental > Aquatic > Freshwater > Lake | place: Democratic Republic of the Congo...
AGATAAGTCGGCAGGTTTTTATCCCGAAGTTGATAATTTACCTCCTTCTAAGGAAAAGATCCTTGAATTAGCAAAAAGGATTTTAAAATGAACATGTCTTTTTCTAAGACACCATACAGACTTTCTTTATTTGGTGGCGGTACAGATTATCCTGCTTGGTTTGAAAATAATCCTTGTAAAGTAATTTCTGCTGCCATGGCAAATTACAGTTATGTACATGTAAAATCTTTGCCACCATTTTTTGATCACAAAATATCTGTATCATACTCCAAAATAGAACGTGTAAATTCTGTTGATGAAATTGAACACCCTTCTGTTCGTGCTTGCTTAAACTATGTTGGCATTAAAGAAGGTGTGGTCATTTCATATGATGGAGATTTGCCTGCAAGGTCAGGTATTGGATCTAGTTCATCTTTTACTGTAGGTCTTTTAAATGCCCTCTACAACTATCAAGGAAAATATATTTCTTTAGAAGAATTATCTAAGCAAGCAATTCATATCGAACAAGAAATAATTGGAGAAAATGTAGGCATACAAGACCAAATTATGGCAGCTCATGGCGGTGTAAGATTAATCGAAATGGGTCCAGGAAAAAGTTGGAATTCTTATCCTTTATTCTTGTCTCCATCTTATATGCAAGAGTTAGAATCACATATAATGTTAGGTTTTTCAGGCCTAAGTAGATATGCAGAAGTTCAATCAAAAAAACAAGTAGAAAACATTAAACAGAAAAATACCGATTTTTATTTAAAGTCTATGTCTGAATTGACTGAACATGCCCTTGAAGCTTTAATGTCTAACAAGAATGTGTCTAAAATTGGTAACCTAATGGATGCAGGTTGGAGATTAAAAAGAAATTTGTCTGACAGTGTTACCGACGGATGGATTGATAAGATATATGAAAAAGCCATTAGTCTTGGTGCCTTTGGTGGCAAATTAATGGGTGCTGGTGGCGGAGGTTTCTTTTTGTTTTTAGTGCAACCAAAGATGCAAGAAGAATTTAAAAAACAATTAGACGAAATAAAAGTATGGGTTCCATTTAAGTTTGACAAAGATGGAAGCCATATAATTCACTTTTCAGATTGAGGTTATAATGAAATTTCCTTTGATGCGAAACAATATTATTAGAGAAGATTTAGATGCCATGATTGAGCATCTAAAACAAGATGATCCTATTTTAACAAACGGACCTAATTGTAGAAAGTTTGAAGAAGAATGGTCTGAGTGGTTAGGCGTTAAGTATTCTGTATTTGTAAATTCAGGTGCTTCTGCCAATCTATTATCAATGACCGCTTTAAAGATTATGCATCCTTATGGTGGAGAAGTAATTGTTCCACCTTTAACATGGATATCTGACGTTGCTTCTGTTTTACAATGTGGTTTCAAACCAGTATTCGTTGACATTGATATGAATACTTTAGGTATGAATACTGATAAAATCATTGCTGCGATTACGCCACAAACTAAAGCAGTGTTCTTATCACATATTCAAGGATTCAATGCTATAACAGATAAACTTATCTATGAACTAGAAAAAAGAAATATACCTCTTATTGAAGATGTGTGTGAATCTCATGGTGCCACACACAACGGTAAAAAATGTGGTAGTATTGGCTGGATGTCCAACTTTTCTTTCTATTACGCTCATCATATGACAACCATTGAAGGTGGTATGATAAGCACCAATGATAAAAATTTATATCATACATTAAGAATGTTACGATCACATGGCATGGTAAGAGAGTGTGACAGTAATGAATTGAAAGAATATTACATTCAAAATAATCCAAATTTAAATCCAGATTTTATATTTTCTCATGCAGCTTACAACATGAGAAACAACGAACTTGGCGGAATACTTGGTCGAAAACAATTGCCAAGATTGGATGAAAATGTTAAACTGAGAAACTTCAATCATGATAGGTTATTAAACAAACTAAACGACAATTATTTTACCGACTTTAAACGAGAAGGTCAAAGTAACTATGCTTTTAATGTCATTTTAAAAGAAAAAAACTCTGAACTTATGAACAGAGTCACAACAAAACTTAAAGAAAATGGTGTTGAATTTAGGAGAGGAAGTGCTGGTGGTGGAAATCAATTAAGACAACCTTATTTAAAAGACTTAGTTAGTGTTGATCTTAATGATTTTCCAAACATAGAACATGTTCACTATTATGCGATGTACATAGGTAATTTTCCTACAATGACAAACGAAGAAGTGGATGAGATTGCTAAAATTTTAAATGGAGTATAATATGGGTAAATGGCGTGTGTTAGTAACTGGTGGTGCTGGTTACATAGGTTGTATTCTTGTTGAGTATCTTTTACAGGTAGGTTATCAAGTAACTGTAATTGACAACTTTATGTTTGGTCAAACCGGTTTAAACCATTTATGTGAGAACAAAGATTTAAAAATTGTAAACGGAGATATTCGTAATCCAGAACACATGAAGCCTCTTTTAAAAGAAGCTGACATAATTATACCACTTGCAGCACTTGTTGGTGCACCACTATGTAACAAAGATGTGGTTGGCGCAGATACAACAAACAAAGATGCAATGTTCTGGATGTTGAATGCTGTATCGGATGAACAGCGTATCATTATGCCTACAACAAACTCTGCATATGGTACAGGTGATGAAAATAATTTTTGTACAGAAGAATCACCACTACGACCAATCTCAAAGTATGCCATTGACAAAGTTGCTGTAGAAGAAAGACTAATGCAACGTGATAACTCAATCAGTTACCGTCTTGCTACAGTATTTGGTATGTCACCACGTATGCGTACAGATTTGTTGGTAAATGATTTAGTTTATCGTGCAGTCAATGATGGTTATGTAATTATCTTTGAAGGGCATTTTAAACGTAACTACATACATGTTCGTGATGTGTGTGAAGCATTTTTACATGCAATCTACCAGTTCGATGAAATGAAAAACAACATCTACAATGTAGGCCTGTCAATTGCAAATGTATCTAAGTTAGAACTTTGTGATATTATCAAGAAACATATTCCAACATTTACAGTTATAGAAGGTGATATCAAAAAAGATCCAGATCAGCGTAACTATATTGTATCAAACAAAAAGTTAGAAGCAACTGGTTGGTTACCTTCTTACTCACTAGATGATGGTGTAGAAGAACTCATCAAGGGATACAAATACTTAAAAAATAATAAGTATGGTAATGTTTGATGGAGTATAATGAAAAAAACTTAGAACTGGTGTCTGGTATTATCATGAATCATTTGACACCAGATTTATTACCTAAAAAATGGATTGAAAGAAACAAAACTAATCCTACTTTTGGCCATTGTCATACCGCATCAGCTTGTTTACAAAAAATATTTGGAACAAAAAATATAAAACTATACCACGGTTTAGATTCTGAAGGTATTTGGCACTGGTGGGTTGTTGACCTAAATCAAAAACTTATCGATCTTACCTCAGACCAGTATTACTCGGTGGATAAAATACCTCCATATGATGTTGGTAAGAAAGCTTCAATGTTAGGATTTGAATATAGAAAAAGGGTTTTAAAGCTATTGGATAAGGTACAGGAAGATTTACTATCAAACGGAACACCGCCATGATAGTTGTTGTCAAGAGCAATGTCAAGCAAAAGAAAGGCAAATGTGGTTCATAAAGAGATATTTCAAAAACAGGGGTACGTCTTTGTTAAAAATTTTATCGACTCATCTGTGGCAGATTACTTGTTTGAGTACCTAAGATTTTCATCACATGCCATTGTGTTGTCTGGTTCAAATCGAGTTGCTATAGAGGGGGATGAACAAGTACCTGGATCTTTTGGATCAAGACATGGAGATTTAGCCTTTGATGCCTTAATGAAGCACATGAAACCTAGAATGGAAGAAGTGACTGGTTTAGAATTGTATCCCACTTACACTTATACCAGATTGTATAGGCCAGGAAATGAATTAAAGAAACATACAGATAGGCCGTCATGTGAAATTTCTTGTACACTTAAATTGGGTGATACTGGTGAATACAATTGGCCTATTTGGATGAAAGATGCCGAATATAAGCTTGACAAAGGTGATGCAGTTGTGTACCGTGGTTGTGATTTAGAACATTGGAGAGATGTGTGTGGTGGCCCACCTGAATATAGAATGGGTCAAGTATTCATGCATTATGTCGATAAAAATGGACCTTATCCAGATTTTAAATACGATAAAAGAACTTCTAAGGCAAAGTTATTTGAAAAAGACCTATGACTACGAAAAAAACAAAACATTATATTAATAACGCAGATTTCTTGGCAGCTTTAATTCAGTATCAAAGTTTGTGTGATGCCGCAAAAAAGGAAAAGAAAGAAGATCCACCAATACCAAATTACCTTGGTGAATGTTTCTTGAAAATTGCAGAACATCTTTCCAGAAAACCAAATTTTATTTCTTATTCTTTCCGTGATGAAATGATTGCCGATGGTATAGAAAACTGCTTAATGTATTTTCGTAACTTTGACCCGGTAAAGAGTAATAATCCATTTGCTTATTTTACTCAAATCATATATTATGCTTTTCTACGCCGAATACAAAAAGAAAAGAAACAACTGTATGTGAAGTATAAGGCAACTGAACAGATCGGTATTTTGGATGAGTTTGAAATGTTTGAAGATGCCGATGGACACCAAAAACAATTTCAACTTTACGATAACATCTCTGAGTTTATACAGACCTTTGAAGAAAATAAACGTAAGAAAAAAGAAGGCAAAACAAAAGGGTTAGAAAAATTTATAACTGATATATGAAAATATCCATATTAGGTGATACACATTTTGGAGCCAGAGGGGATTCATTAGAGTTTCACAAATACTTCCAAAAATTTTATGATGATGTTTTCTTTCCTCATCTAATTGAAAACAAAATTGATACGGTGATCCAACTAGGAGACTTGTTTGATCGCCGTAAATTCATCAATTTTAATTCATTATACCTCAGTAGAAAATATTTCTTCGAAAAGTGTGAACGACTAGGCATTCGTTTACATGTTTTGATTGGCAACCACGATGTTGCTTACAAAAATACTCTTGAGGTTAATTCTCCTGCTTTATTGTTGAATGAATACCATAACATAGAAATCTATGAAGATTTTGAAACGGTAGAATTTGATGGCGTGAACATCGATATTGTTCCTTGGATTTGTGATGACAATGAACAAGAAATATTTGAGAAGATGAAAGAAAGTAAATCTCAAATATGTTTAGGTCATTTTGAGATTGATGGCTTTGAAATGGACAAAGGCAATATACATCAAGGTGGCCTTGACAGGAAGATGTTATCAAAGTATGATGTAGTGTTAAGTGGTCATTTTCACCATAAATCTTCGGCAGATAACATTACCTATGTTGGTACGCCTTATGAAATGACATGGGCTGACTATAATGATCCAAGAGGGTTTCATATCTTTGATACCGAAACTAGGGCGCTAGAATTTATTCAGAATCCCAATAAGATGTTTTATAAATTGAATTACAAAGATGACCTAGAACATTTTTCTGATGGGTATCGATCTTTTGATTATTCAATCTATGAAGGAAGTTATGTCAAAGTGATCGTGATTGAAAAGATGAATCCGTTTTTGTTTGATATGGTGATTGATAGAATCTATAAATCTGGTGCCTGTGATATTTCAATCGTTGAAGATTTTGCCGAAACATTGGTCGAGGATGAAAAAGAAATAATCGACCAGGCGGAAGATACGATGACAATATTATCAAAGTATATTGACAACTTACAATTACAAGTTGAACCAGATAAATTAAAAGGCATAATGCGAGAACTTTATGTTGAAGCTCTAAACGTAGAAAAGGTAGAATGATGTATAAATCTATTTACAATGATCCAATTGAAAGGCAACGACTCACTTACACTTGGTGTTTTTGGGATGGTGCATTTACTCCAGTTGAGTTGAATAAAATGTGCAAATATTTTTCTGAACAAGGCGTCGAACGAGGAACGACTGTAGGAAAATTGAATGAGAGCGGAGAGTCCGAACAAAAGCCTGATGAAGCTGTTCGTGTATCTAATGTAAAATTCTATAATGTAAATGAAGATACATCTTGGATTTTTGAGAGAATGAATTGGGTTATTGAACAAGTGAATGAAAGATTCTATAACTACAATTTAAATGGATATGATACCTTTCAATATACAGAGTATGATGACTTTGAATTGGGTCGTTATGACTTTCACCAAGACATGTTAAGTGGTAAAAATATGCCATCTAATATGTACGATACAAGAAAACTTTCTATGTCTTTATTGTTGAATGAACCTGGTGTTGACTTCGAAGGTGGTGAATTCCAGATAAATTCTGGAAAAGAAAGTGAAGCAGAGACTATCGAATTTAAACGAGGAAGAATGGTTTTCTTTCCTTCGTATGCAATACATCGAGTGGCACCAGTAACAAAAGGAAGAAGAAAATCTTTAGTTGTTTGGGTGACAGGACCTAAATTTATATAATGCTTTTATTTCGTAATGTTAGATGGCGAAATCTGTTAAGTACGGGAAATAGCTTCACAGAAATTAAACTAGACGCCAATACAAATACACTTATTGTTGGAGAAAATGGATCAGGCAAGAGCACAATGCTTGATGCTTTGTGTTTTGGTTTGTTTGGTAAAGCTTTTCGTAATATCAATAAACCACAATTATTAAATTCTATCAACGGTAAAGAATGTGTTGTTGAGATAGAGTTTGATGTTGGAAATAAATCATTTAAGATTATTCGTGGTATAAAACCAAACATATTTGAAATCTATCAAGACGGTGAGTTATTAAACCAAGATGCTGCTAGTAGAGATTACCAAGAGTATCTTGAAAAGTTTATTCTTAAATTAAATTATAAATCGTTCACACAGATTGTTATTCTTGGATCGGCATCTTTTACTCCGTTCATGCAGTTATCTGCTTCTGATCGTAGAGCCATCATTGAAGATTTGTTAGACATACAAATCTTTTCTACCATGAATTCATTGGTCAAAGAAAAGATTTCGACAAACAAAGAAACAACCACACTAAAGAAAAACCAAATTGAATTCGATAAACAGAAGTATGAAATTCTGAAAAAGCATTTGGTTGATTTGAAGAACGGCAATGACCAGAAGGTAAAAACTTATGAAGAAGAAATTCAAAGTAGTTTACAAACGGTTTCCGAACTATTGTCAAATGTTGAGTCTGCATCGGCTGACGCTATGGCACGGCAGGAATTGGTTGTCAACAAAATTGAAACTGAGACTAAGATCAAAACGATTACAAAACTTGAATCTCAGATTGAAAACAACTTATCCAAGTTTCGAAAGGATATCGGCTTCTTCGAGGAAAATAACAATTGTCCAACATGTAGGCAGGCCATTGCCTTGGAGTTTAAAGAGAAAGAGTTGGCTAATCTCGGATCTAAAGTTGTTGAGTGTGAACACGGGTTACAAAAGATAAATGAAAAACTGGAAGATGAACAAACAAAACTAAATGAAATAATCAATCATCAAAAAAAGATACAAGAGATACAGGTAAGTATTGCTACAAACAACGCTTCGATCAATGAGATAAACAAATACATCAATAAACTCAGAGAGAATATAAAAAACATTCAGTCACAACAGGGGCCATCCGAAGAACAGGAAAAAGAACTAAATGATTTAAAGCAGAAACTGGTTGACTCACAGAAAGAATTAGAAGAACTCATAAAAGAAAAAAGTTATTATGAGGCGGCTTCATTGCTTCTGAAAGATACTGGTATCAAAACGAAAATCATCAAGCAGTATTTGCCAATTATTAATAAATTGGTGAACAAGTATCTTTCATCACTAAACTTTTTTGTCAATTTCAATCTTGATGAATCATTTAAAGAAACAATTAAATCTAGGCATCGAGATGATTTTGGTTACCACAATTTTTCAGAAGGTGAAAAACAACGTATTGATATGGCACTAATGCTAACTTGGCGTGCTGTTGCTAAGTTAAAGAACTCAGCGAATACAAACTTGTTGATACTTGATGAAACATTTGATTCTAGTTTAGATGCTGGTGGAACTGAAGAACTGATGAAGATATTGCATATGTTGGAAGGTGTGAACTTATTTGTGATTAGCCATAAAGGTGATATTCTACAAGATAAATTTATGAATGTTATTCGATTTATGAAAGAGAAAAACTTTTCAAGGATAGTCAAATGAAAGTGATAAGTGAATACATGAGTGATAGTGGAGAAAGAAAAGCCAAAGTGTATCTAGATGAAGAACATAAAAAATATATTGTAATATACAAAGATGTTTTTGGTGTGTCTTATCGAAATGAATTTAGCAAACTACAATCAGCAGAAGAATCTGCGGAGGATTATGTTCTATGAGTAATGATATTTTAAAAATTGATACTTCATCTTCACTAGGAATTTCTGAAGTCATTGAACCTTTACCAGTTTATGATGACAACTATTCAATGTTGAAGATGACAATGCCGGAACATACTGAGCCTTTGCCTTCTCCTGCTATGTCAAACTTGATTAAGAGTTTACACTTGACTAGAAGAATGTATAAAGGCCTAGGGTTATCTGCCAATCAATGTGGAATAATGAAAAGAGTTTTTGTTATTGGGTATGAAGATGCTCAGTTTGCCTGTATTAATCCAAAAGTTGTCAATATGTCGGATGACTTGAAAAAAGAACCAGAAGGTTGCCTCTCTTACCCTGGTTTATTTCTTAAAATAAGCAGACCCAGTTGGATTGAGGTAGAATACACTGACGAGAATGGCCAAACAGTTAAAAGTACCTTGTCAGGACTTACCGCTAGATGTTTCTTACATGAGTTAGATCATATGAATGGTGTAAGATTTGTAGAACATGCCGGGCCTCTTGCTATTAAAATGGCAAAAGAAAGACAACAAAAGATGTTGAAGAAAATTAAGAGAGCTGTGAAAAACAATGAGCTATAGATTTGATCCAAAAGATGATGTAGAAACACAATGGAACAAGTGGAAAGATTCCGGCATTGTGTATGAGAACATTGACGAGAATGAACTACGTGAAAGAGTTATTCAAGATTTGAGTTATGTTTCTCAAATGGATGTAAAAGAATATACACTCTTTCAAAAGTGGTGTGAAGTGCAAGAGAAATATCCTTCTGTTGTTGTAAATGATCTTTGGGAAGGAGAGAAAAGAGTTATCTCTGATCCCGCACAACAAAAAGCCATTGAAGAAATTAAAGCAAATTTCTGGGTTCAAAATGATATTGATGACTATCTAAAGATTGAACCCGAACTTCTCTACACCAATAAAGAAGATGATTTACCAGAACTTTGGAATTGCATACGTACATTTTCTTCTACAATGAAGAATAATTCCAATATTGGTCGTAATCTAAACTTTGTTGTTCGTGATAAAGTTACTAAAAAATATCTTGGTGTCATTTGCATTAGTTCAGACTTTCTTGATTTAACACCAAGAGATAAGTTTATTGGATGGGAAAGAGAAAAGAAAACTCAGGGTGGTATGATTAATCATACTGCAATTGGTTCTACGATTGTACCTTTACAACCTCTTGGTTTTAATTATGTTGGTGGAAAGTTACTTGCTTTACTTTGTTTAGCTACACCTATTCAAGAACTGTGGGAAAAACTTTACGGTGATAAACTTGTAGGCATAACCACAACATCACTGTACGGTAAAACTAAAGCAAATGGATTATCACAATATGATAATTTAGATTTCTGGCAGCCAATGGGATTCACTTCAGGTTCCGTTTCGTTTGAACCAATGGCAGAAACACGTTACATGATTCGTGAATGGTTAAAAACTAATCATACAAGAAAATATTTTGAGTGGTATGTTGCAAAGAAACCTTCTGGTCAGCCACATAAACGTGACCATAAAAACAGGTCTTTATCTTTTGCTTATAACAAACTCTCTGTACCAAAAGAATTGATTCGTTCTGAACATGCTCGAGGCATTTATTTTTCACCATTGTATGATAAGACCTGTGAATTCCTTCGTGGTGAAAACGATGGTATAAATATGAATAAGTTGTTTGATACAAGTGTTGAGAATCTTGCTGAAGTTTGGAAACAAAAGCATGCCAAACCACGTATCAAACAATTGGCTAAAAAGGGTAGAGTTTCTACCGATAATTTGTTTTATGATGATCTTGCCGTTTTAACATGGCAAGAAACAAAAGATAAATATTTGCCGCAAGTCGGCCGATAATCTGTTATAATCTTTTCTTAATGCGGTGAGTCCGAGACAACCTTCCCCCGAAGGCAGATAGGTTTAACTCCTGTGAACCGCTCCACTCTTACTAAAATGATAACTGTTGCAAATATCGCAACAGGTTGACAAACTTTAGATTCTGTGTTACCATTAACCTATACTGACAAAGGTTAACAACATGACAACTTTTACTGTTGAACAAAAATCTCAGCTTGCTAAACTTATGGCGACTGAGAATCTTACGGTTGAACACAAAAAACTTCAAACTGCCATGTTTGATACTAAAAACCGTGTGCTCTATTTGCCAATTTGGCAAAACATGTCTGGTTTTCTTTATGATCTTTTGACTGGTCACGAAGTTGGCCATGCTCTGTATACTCCTCCTGAAGGTTGGCATGATGTTGCTGCCGACAAAAGCAAAGGTCGTGGTTATAAATCATTTTTGAATGTCCTTGAAGATGCTCGAATCGAAAAGAAAGTGATTCGCAAATATCCTGGACTTCGAATTGCTTTTCGTAAAGCGTTCGATGAACTTTTTGATCGTGATTTCTTTGGTGTAAAAGGTAAAAATCTTGATCAACTTTCATTCATTGATCGTTTGAATCTCTACACAAAAAGCCAATATTCTTTAGATATACATTTCACCGACAAAGAGCAATCTATGGTCGATGAAGTTAAATCTCTAGAATCATGGGATGATGTTGTTACCTTAACTGATAAAATCTACCAATATTCAAAAGAAGAACAGTTTGAAATTGAAACGGTTCAAGATTTCTCCGATTCTAATGGGTCTTATGATGGTGAAGAATTGGACTTCGATGATGTTGAACCTGAAGAAGATGATACTGATATCGAATCTGATTCAGAAACCGAAAATAATAAAAAAGATAAAGAATCTGATTCTAATCAAAACGGCGATCAAAAAGATGAAGATTCTGATGGTGAAGAATTGTCTGGTAGCTCTACAGTTAATGACAAACAATCAAAAAACTCTGAAGCGTTTGATGATTTCGATCCTACCTGTGCAACTGATAATGAATACCGAAAAAATGAAGATAAACTAATTGACGAAAAATGCAAATCATATTTGTATCTTCAACCTCCTACACCAAATCTGGATGTAATTATCACTCCAGTTAAACGTGTTCAACAATTACTTACCGAAAGTTTTGACCAACAAATAACCACTGGTAGGTTCACGGTTGCTGATACAAACAAATTTGTTCAGGATTTCAAAAACAAAAATGAAAAATATGTCAATCTTCTGGTAAAAGAATTTGAAATGCGTAAGGCTGCAAAGTCTTTCAGTAAAGCAAAACAGTCTGATACTGGCGATATTGATGTTTCTAAACTTTCTTTGTACAAGTTTGATGACAATATTTTCCGTAAATTAACTGTTGTGCCCAAAGGTAAATCACATGGCTTGATTCTTCTTTTAGATTATTCTGGCTCTATGTCACAAAACATGGCTGGTTCTATCGAGCAGATTCTTGTGTTGTCTTTATTTTGCCGTAAAGTGAATATTCCTTTTCATGTTTATGCCTTTTCAAATTGCAGCACAGCATGGTATATTGATAATGAAGGTCTTACTCCTGAAACAAGGCAACCAAAAGCATTTAGTGAAAAATCAAAAGAACTTGGCACTTCCGATCTTTTGCTTCGTGAATACTTGAATTCAAATATGTCAAATGCTGAATTCAATAAAGCATTGAAAAATATGATTCTGTTGAAAATGTCTTATCTTCCTAGGCCAAGCAGGCATGTCTTTAGACCTCGAAGCGAATCTTTATCGAACACGCCTTTGAATGAATCGATTATTGCTTTGAAGCCAATTATGGAAAAATTCAAAAAGTCCAATAATCTAGACATTACAAATTTGGTTATTGTTCATGATGGTGAAGCTGATGATCTTGGTTATTACCACAAAGATTTGGATCCTACCGACATTTATGGAAGAAACTATCATTGGTATAACACTATTTCTGAAAATGTATTTTTACAGGACAAAAAATCTAAATTTCAATCTAGAGTTTGTGAAAATTTAAATGAAGTTCTATTGAAATGGTTTTCTGAAACAACTGGTTCTAAAATTTTTGGATTCTATATTGTTCCGCCGCCAAATCTGAGTCGAGCAATTTCTTCCAAATATCGTGATGAAAAAGGTAATCGCCTAATGTTTACCGACATTAAAGCCTATGACCAGAAAAAAGAGTTGATGAAGAAATTCAGAAAAGATAAATTCCTTGTTTCTAAAAATCCTGGATTTAGTTCTTTCTTCTTCATACATGGCGGTGATGATCTTTTGACTGAAGAAGAATCAATTGAAATTGATGGTAAAATTACCTCATCTAAGCTAAAGAGTGCTTTTATGCGGTATAACAAAAATAAGCAAATCAATCGAGTGCTTGTTTCAAAGTTTATCGAGGGTATTGCTTCTTGATGTTGTTATGTGGCAACAGCCCTTGACAGAGGGCTGTTTTTTTGATATAATAGTTGTACAACATTGATACGGAGTTTACATTATGACAAAGCGTGAATTGACCCGCCAGAAATTCTTCGAAGCTCTGCAAGGTCTTGGCAAATCTCAAGTGACTAAATCTGAGATTAAATCCGTTTGCGAAAGTGTTGGCATCTCCAGTGCCGCTTTCTTTACGAAAGATGAAACAAATAAAATTTCACGTGGAGTGTACCGTGTGCCTACTGCAACGACCACGATTAACATGCAGGCACAAATTATTCCAATGAGTAAGGCTGTGGAAAAATCCTCGAATAAAATTGCTAATGTTCAGACAGACCTGGACAGTATCGACCTTGTACCTAAACAATATAAAAATTATGTTCCCTTTGGTGACTTTGATGATATTGTTTCGATTGTTTCTTCGAAAAAGTTTTTCCCGGTTTTCGTCACAGGTCATTCTGGTAACGGTAAGACCATGAGTATTGAACAGGCTTGCGCTAAAGCAAAACGTAAGTTTATTTGTATCTCAATGACACCTGAAACTGATGAAGGTGATCTTCTTGGTAACTATGTTCTGATTGATGGTAATATGGAATGGCGTGATGGTCCTGTGACAACAGCGGCTCGTCAAGGTGCTGTTCTCTGTATTGATGAAATTGATTATGGTGCTCAGAACTTGTCTTGCCTTCAACGAGTACTTGAAGGTAAACCTTTCATGCTTAAAAAGAAAGGCGAACTGATTGTTCCTTCTGAAGGTTTTACCATCTTTGCTACTGCAAATACCAAAGGTAAAGGTTCTGATGATGGTCGTTATATGTTCACCAATGTTTTGAATGAAGCGTTTCTTGAGCGTTTTCTGAATACGTATGAGCAGAAATGGCCTCCTGTTCGAATCGAAAAGAAAATTATTGAGAAAGAACTTCAGTCGGTTGGTCGTGAAGATTCTGATTTTGCTGACAAATTGGTATTGTGGGCTGATACGATTCGCAAAACCTTTGATGATGGTGGTTGTGATGAAGTGATCTCTACTCGCCGTTTGGTGCATGTTGTCAATACATTCGGTATTCACAATGACAAAATCAAGGCAATTTCTCTCTGCCTAAATCGTTTCGATGATGACACCAAGGCTTCTTTCCTTGACTTGTATACCAAAATTGATGCGGGTGTTGATCCTACTGCACAACCCGAAGTGAAGGTATGGGTAGAAGAATCTAAGGATGAAGAACATCCGTTCTAATTTTAAAGGCCTATCGGTGAAGATAGGCCTTTTTTTATCTTTTACCTGACTAAGTGTTGACATTATAAAAAGGTAATTGTATAATCTTAAACTTGAGAGAAAGGTCTCCTCTCAATCGATATCAATGTGAGGCCAATTTATGGAGTTTGTTATGTCCAACTATTCTAACATGTCTGCTAAAGAAAAAATCTTAGCCTATCTTTCGAAAGAAGATGGCTATAACACCTTGACCGTTGCACAAGCTCGTGCTCGATTCAAGATCGATAACGTGACTGCCCGTATCGATGAACTTCGTAAAGAAGGATATGCGATCTACACCAATCGCAAAACTCTTGCCGATGGCCGCAAGATTCAATACTACAAACTTGGCAAGCCAACTAAGAAAGTTGTTGCTGCCGGTGTAGAATATCTTCGTATGCAAGGTATCAATGCTTTTGCCTAATTTAGGTTAAAAAAAGCATCGAGGAAGTAATACATATAGGTGTTACTTCCTCTTTTTATTTTATGGGTGAATTATGGAAATTGAAGTCAAAATTGATGAGTTGAGAAAAAATAAAATATTCATCGCTACACCGATGTATGGTGGAATGGCACACGGCTTATATGTCAAGTCTTGCCTAGATTTACAAACAGTCATGTCAAAATATGGTGTTGAAACCAAATTTTCATTTCTGTTTAATGAATCACTTATTACCCGAGCAAGAAACTATCTTGTAGACGAATTTCTCCGCTCAGGATACACACACTTACTTTTTATTGATTCAGATATTCACTACAATCCACAAGACGTTCTTGCTCTTTTAGCTTTGGATAAAGATATCATCGGCGGTCCTTATCCAAAAAAATCTATTAACTGGGGTAACGTAGCATCTGCTGCTCGAGCTCACCCAGGAATGGAACCAAAAGAACTTGAAAACCTTGTTGGTGAATATGTGTTCAATGTAGTAAAAGGCACACAACAATTCCAAGTTACCGAACCTCTAGAAGTTATGGAAATCGGAACAGGATTCATGCTGGTCAAAAGAGAAGTTTTCGAAAAAATGGAGAAAGAATATCCAAACATTCGATACAAACCTGACCATGTGGGTCAAGCAAATTTCGATGGTTCAAGATACATTCATGCATACTTCGATACAGTAATCGATACCAAAGAATCTATCACTGGCGGTGGTTCTGACCGTTATCTAAGTGAAGATTATATGTTCTGCCAGATGTGGCGTAAAATTGGTGGAAAAATCTATCTGTGTCCATGGATGAGAACACAACATATTGGCACTTACGCTTTCACAGGTAATATGCCTGCTGTAGCTCAGTTCACTGGAAGGTTGTAATGGCAGAAGAAGGAAGAAAGTTTGATGGAGGCAAACTAGAGTATGGTTTGCTTCCACCTTTGGCTTTAAAAGCTACTGTTGACGTTTTAACTTTTGGTGCTCAGAAGTATGAACGTGATAACTGGAAAAAAGTACCGGACTCCAAACGCCGGTACTTTGATGCCATGCAAAGGCACATATGGGCATGGAAAGAAGGTGAGGTAAATGATCCAGAATCTGGTCGCCATCACCTCGCTCATGCTATGTGTTGCCTCATGTTTCTTTATGAACATGATATACTTTATTCAGTGAATGACAAATCTTAATTATGGAGTAAATTATGAAGTTATCGAATGACACACTATCAGTTTTGAAAAACTTTGGTTCAATCAACCAAGGACTCTTTTTCAAAAAAGGCAATACACTTAAAACTGTTTCATCTCATAAAAACATCCTTGCTCAGGTGGATATCAAAGAAGATATTCCAACCGACTTTGGTGTTTATGACCTGAACAATTTTTTGTCTGTTGTATCTCTACACAAAGATGATCCCTCATTTGACTTTGATGACAAGCATGTTGTCATTGTTGGAAACAAAGGTCGTAGTAAAATCAAATATCGTTTTTGTGACCCAAAAATGATTAACACACCGCCTGAAAAAGAAATCGCCATGCCTGAACCTGAAATCAAGTTCGAGTTTTCGGCTGAAGATTTTGATTGGGTGCTTCGTGCTGCATCGGTTCTTTCCTCACCTCATGTTGCAATTCAATCTGATGGAGATGAAGTTCACATTGTGACGCTTGACCTTCAGAATGATTCTGCACACACCGATTCATTGAAGCTTGATGTAGATGGAAATGGCAACAAGTATAAGATGATTTTCAAAACAGAAAACATTACTAAAGTGATGCCAGGTTCTTATGATGTTTTCATTTCTTCAAAAGGCGTTTCTCGTTGGAATAATAAAAATGTTTCTTTAAAATACTGGATTACAACCGAATCAGGAAGTAAATTCGAGAGGGCTTAATAATGAGTTTGCATAATTTTACAAACGTGTATGATGGAAATGCTACAGATACAATAGCAATTAATTCTGAATATGTTGTGTCTGTCTACGAAACTCTGTATCCAGGCCCTAACACGAACGAATTAATACCAGTAACAAACATTTTTACCACCAACAATATTACATATCAGGTAAAAGAAAGTTATGTACATGTGATTGCCACATTTAACTCTGATTATTGATAGCATTACACATTCATTATGATTTACGTGAGGAGTAAAAATGGAACATTTGTTGTGGACAGAGAAGTATCGTCCGAAAACCATCGAAGATTGTATTCTACCGGAACGGCTGAAAAAGCCGTTCCAGGAATACGTCAATCAAGAAAACATCCCGAATCTTCTGTTGAGTGGTGGAGCAGGAGTGGGAAAGACCACAGTGGCCAAAGCTCTATGCAACGAAATCGGCT
>Ga0172372_10006015_pt1 | contig 16703 bp, 15 predicted proteins | sample LakKiv5m_2_FD_114544 | JGI IMG/M metagenome (GOLD analysis project Ga0172372, IMG submission 114544) | Freshwater microbial communities from Kabuno Bay, South-Kivu, Congo - kab_092012_9.5m | ecosystem: Environmental > Aquatic > Freshwater > Lake | place: Democratic Republic of the Congo...
CGCTCTCTGCGTAAGGTGATCAAGACCAAAGCCGTGTTCCCCGATGAAGAGTCTGTCTTCAAGCTAATGTATTTGGCTCTCAACAATATTTCTAAACGTTGGAGCCAACCTGTTTTATGTCTCGTAACCTGAGACAAGCTTGTCAGTTACGAGACATAAAAATTCGAGATTGGAAGGCGGCTGTTTCCCATTTTGCTATCCTGTTTCCAGGGCGTTTCAATTTCTGACTAAATCCCCGTTTACACAAAAATCCGAACAGTCCCTAAAAAACCGCAACCCCGTGGTCGGCAACCCGTAGAGATGGCTGTAGCTATGGGCCATCAACTCATTCGCCTTCTTGGTCGCCGCATACAAACTCACCGGGTGGTCTACCGTATCTCCCACCGCAAAGGGCATCTTGGTATTCGCCCCATACACCGAACTCGACGACGCATAGACCAAATGCTCCACCCCCTGGTGGCGACAGCCCTCCAGCACCGTGGCAAACCCCACCAGGTTACTATCCACAAGGGAATAGGGGGGCTGGCGAGAGACCTGGCAGGCACTGAGTTACCGACCGATAGCACCTGTTACGTCCTCCTCTGCCACTCCCTACTCGCCACTGTCTAACTCATCTCCACCTGATCAGCCCCAGCCTCAACCTCAGCCTTGCCGTAGTAGCCGTAGAGATCGGAGAGGGAATAGCCGTTGGCCGCCACCCCCAAAACTTGAATATTGGTGGATCGCAGGGTTTCCATGGCGTGGCAAGCAATAACACCTTCCTGATAGCGGGCTTCCAGGCCCTGCTGCTGACTAATCAAACCAGTGGCCAGGGCCTCGGGGTCGTTCAGCCGATTCTTTTCACGAAATTGCCGCAGGCTGGTTCCCGCCTGCCTGAGGGCCAGCCCGGTTTCCGGCAGTTTGCGTTCGATCAGCCGAATCCCCTTGGTGGCCTCCAACTTTTGCCGGGCCAGACTATATTCGGTGTAGGTTTTCCCCAGAATGGTAAGCACATGCTTAGCTTCAGCAGGGCTTCGCCCCATATACCTGAGGGTTAAAATTCCCGTTTCTCCAGCCTGCTCAATCGATAAATTCCGGGTCAGTTGCTCAAAGGTGAGGTCCTGCAGATCGGAGGGCAGGCTGTCAATGGCCTGCAAAGGCGATCAGGCCCTCACCGACAGCCTGGGCTTGGCGGACATCCAGGGGTAGACAGCAGGTCTCCGTGCCGTAGCGATGCTGCAGGTCCGCTGCCAGGCTTAGCAGCCGGTCCTGACGGCGGGCCGCTAGAATCAACCTGGCCCCCTGGGCCGCCAGATGTTCGGCACAGGCCATACCAATACCGCTACTGGCCCCAGTAATTAGAATCGTTTTCGGTTCCATGGTTTGATCGCCCCTCTTAACCATTTATTTCTATCACTCCGCCATCGATTGAGGATTTACCCACCGCCCCAAATCACCCCCATGGGAGTGGCCTTAACTCAAATATAAACTTTAGTATCATACCCAGACAATTGATTAAAAAGCGGTTATGCTAAATAGCATGAGGTTAATAAATAAAGCAACGGACTCAGAGCAGTCAAGTCACCTCAGAGGTCCAATCCCAGTAGTTTAATCTTCATTAGAGAGGAGGTTATCATCTCGGTAAGGTCTACACTTCTATGGCAAACACCAGCAGCATTAACCCTCAGTTGTTGATATTTTCTCCCCTGTTAGAGTGAGGGCTCTGTCTTCAAATGGCCAGGTTAATAAATTTCCTTGATCATGCTATTGAAACATCCCTAGAAAAGCAAAACTACCTTGAGGAAATTCCTCAACCACCCTGAGGTTTTGTTTCTGGTAAATTGGATGCCTTTCATCCTTAATTTTTGTATTGAAATAAGTCCGGTAGCTATGGCAGTTACTGGACTTATGCTTTGGGGGGTGGGGGGAGTTGATGAGCACAGGCTCAGTAGATCCCAACGTCCCCTGGCCCTCATCCCCCAGCCCCTTCTCTGACTACTGACTACTTGCTTCGCGTTGCTTGCAACGGTAGACCTCGGCTGGTTGGGAGGAATTTCCTGGGGGTGAGAAGGTGGGTAGAGATAGTTAAGTTGATAAAATACTGGTAAAGTCGACCATTTGAGAAGCATTTCAGGAGGTTAGCCCCATGACCATCGCCCCTGAACCGCGATCGCTGACGGTGCAGGACTATCACCGTATGGTGGAAACGGGCATTCTAACCACCGATGAGCGGGTGGAATTGATTGAGGGACAACTTTACACCATGGCTGCCAAAGGTACGGCCCACAGTGCCGCCATCACCCGCATTGATCGGGTGTTGTCTCAACGCCTGGGGAACCGAGCCCTACTGCGCTTTCAAGACCCGGTGCAGTTAAACGATATTTCAGAGCCAGAGCCCGATGTGGCGATCGTTCAACCCGATCCCCTGGATTACGAAGAGCACCACCCAACACCGCCGGAAATTTTCTGGTTGATTGAGGTGGCAGACAGTACCCTGCGACGCGATCGGGATCTCAAGGTCCCCCTCTATGGTCGATCTGGCATTGGCGAGTACTGGATTTTGGATGTCCAGGAGGGCTGTCTCTACCGGTTTCGAGAGCCCGGAGACCAGGGCTACGGTTCTGAGCAAAGGCTATGGGCCCAGGACACCATCGCCCCCCTGGCCTTTCCCGATTGCCTGATATCGGTGGGAGAGTTTTTGCGATCGCCCCTGAGCTGAACCTTCGATAGGGCCCTGGACCATGTTTATGGGTACTTTTGACCCCTGATTACTACCCCAAATGGAGATCACTTCCCCTGGCTTCGCCTTGGGTAGCACCGGCTCAATCAGTTCAAACTGGTGGCGGGTCAAATTGCTGGTGTAAGCTTTACTCATGGCTCTCACGATGTTAGTTAGTTAGTACTACTACCTCATACCGTGTGAGCTTTTTTACTGACTATCCGACTTTTCAAACGTCTTCTTACTCCTCTGACAAAGAGGTAAGTTCCTTCAAATCTGAAAAGCTTAGGTGCTCTCCGGCTATGGGATCAGCCGACGATAATCTAAGGCAATTGGTCGGAGATCATCTGTACTTTCAGTGCTGGTGTACTGTAAGCTTGGAGTAGTGACCCTGTTCTTTCCATGCGTCCTCAGCAGATCACTCTGATCAACTTCCTCAGCTACCGCCAGGCCCAGCTTGACTTCACTGGACTGCAAGTGGCTTGTATTGTGGGGGCTAACGGGGCGGGGAAGTCCTCACTCCTGGAGGCGATTAGCTGGTCAGTTTGGGGTCAAAGCCGGGTGGCCAGTGAAGATGCCGTCATCCATCAGGGGGCGGCGGAGGCCAGGGTCAGCTTTGTGTTTCAGCAGGGGGAGCAAGTCTATCGCATTATTCGCCGCCGCCACCGCCTGCAGGGGGTTGGACTGGAGTTTCAGGTCAGAACCGGGGCAGGCTACCGGACACTCACCCAGGGGACGGTGCGCCAAACTCAACGGTTAATTTGCTCCCAGCTCAAGTTAGACTACGACACCTTCATCAACTCTGCCTATTTGCGCCAGGGGCAGGCAGATGACTTCATGCTCAAGCGGCCCGCCGAGCGGCAGGAAATTCTGGCGGTGCTGCTCAAGCTAGATCGTTACGATACTCTGGCGGAGGCTGCTCGGGAACAGGCTCGCCAGGCAAAAGTGGAGGTGGGGCTGCGCCAGCAACAACTGGCGGATCTGGATGCCCTCCTAGCACGTCAGACCGATAGTCAGGGGCAGTTAGCCACCCTTAAGCAACAGCTTCAAGCCCTGGAGAAAGCTCAACAGCAGACCCAGGACCAGTTAGAGGAGGGGCGACGGTTGCAACACCAGCAGCAACGGTTGCAGCTACTGCAACAGCGCGCCCAACAACTGCAACAGAGCCAGGCGGAAACTGATCAGGCCCTGGCCCAGGTGAAGTCCGAGGAGCAGACCTGCCAGGCCAGGCTGGCGAAGGCGGCGGAGATCGCTGCTGGGCTCGACCAGCTAGCTGCCCTGGAACAGCAGGATGAGCAGCTCAATCAACGGTTCAGCCAGTACCAAATCTGGCAACAACAACAGCAGCGTTTAGGGGCGGAGTATGGGCAACAGTTGCAAACCTTGGAACGGCAACGCCAAAGCTGTCAAGCAGAACTGGCGGGGGTAGAGCAGCAACTGACGGAGATCGATCGCACCCTCCGCCAGGCCCCGGAGGTGGCCCAGGCCCGTCAACAACTGGCGGTGGCTAAGGCCCGCCTCAAGCACCTCGATGCCCTCCAGCTCCAAACCGGCCCCCTATTACAGCGTCAACGCCAGTTACAGGCCCAGCTCAGCCAGGAGGAAACCCGGCTGCAAAGTCGGCTGGCTCACCTGCAGAGCACCGCCCAACAACTGCAGGCCGACCAGGGTGAACAGCCCCAGCTAGAGGCCTCGGCCCAGGTGCTCAATCAAACCCTCAGCTACTTAGAACGCCGGCGAGCCTACCAGGAGCAGGTGCAGGCTAAGGGGCTAGAGCGCCGCCGCTTTGCAGAAACCCTCCAGGCTAGCCAGCGCCGTTGCCAAGCCGATATTGCCCAGGTGGGGCAAAAACTGCAACTGCTGGAGCGACCCCAGGCGGCTTGCCCCCTCTGCGATCGCCCCCTGGATAATCACCACCGCACCCTGGTGTTGAGTCGCCACCAGCTGGAACAGCAGGAACTGCAGGAACAGATCTGGGTGATTGGTGAGCAACTGGCGGTGTCGGAGCGGGAAATGCAGGTATTGCGCCAGGAATATCGGGCGGTGGAGGCGGAGTTGGGCGCCTATGCTCCGGCCCTGCAACGCCAGGGCCAACTGGAGGCCCAGATCACCTCCCACCTGACCATGCAACAGCAGTTGCAACAGCTGCAGCGAGAAATTTGGCAGTTGCAGCAATGTCTGGAGCAGGGGCACTACGGGGTGGATCAGCAAACCGAACTGCGGCAAGTTCAACACACCCTCCACCAGCTGGCCTACGACGATCGGGACCATGCCCTGGTGCGGGGCCAGGTGAACCGGTTGCGCTGGGCCGACCTGAAGCACCATGAACTAAGCCAGGCTCGGCGTCGACAACGGCGACTGCAGCAGCAACGGCAACAGTTCAGCGATCGCCTGGCCGCCCTGGAGGCGGAAGCGGCCCAGATGGATCAATCTCCCCTGAAGCAGGCCCTCGATCAGGGGGAGGCCGCCCTGCGGGAGCTGGGCTACGATCTGGAGTGCCACCGTCAGGTTCGCCAGGCCCTACAGGTCGCCCAGCTATGGCGCCGCCGCCAGCAAGAATTAGACTGGGCCCAACAGCAAGCCCCCCTGCTGCAGGCCCAGGGCCAAACCCTGGAGCAGCGCCACCAGGAACAGCAGCAGCAGCAGGCGGCCATCACCGCTGAGCTGGAGGCCCTGTCCACCACCCTGAAGCAGGCGGCCTTTAGCCCGGCCCACCTGGAGACTGATCTGCAGCAGCAACAACAGCAGCGAGAAACCCTGCTGGCCCAGTTGGGGGCCCTCACCCAGACCTGTGAACACCTGGAGGAGCAGCAACGTCAGTACCAGCAGCAACAGCAGGAGTTGGGGGCGGCGCAACAACGACAACGGATCTATCAAGAACTGGCCCAGGCCTTCGGTCGACGGGGGATCCCTGCCATGCTGATGGAGCAGGCCCTGCCCCAACTGGAGGCGGAGACCAACCGACTACTGGGTCGCCTCAGCGATCACCAGATGCACCTACGGTTTATCACCCAACGGCCCAGCAAGGCCGATCGCCAGCGGTCCATTGACACCCTGGATATTTTTGTTGCCGATGCCCAGGGCACCCGACCCTACGAAACCTACTCTGGTGGTGAGGCCTTTCGGGTTAATTTTGCCCTACGCCTGGCCCTGGCCCGGCTGCTGGCCCAGCGATCGGGGCTGCCCCCGGAATTGCTGATCATTGATGAGGGGTTTGCCAGCCAGGACGAAGCGGGTTGCGATCGCCTGATCGCGGCCATTAATGCCATCTCCAGTGATTTTGCCTGCATCCTCGCCGTCACCCACCTGCCCCACCTGCGGCAGGCCTTTCCGGCCCGCATTGATGTGGTTAAAACCGATCAGGGGTCCCAGCTGGCCCTCAGTCTTTAGTACTGCGGGGTCTTCATCAGGCGATCCTTCAAGCAGGCGGCAGGAGTCAGCCCTCAGGGGTCAAGCAAAGTAGCTAGATTCATGCCAGAGTCCATTAGCCTACCTACTGCAGCTTGATCAGGAAATGAAGGCAATCATCGATGATCAAGATGATCAATATGTATAGGGTTTCAGGGCATCCACTGGTTGACTCCTCAGGGGCGGTGGCAGATCAGGGTTCTCTTAGGGTCTTTGGCTAAATGCTGTTGGGAGAGGGGTGGCCTAATTTAGGCTGGGAAGTACCAGGTCCTCAGGCGGGGGGGAACTGCCCCGATCTCACCTCATGACAAAACTGCTGAGCGGCGGCGATCGCCCCCTGGCGCAGGTTAGCGTAGACCTTAGCAAAGGGGGGCTGGCGGGTCGACAGCCCCAGCACGTCGGCGGTGACCAGCACCTGGCCGTCACAGGTGGGGCCCGCCCCAATCCCAATGGTGGGGACCGGTAGGGCCTGGGTGATCTGGGCCGCCAGGGTCGCCGGGATATGCTCCAGCACCAGGGCGAAAACCCCCGCCGCCGTCAGATCCAGGGCCTCCTGCAAAATCCGCTCCGCCGCCGCCTGGTCTTGCCCCTGCTGGCGAAACCCCCCCAACTGGTGAATCGACTGGGGGGTCAGCCCCACATGGCCCATCACCGGTATATCCCACTGGCGCAGCCGCCGGATTGTTTCCAGGGCGGCGGCATGGCCTCCCTCCAACTTCACCGCCTGGGCCCCGGTTTCCTTCAAGACCCGACCAGCGCTACGGATCGCTTCCTCTGGACTGACCTGGTAGCTTAAGAAGGGTAAATCCACCACCATCAGGGCGTTCTTCACCCCTCGCCGCACCGCTCGGGCCGCCTGCAGCATTTCCTCTAGGGTGAGGGGCAGGGTGGTGGCATGGCCCAGGGCCACCATGGCCAGGGAATCTCCTACCAGCACCATATCCGCCCCCGCCTGATCAACAATGGCGGCGGAGATCACATCCCAGGCCGTCAGCACCGCAATGGGCCGGGGTGACGGTCCACCCTGCTTCCACTGGGCAATTTGTTGCACACTGACGGCCATTGATCTTGTCTCCACGTCCACTTCACCCAGCAACCCCTGAAATTATGCGGGGCTTAGCCAAGTTCATGATAGCCTTTAAGGCACCTCAGCCAGCCCTGACCGCCCGTTTCCCTACCATGAGCCCCAGCCCCCCCGATCCCCTCACCCCCCTCACCGACCTGGGTCGTGCCCTGCAGAGTGCCCCGGGGTCGGCCCTGCCCCCCACCCTACCGGCTCCGGCCCCCCCAGTCCCATCGCCCCCTAACCCTGCTGAGGATCGGCTGGAGGATGGCCTGGAGCCCCCCCTGCTCCTGGTGGACGATAGCACCCCCAGCGCCGTCGCCCTGGTGACGGTGGGGGTGATCCTGCTGGGGTTATGGCTAGATAGTGTCTGGTTGATTGCTGCCGGTTCCCTGGTGGCCACCCTGGTGGCCCTGCGCCTGATGGCGCCGTTTTTCCAAGGCCTGCTCCAGGAACTAACCCCGCCGCAACGGGCCCTCACCATTGCCTTGCCCAGCATGGTCATCGGCCTGCTGGGGTTAATGAAAGTCACCGGCCTGAGTCGGGCCCTGATCACCTGGAGCCTCACCCTGCGCTGGGATATTCTGGGAGCTCTGGGGGATTTCCTCGGGGCGATCGGTCAAATCTTTATTGCCTTCCTGGCCCTGTTTGTGGCCTGGCGGCAGTACGTGATTTCTCGGGATCTGACCTTGCAACAGAACCTGATTACCCAGCAGCAGACCATCGATGCCTACTTCCAGGGCATCTCCGAACTGGTGCTCGATGATGAAGGACTGCTGGAGGACTGGCCTCAGGAGCGAATTATTGCCGAGGCCCGCACCGCTGCCATCCTCAGTAGTGTGGATGCGGGGGGCAAGGCCAAGGTAATTCGCTTCCTATCCCGATCAAAGCTGCTCACCCCCCTGCGCCGTGACAATCGCCTGGGCCGGCCGATTTTGGATGGTCGCGGCGGCTACGAAGAAGACCGTCTGGCGGGCACCCGGGTGATCGACCTGGGGGCGATGCTGGCGATCGCCAATTTGGCGGGCACCGATCTACGCTGGGCCGACCTGAGCGACGCCAACTTGATTCGGGCCAACCTGGAAAAGGCAGACCTGGTGAAAACTAACTTTTCCCGAGCCATTCTCTACGAAGCTAACCTGGCGGGGGCAGACCTGATGGGGGCGCGGTTTTACTATGGCGATGTCAAAACCGCCACCCCCCGCCGCCGCACCGGCCAGCCAGACTATACCACCGGGGTGAATACGGGCGCCGTCGTCGAGGGGGTTAACCTCTCCGCCGTACAACGCCTCTCGGAGGATCAACGCTGGTACTGCTGCGCCTGGGGAGGACCCGTCACCCGCGCCACCGTGCCAGGGGGCTGCGGCGATATTCCCGATCTATTGGGGCTATCCTCAGAGCCCCGCTAGGGCTTCCAGGTTAGGGCGCAACTTGATGCGCACCAGGATGGCGGTGATATTGTCATGGCCATTTTCCGCATTGCCCAGCTCCACCAACTGCAGCACCCCCTCCTCCAGGTTACTGCGGGAGCTAAGCAAGGGGGCGATGTGGGTGGCGGCATGGCGTTCTAGCACCTGGTTGTCGCTGAGGCCGTCGGAACAGAGAATCAGCAGGGTATCTTCAACGATCTCACTGTGGAAAATAGTGGGGCTGAGGCGATCAGTATCGCTGGGGCCCAGGGCCTGGGTGAGGTGGTGGGCATCGGGACGGGCGTAGGCAATGGCCGGCTCTACCCCCCGGTCAATTTCCCGTTGGCCCACCTCATGGTCAACGGTTAGCTGCCGCAGCCCCACCCGCTTGCTGTAGCTATAGAGACGGCTATCCCCCACTTGCACCACCGCCATGGTCAAATCCTGAACCAGCACTAACATTAGGGTGGTGCCCATGCGGCCTACCCCAAAGCTGGCCTTTTCCTGGTTGGCCTGGAAAATAGCCTGGTTTGCCCTGGCGGTGGCCTCGAACAGCACCGCCTCCTCCGGCAGGTTATCCCCCTGCCAGACCTGGTTCAGGTACTCCCGCAGGGTTTTCACCGCCAGATGACTGGCCACCTCCCCCAAGGCATGACCCCCCATGCCATCGCAGAGAATATAAAGCCCCTTTGCCCGGATGCCGACCCCCTTAGTATCGCTGACCTTGTGCAGGTCGGTCTGACAAAAGTACCAATCCTCGTTGTGGGTACGGCGTTGCCCCGCATGGCTATGGCCTGCATCCTCCAGGGCCATCAGCTTCATCGGCAAAACCATGGTGGGCAGATCGGCACTCCCTCCACCCTCCTCTGGGTTAGTCAGGGTGCCGTGGGATTCTATCAACTGCAGAAGTTGATCGTCGGTCAAGCCATCCTCCCCATCGGGCCAGTCGCTCAAGGGGGAGTAGGAGGGCCCGAGGTCATCCCCATCCTCAATCGGCCCATCGGTTACCGAACTCCGGAGGGAAGGGAAGGGGGGTGGGGGAGGCTGATATGGGTTAGACAGATTGGAAAGCTCCGCTTGCAGGTCTTCGATCTGGGTGAGTTGGCCCTTCGCCAGGGCTTCTATAATATGCCCCAGTTGGACCCCGATCCCACAGGAATCAGAGGGCAGGTGGATCTGCCAGGCCTGCCCCAAATCCTGCAGAGTAGGAGATGGGGTAGGGAATGGGTCTAATTGTTTAAGGCAAACCAGGTTGTGTTGGTTAAGTAGCCAATGCTGGGGATTAACCAGGCTAGCCAGGCTCTGCCAGGGTTCCAGAGCCTGCCACAGCAGGGTGATCTCAAACAGCCACTGACTCTGCTGCAGGGGGTCGGGGCTAGGGTTTGCCCAGGCATGGGTTAACAGGGGCCAGTCACTACGGTCCTCCAGGACTAAAACGCTATGGTTTTGACACTGAAACGCATCCTGCAGCTCAGGAATGGTGGGGAAATGGTCGGCCTGAAGGGCCAGGTAGGGGATGGCCGCCGCCGGCAGGGTGGCGGTTTCGGCCAGGCTAGCTGGATTCAGCTGGGGGTCCCCCAGCCAGAGAGCCTGAAGTTCGTTGAGGGGAGAACCGGCCTGGGGCTGACAATCCAGCACCAGTTGGCCCAGCATAGAACCAGCCTCGCTAGCACTACCCTGGGGGTTAATCGGGCCCACCCGACGATAGCGCCCCTGGGGGTCCAGGTAGGCGCCGGTGAAGTCAGGGGAGGGGTGGCCGGGGTTGGGCCAGAAAAGACTATGCCACCGCTGCAAAAGCTGCCCGCAGTGATCGCAATAACAGTTGCGATCACTGTTTTCTGACTGACAAACCGGGCAGATTAGCATCACAGGGAGGACGGAGAGTATGCAGCTTCCACGGTCATTTTAATGAAGGGGTCGGTCTTAGGAAAACCTATCAGCACAAAATATCCGAGGGAAATGTCGGAGGTAAAATATCCGAGGGAAATGGCGGAGGTATTTGATGTCCAGGAAAATCCACCCCTAAGGACTTACTGACTGCTGACCCCTGATTAGTCCATACTAACCTGTCCTAGCCCCCTAGCCATCAGGGGTAATGCCCCCATCATACCTCGGTGGTTCCTCCCCTAGCACCCCTGGGACAGTTGGCCGACCAACTCTAGAATGTCATCCAGATGATGGCGCAGCTCCCCGGCAGGTTCCTGGGCGTGGTTGATCAGCACACTAAACACCAGGGGGGGATAGTGGGGTGGTTGCAGATAGCCAGCCAGGGCCACATTACCGGTGAGGGCCCCCGACTTACCCTGTAGCCGACCCGCCAGGGGGCCCGGCTGGAACCGCTGCCTGAGGGTGCCACTCACCCCAGCGATCGCCAGGGAGTCTTGAAATACTCTGGCCTGGGGGTGTTGGGCCATGGCCTGTAGGGTCTCCACCAGGGCCCTGGGGGTAACCAGGTTATGGCGGGATAGGCCCGAGCCATCCACCAGGTAGAGAGGGCTGGTGTCAACCCCTAGGGTGGCCAGGGTGGTTTTGATCACCTGGGTGCCCCTCTGGCTGGCGTCGGTGCCCTCAGGGGGGCCCTGGGTCACCCCCAGGGTTTTCAGCAGCACCTCGGCGGAGAGATTGTGGCTATCGCGGTTGGCGGCCCCTAACCAGTCCCGCAGGGGGGGCGACAGCAGGCTGGCCAGTTCGATATCGGCGGCTACCCCCAGGTCTGCCCCGGGGCGGGTGACCGGTGCCTCCACCTGCAGGCCTCTGGCCTCCAGGGCCAGGGCCAGGGCCTGCTGAAACCCCAGGCTGGGGTCCAGCACCGCCAATTCGATCTGCCGGGGACCGGCCTCGATGGTTAGGCTACCCTGCAGGTAAAGATCGGGGCTGCCCAGCTGCCGGGTCAAGATCAGGGGCTGGGGTAGACCCCCAGGGGCCACCGTGGTGGTTTGGTTCACCAGGGGCCAATCGGGGGGAAACACTGACCCAGGCCAGGTCAGGGTCAGGGGCTGGCCAATCCCTCCAGGGGTGAGGCTGAGGCTGAGGGCATTGCGATTAAGGATGAGGCCATTCACCGGGGCAGCGTAGGCGTACTGCAGATCCTCCCATTCCCAGGTGGGGTTGAGGGCCGGGCCGGAGAAGTAGCGATCGTCCAGGATCCAACGGCTCACCCGGGTCACCTCCGCCGCCGCCAGCTGGGCCGCCAACTGATCGATTTGGGGCTGCCCCAGGGTGGGGTCGCCCCGACCCACCAACCGCAGCTCGGCGACCCCGCCGGGGCCCAATCGCCCGTACACCGAGGTGCGAATCCGGTAGTCTGGCCCCAACCGATCCAGGGCGGCGGCGGTGGTCAGCAGCTTGAGGCTGGAGGCCGGGGTAAAGCGGCGATCGCCCTGGCGGCTATAGAGGGTGCGCTGGGGCTGGCCAGGGCGGGCCAGGGTCTGCAGCACCATACCCAGGTCGGCCCGATCCAGGGGGGGCTGGGCTAGTCTGGCCTGCAGGCGGGGGGCCAGCTGGGCCTCGCAGAGAACCGCCTCCCCTGGGCCAGGGGAAAGCAGCACCGCCAGCCCTGCGGTGACTAGACCCAGCCCCAGGCCGATCAGTTTGACCATGGTTAGACCGGGGTTAGGTCGGTGCCAGACGGACGACGCTGCAGCACCACCACGGTGGACCCCACCACTGGGCTGCGGGCCACCACCAGCCCCTGCGGATCCTGGAGGCTGAGGCGCTCCAGGCCCAGATCTTGAGCCTGGCGGTAGATAGCCTGGGCGATGCTGTCCTGCTGGGTGGCCAGCAGACCATACCAGCTTTCCCCCAGGTGGATGGTCAGGGCCTGGTGGGGCAGGTTGACTTCTACAGCATCGATTAAACCGACGCTGTAGGATCGGCTCATGCCACTCAGTTGGGTTTGCAGGTCGGTGATCAGGCTTTCCTCCAGGGTGGGCGTAGGCTCCAGCTCAAGGGTGGGCTCCAGCGGTGCCGCCACCTCCGCCACCGGGTTGGGGCTGGCGGCACCGCTGGCGGAGGTTACCCGCCCATCGAGGGGGTGGGTAACCACCAACAGCACCACCCCGAAGCCCAGCAGGATAGCGGTTAACAGTTGGTCAGAGAGTTGACTGCGCCAGGCGACGGGGAGCTGCGATCGCAGCCAGCGCAACCCCCGCCGCCACAGACTCACCCCCTCGGCTAGGCCGATCAGGAGTTCATCCAGGGTACTTAAGGGCTTGGGCTGGTAGGGCAGCTCCGCCTCAACCCAATTGGCCGACTCTGGGGCCGACTCGGCGGGGGCCGGGGTAGGCGGGGGTGGCTCAGCCCCGAGGTCAGGGTGGGCGGCCGCCTCGCCAGGGTCTGGTTGCACAGTAGCCCTATCCACCTCGTTCCAGGCCTCTGGTTCGGAAGCCATCTCGTCCCCGGGGGCCGCCGCAGTGGGCTGGGGAGGGGAGGGGTCTGGGACTAATTGGCCCGCCTCTGGAATTGCGGGAATTTCTTCGGGAAAGTTAGAATCGTCCAGCCCCATCGCCCACCCTATCCGCCAAATCTATCTTTGCCCACCATACACCATCGGGGAAAACCCGGGGATGGTTCGGTAAACCGAAGAGAGTCTAACCGCAAGAATTATTAACAATATGTTACATTACAAAGGTAATTGAAGGATTGCTGTTTAAGTTTCTTGTGATCCATACGGTTCGTCGATTTTTCAGTCTACCGTCGGCCTGGGCCGATTAGCCTAAGGTTGATTCGATCAGTTAATTCCTTTGGAGTGAAGAGCGATGACAACCCAACCCCTCAATTCCCAATTTGATGCCGTCACCCCGGCCAAGATGAACGTGCTGGGCCTGGCCTTCTTTATGATAGGGGCTCCCCATATCTACGGAGCCATGAAGCAGCGCCGCGATCGCCAGTCTCAAGCTGCTACCTTTCCCTACTGGAATCTGCTCTGCCTGGCCGTCGCCCTGGCGGCCATCCTGGAATTAGCTATTTCCTAAGCGTAGCTGTACCGGGCAAATCCAGCGATCGCCGACCTAATCCGGCCCTCAAAACTAAGGGCTGGATTGGGGCCTGGATGACTTGTACTAATAGACTCTGGTGTGGGTTTATTGACTTGCCTGGGCTCTTGAGGATTGACTCTAGACTTCTGCCCCCCTCTTGAAGGGTGACCTAACTTCCCCCACCGCACCCTAGGGCTAGAGCCCTACCCTTTTTTGAAGACCAACCGCCCTTCAACCCGACTGTCAAGTAACTGGTGAGCGCTCAAGTACTCTTCCAGCACATCCTGATCGGAGGTGGCCACCACCTTTGATGTGGCCACCTCCTCAGGGGTTAGGTTTAAGCTCTCCAGGGAATTTTTGTAATGATATTCCCGCACACAGATAGTGTATTCCCCCTGATCGGTGACGGGCTGGCCCTTCAGCTCTAGGGACTCTAGCCGCCGTTGACTGTCGTTGTAAACCGCCTGGACCCCCCGGCTGACCTGATAACACTGCCCCTCCCCAGGAACCCGACTTTCCGGTCGCATGACGTGGGCAAATACTTTTTTGAGTTGCTCCCCGGTAATTTTGATCCTGTGCAGCGCCCCGTTATAGGGGTAGACGGTCCTTAAATCATTTAAGGTGACCACGGGGCCCAGTTCCTTACCCCGGATCGCACTACTGCTGAATAAGGCCACATCGATGGTGTCGGCTTGGGCAAAGATATCGGCAACCAGGTTACCCAGTTCCGTTTCCTCCTCCCGATTGGGGTGGACCAGCTTACGGGTGAGGCGACCAACGATGCGATTGTACTTGCGATCGACCGCGTCCTTGTAGACCGCAATAAACCTCTCCAGCTCCTGATCGGGCTCCGCCACGCTATTGTTGATGGGCACCAACTGCCAGGTCCACTCCACAATGCTGTTGGTGTCGTCGTCTACCACGATGTCAAAACGGCCAATCTGATTGGTGCCCACCGCCGCCTGGGCAATCAAAATATTGTTGACCTGGGCGGGTTGCTCTAACAGGGTGTGGGAATGGCCCCCCAGGATCATGTCGACCCCCCACTCCGGGTCTAGCATGGCAGCTAGCTTTTTATCCTCCTCAAAGCCGATGTGGGTCAAGAGGATGGTCAGGTCAATGTCCTCGTTTTTATAGGTGTTGCAGATCTTACCCACCTCCGCCGCCGCATCCTCCAGGCCAACGAAGGTGCCGATACTGGTATCGAGTTTTAAATCATTGAGGACTTCCTCGGTAATAATGCCAATGAACATGATGTCGAACCCGTCTACATTCAGGATCAAGTAGGGGTTCATCAAGCGCTTGTTATACTTTTTGATGTACAAGTTGGCATTGACGATGGGGAAGTTGGCCATCTTTTCTAGCACCAACAGGTGGGGGAAGCCATAATCTAGTTCATGGTTTCCCAGGGTGACCACGTCAGGGGCCAGGTAATTCATAATTTCTATGGTTGACAAGCCCTTAAATTCGGCATCAATCATAGAACCCTGGAGCATGTCGCCAGAAATGGCGTAAACCACGTTTTTTTCCTGCTGGCGCACCTGGTTGATGTAGCCGGAAAGTAGGGATAGTCCACCGATTAAATCCCCCGGCTGAGCAGCACTGGCCTCCGCCAGAAAGTCTCCGTGCATGTCATTGGAATGCAGGACGGTAAATTTTTTGTACCGGTCTGGGGCTGTAGTGGTCATGCTTTTTGCCTTTAAGGGGTGGGATGGTTGGACTGAGTGGCCATGGGTTGGCTAGGGGTTGTAGAGTGCCGCTGCCCTAGGGGTCAGGGTGGGGCTCCGCTGGGTTTGAGACTTAGCCTCAGCCAGTCTACCCCATCTAAGCCCAAGCCTAGGTTGCAACTGGGGTGACCGGAGAGTCGGCGCCGGGCCCTGCTGGACTATGAACCCCAGATTGTGCGGTTCTCTAGCCATGGGGCGGGGGAACGGGGCCTGGTGATCATCAGATTGGCAAGGGAGATTGGCAGCGCCGCTATAGCAGATAGCGGGCAATCACAATCACCCCGGCTAACACCAGGTAGAAGGGGTAGATAGAGAAGGACCTGGTGGCCCTGAATAGGGACTGGACCACGTTAAACCCCTGCATCGGTTTGATGAGGAATAAATCTTGATCGGTGGCCTGGCCAGAGTGGAGTTTGGCAACAAAGTGGTTGTAAACATCCCGAAAGGCCCGCTCTTGCCCCAGGTAATAGGCGTCGAGCAGAAGGAAGAGCAGGACTGGAATAAAGGCGATCCAGACATAGTGGGGACTTTTTTGATCCATAATCACCACCAGCATGGCTGAGACCAGGGAAATGCACCAGGTCTTGCAATTGCCACTGTTACCCGCCATGCGGGTGATGATGGCTTGCAACATACCCAGATAGCTCTGCACCGCTGCAGACTCCCCCGTAACCGGGCGGGGCGTGGGTTGGGGTGCGGTCATGGTGGCCTCCTTAGGGGGTAGGGGGTAGGCGATTGTCTAGCCGGTCAGACAACGGCTTGAATGAAAAACTAGCCTGCTACTCAGAAGGCTGAGGACCGGTTGAGGGGAGGATCCTGCCACCGCCCCTCGATCTGGCCGCCGGGATTAATTTGAGATGATCGCTCGCTGGGCGATGCGACCGGAGGATCGGCACCGGGCCCTGCTGGACCATGAACCCCAGATTGTCCACTTCTCTAGCCACGGGGCGGGGGAACGGGGCCTGGTGTTAGAAAATGACGCCGACCGCATGCAGCCTGGTAACCGGGCAGGCCCTGGCTCGCCTGTTCATCAGCTATAAGCGACATGTGCAACGAGGATACGGTGGGGGAGGATCGGTGCAATTCTCATAAACTCTGATATTCTAAACAAAACTATGGCCATTAGCTTTAGTCTCCTGTTGATCCTGAATGAAGTTTAGTCGCGATCTTTTCATTAGTTACGCCCATCTAGACAATCAGGTCTCGCCAGAGGGCTTGGAGGGTTGGATTTCCTGGTTCCACCGAGCCTTAGAAATCCGCCTGGGCGAACTGCTCGGAAAAGAACCCAGAATCTGGCGAGATGAAAAGTTGCAGGGTAACGACGACGTCCCCCAGACCATTCTGGAGCAGTTTCCCCAGCTAGCCTTGCTGGTATCGGTTCTATCCCCCCGCTATGTCAGGTCCCCCTGGTGTCTACAGGAG